>Ga0187777_10000442_pt1 | contig 28630 bp, 29 predicted proteins | sample 1015_Q2_SP5_10_M_FD_132416 | JGI IMG/M metagenome (GOLD analysis project Ga0187777, IMG submission 132416) | Tropical peat soil microbial communities from peatlands in Department of Meta, Colombia - 1015_Q2_SP5_10_MG | ecosystem: Environmental > Terrestrial > Soil > Wetlands > Peat | place... | reverse complement strand
GACGACGCCGTTCGAGCGATACGAATTGGAGCGCCCCAGTTCTGAATCCGACTCTTTGCAATTCCTTCGGCGATCCTGCTTGTGATCGCTTCCGACTTTCCCCTCCGCGGTTCGCCTTTCCCCTCACACTTCGGCCAACAGAACAGTGCTCTCTCCTGAAATGAGAGAGCTCCGTCTTGCACGGCTGGGTTAGCGGTACCGAGCCCGTCCCCAGTCGGTGGCAAGTGCGCGACGGCTCCGCCGCCAGCACGTGCGTGGGTCTCGGGCAGTCCTCGATGGGAGTTCAGATTAGCCGCTTCACCTCTACGCCCCGATTGGTCGCACACGGCACTTCTGGGAGGCTTTACATGCGACTCACCCGCATCATGGCAGTCGGCACCAGCCTGGTATTCTTGGCGTCGATCGCGCAGAGTCAGGAGCAGGTGGCGACCACCACGAAGAAGGCGGCCACGAAGGAGCCGACCTTTACGAGCGTCACGGACCAGATGCTCAAGGGCGCGCGCAGCGATGGGAAGAACTGGGTCACCTATGGCCGCGACTACTCGAATCAGCGCTGGTCGCCGCTGACCCAAATCAACACGTCGAACGTGAGTGGCCTGCGCGTCACGTGGATGTATCAGACGGGCATCTCGCGCCTCGGATCCTTCGAGACGAGCCCGATTGTCGTCGATGGCATCATGTATCTGACGACGCCGTACAACACAGCGATGGCGGTCGATGCGCGCACTGGACGCGAGCTCTGGCGCTACGAGCACAAGACGAGCATCGCGTCGCCGATCTACTGCTGCGGCCCGAACAACCGCGGCGTCGCCATCTCCGACGGAACGGTCTATATGGCGACCCTGGATGCGCGCCTCGTTGCGCTCGAGGCGTCGACCGGGAAGGTGAAGTGGGACATCGAGATCTCCGACCCTGAAGCCGGATACAGCCAGACGATGGCGCCGCTCATCATCGACAACATGGTGATCATCGGCACCTCCGGTGGCGAATACGGCATCCGCGGCTTCATCCGCGCCTACGACAGGAACGACGGGCACCAGCTCTGGAACTTCTACACGATTCCGGACAAGGGTTGGGAGGGCGACTTCGTCACGACCACCCCCGACGGTGTCGATCTCAAGCGGGACATTGCGGCCGAGAAGGCGGCGATGGCGCAGAACGGCGATGCGTGGCAGCGCGGTGGTGGCGGCGTGTGGATGACCCCGGCGTACGATCCCGACTCGCACACGATCTTCTTCACCGTCGGGAACCCGTCCCCCGACCTCGACGGCTCCCTGCGCCCCGGCGACAACCTCTACACGGATTGCATCGTCGCGATCGATGCCCGGACGGGTGAGCACAAGTGGCACTTCCAGGAAGTGCCGCATGATGTTTGGGATCTGGACGTGGTCAGCCCGGCGGTGGTGATCACGCTCAAGAACGGGAAGAAGGCGGTCGCCCAAGCCGGCAAGACGGCCTACGTGTATGTCCTCGATGCCGCCACCGGCAAGCTGATTACGCGCTCCGACGAGTTCAATCGGCACGAGGCGTACCTTTCGCTGCCGACGGCGGAGGGCGCTCGCATGCTCCCCGGCGCGAACGGTGGTTCAGAGTGGTCGCCGACTGCCGTCAATCCGACACTCGGCTACATGTACGTGCTGGGTCTCGAGCAGCCGATGCACTACATCACGCACTCGGCGCCGTGGGAGAAGGGGAAGCTCTGGCTCGGATCGGCCTTCAAGGCCGTGCCTGGAGAGCGGCAGTACGGGACTTTCACGGCGATCAACCTGAACACCGGCAAGAGGGCATGGCAGGTCGAGACGGCACAGCCCATGATCGGTGGCGCAATGGCGACTGCCGGGAACCTCGTCTTCACGGGCGAGGGGAACGGGAAGTTCAATGCCTACGATGCGCGCTCCGGCAAGGTGCTCTGGAGCTTCCAGGCCGGTGCCGGCTGTAATGCTCCGCCGGTGACCTACATGCTCGATGGCAAGCAATACATCGCAGTGGCCTGCGGGGGCAACTTCCAGCTCGGCTATCCGCTTGGGGATGCGCTCATGGTGTTCTCGCTTCCCGGCGGCGGGTCGTCGGGGAAAGCGGCACCGAAATCCTGAGTGCCCAGTCAGCTCCGGGGCGCGGATGGCTGCGAGCGCTCCGGAGCGGTGCAGCATCGAGAACTCTTGTGATCGAACGTGTAGGTACGGCAAGACGGGTTGGGATCGCGTGCGCGCTTGTGGCAGGGGGAATCTTTGTGGGTGCGCACGCCGCAGCGCTGTCGCAGGAGCCGCGTCACCCGACCATGTTGACAGGCGCCGATTGGACGGCCTTCGGCTCTCGAGAGAAGCAAGCGTATCTGAGCGGGTTCATTGCAGGGGCGGCGGCGGAGCAAATGCGGGCGATGGCATCGTCCGGAACGACCGTGGATAGCGCGGCGGTTTCGAGCGGAGCGATCGCTCGGGTGAAGACGTCGAAGGGCTTGCACTTCCCGTATGCTCCGTCGGTGTACTCTGCGCAGATCGACGACTTCTACTGGTGGACTGATCACAGGGACGTGCCAATCGTCGATGTCATGATCTCGACCAACCGGCAGATGCTCGCTCAGTAGCGGTTCGGGTCGGGATCCAATGAACAGGAGGTGCTTAATCGCGAACACATTGCCGTTATCGCAGCACTGATCTCACTCTGAATGCATGGTTCAGCAGTAGCACGTTTCGAACTTCGGCGGTTTCTTCGTCTTTCACTAGTCTGGGAGAAGCAAGCTATGAAACGTACTGCTCTTGTGTCCCTCGCCCTGATGCTGGCAGCAAGTACTGCCAATGCTCAGCTCACGATGCAGATGAGCAATGGGTGGAATTTCACGTTCTCCGGCAACGTGAACGCGTTTTACGTCTACACCCAGGACAAGTGTAGCAACCAGGGGAACCTCCTCGGCAGCGATGGCACGACGAGTTCGTCATGCGGCGTCGTCGGGTTGCCGCAGACCGAGGGGCTCGTGCCGGTAGGTCCGCAAGAAGACGGCGTGTCCCGGATCCGCACTGGACTCCTTCCCGCCTTTGCCGTGTTCGAGGCGAAGGGGAAGGAAGGAAACACGGATCTCGGCGTCCACTTCGGCTTCGCGCCGCAAATCCAGAACTCCGACCGCGCCCATGACCAGTTCGGCGCGCAGATCGACATGCGTCAGGTCTTCCTCACCGCCGGCGGCGGCTGGGGGCAGATCCTCGCCGGTCGTGAACTCAGCCTTTGGCAGCGCCAGAACATCCTCACGGACATGACGATCTTCGGCGTCGGCGTGAGCGGTGATCCGGCCAACGGCGGCGGGACGACGCTCGGCCGCATCGGTACCGGCTACATCTATCCGAACTTCAACGCACAGTTCACCTATAGCACACCGGCTGGCAAGCCCGCGCAGCTGTCGATCGGTATCTTCGATCCCGCCGCCTGGGCCTCCAACAATGGTGTTGCCTTCGATGTGACGAAGGCGCCGCGCCTCGAGGGTGAGTTCACGTGGACGACGCACTACGGCGGCAGCGCTGCCAGCTCCACCGATGATGCGATCGCCGCAGGCGACAAGAAGTTCATGTTCTGGGTGAACTTCATGGTGCAGCAGGCCAAGACGGCGCCGGGCGCTGGGCAGGTCAGCATCACGTCGGACGGCGTCGGCGGCGGTATCCAGGTCGATCTCGCCAGGGGTCTCGAGCTCGTTGGCTCGGGCTACTATGGACAGGGCGTCGGCACCACGCTGATGTTCTCCGGCCTGTCGGTGGATGCCAACAACAACAAGCGGAACTCGACTGGCTACATCGGGCAGCTGCAGTGGCAGCCTGGTGGCACCTCGAAGTGGAAGATCGGAGCCAGCTACGGCAACAGCCGCGTCAGCCTGACGGACACCGACAAGAACGCGATCGGGTCCGGCAACCTGTCGAACGACAATGCGGTGAGCAACTCGTCGTTCGTCGGCGCGCTGACGTACATGTGGACGAAGTCGCTCCGGTGGGTCTTTGAGTACACCTACGTCACGTCGGAGAGCTTCGACGGTTCGAAGGCAACAGCGAACCAGGGTGCGACCGGCCTTATGCTGTTCTTCTAAGACCAGCGCACCGGTTGGGTAGTGGAAAGCGATTCGGGCGGTTCACCTCACGGTGGGCCGCCCGAATCGCTTTTTGTGTTGAAGCCGAACCACGCTCTCGTCTCGCTCCTGCCTGACAGCTAACGCGGGAATGCCTCCCGCAATCCGCCATCGACCGGAATCATCGCGCCGGTTGTCTTCGCCGAGAGGTCCGAGGCCAACCAGAGCACCGCTTCAGCGACGTCCGATGCGGTGACCCGCGCCTTCAAGAGGTTCCGCTGGGCGTAGTGGTCCTCGATGGTGCTGACGTCGATCCCCTGGGCATCGGCGCGCGCCTGGCGAATAGCGGGTGACCAGAGATTCGACTCGAAGATCGCGTCGGGGTTCACCATGTTGGCGCGAATGCCATCGCCTCCGCCTTCGATCGCCACAATACGGCAGAGCTGCGCCTCGGCGGCCTTCGCTGCGCTGTACGCTCCGAAGTCCTTCCCCGGGGCAGGGACATTCTTCGTCGCGTTGAACACGATGCTCCCCCCCAATCCCTGCGCGCGCATCGAGCGTAGTGCCGCACGGCTGACGAGAAAGTGCCCCGTAGCGTTCACCGCGAGGCTCGCGTTCCAATCCTCGAGCGATAGGTCGGCGAGACCGGACACGCGCGCGATGCCCGCGTTGGAGATCACGATGTCCACACCGCCGTAGGCGAGGCATGCGTGCTCGAAGGCGCACTGGACGTCGGCTTCCTTGGTCACGTCGACGGAGAGCGCGACGGCGCGGCCGATTCCCTGCGCCGAACAGATCTCACTGGCGACCTGCCGTGCGCCGTTGCCGTCGACATCCGTCACTAGCACATGGGCGCCGGCGGCTGCCAGATGCGACGCAATGGCCCGTCCGATCCCGTTGGCGGCACCGGTGATGAGCGCCACCCGGCGCGAGAGAGACTTCTCCGGCGGCGCCAGCGTGAGCTTATAGAGCTCGAGCGGCCAATACTCGGCGTCAAAAGCGTCCCGATCGCCGAGACTGGCGTAGCCGCCCTGGGAGCTCGCCGCTGCCGACATGATGGCCATCGTGTGGTGGTAGATCTCCGCTGTCACGAGTGTCGCTCGAGCATCCTTCCCGGCAGTCCACATACCGATTCCAGGCGCCAAGATGACCCGCGGGAAGTCCGAGACCGTGGCCGCCTCCTCGCGTGTGAGCACTGCTGGGTCAAAGTGCGCCGCGCGGTGCTGGGCGCTCTGCCGCTGGTAGGCGTCGAGTTGAGGTGCGATCGCCGCGCGGAGCGCCGCCGGGTCGTCGGTAGCCGGAACATCCAGCCACAGGGCCGCTCGCTTGGTGTTCAGCATGTGATCGGGCGTCGCGGCGCCGACCTGACTCAGTGCCCGCGCATCCGGCCGGTCCAGAAACGCCATCACGTCATCGCTGTCGTCGAAGCGGAGAATGACGCGCTTGCCGGCGCTCAGCAGGCCACGCAGTACAGGCGCGGCCGTCGCCGCGCGGCCGGACCGGGCCGCGCTCGAGGCTCCCCGTTGAGCCGCCGTGGCTCCCCGGGCCTTGCTCTTCGACCCGACGAACTCCTCGGCCCGAGTCACCAACTCGACGTGGCGATCGTAAGCGGTTCGCGCGTCGTCCCCCCAGGTGACAAGCCCGTGATTAAGGAGCACGAGCCCGCGCGCTCCAGGGTTCGCTCGCACGGCCGCGCCAACCTCCTTGGAGAGGGCGAACCCCGGTCGACGATAGGGGATCACGATCACGTCGTCGCCATAGCACGCCCGGACGGTCACCTCGCGCGATGGCGTGTTCGTCAGCATCAAGATCGCATCCGCGTGCGTGTGCAGGACCGCCGCCTGAGGAATGAAAGCGTGGAGTAGCGTCTCGATCGATGGCCGTGGTGCGTCGGGCTGGAGCATCGTGTGACTGGTATAGGCGACCATCTCCTTGTCCGACATGTCCGATCGCTCGAAGAGCGGTAGCAGGTCATCGAGCCGGACGCCGGGGAAATCGGCCCGCTTCATCGACTTCATGTCGCTCCCGCTCCCCTTCACCCTCAGCACGCGGGCCGGCCTTCCGTCGAAATCGGCCTCCTGAACCTTTAGGCTGCTGTTGCCGCCTCCCCAGAGAACCAGACTGGGTTCGGAGCCGATCAGCCGCGCCTGGTAGATCAGGACGTCGATCGGGTCGAGCGACGCCGTATCGGCCTCATTCCATTGATTCTTCATCGAACGTGGTGAACTCGGCGCCCTTTTGGCTGTAGGTCGGGTGGGAACGGTGATATCGGTCGACCGTGAAATGTGTGGCTTCGGGCGACCAGGGGCGAGGGAAGCAGCAAACTGCGGAGTGTCCGGCGCGATTGGCCCCCGGCCCCGGTCGATAGTGAGGGCCCGTCAGTTCGCGGTCGTCGTCGCGTCCAGGTGCACCTTGATCTCGCCGACGTTGTTCTCGTAGCTCTTCTCGAGGAACATTCGGCAGTTTCCGTCCGGGTCCACGGCTGGACAGGCGTCGGTCGGCTTCTCGCGCTGGAAGGGCGGATCGACGGTGATGCGAAGGAGATAGTCGCCGGCGGGGAGCGGGGGGTCGTCGAGCACGAAATACTGGCCTGCGAGGGTGCGATCGTAGACGTCGGCCCACCCGGTGGAGATCCCCTGCAGACCGTGCGTCGTCTTGTTCCCGCACACGTGGTAGACCCAGTCGTGGTAGGCTGGTGCGCCTGGGACCACGGCATCGTCGCGAAGGCAGAAGCTGATCTTGGCCGCGTGCGTCGGCGCGCCGAGCGAGCCATCCATGTTGATCGGAAAGAGCTCGTAGAGCGCGAAGTGGCGGTAGTGGAAGTGCTGGTGGCAGCTCCCCCACTCGAACAGTCCATCGCTATCGCTGTAGTCGCCGTCGCCGTTCGGGTCGATGTGCACGAGCGGGTCGCCTACGTAGACGTCGGCGTCTCCGACATTCTGGAGAGTGGCAGTGAAGGCGAGGACCCGGTGGACTCCCGGTGGGACGCCATACTCGAGGGTCGTACATGACCCCACGGGAACGAAGGCGTCGACGATCTCCCAGGTAGAGTTGAGAGTGGCCACGTCGACGGTCAGGTCGGGGAGGCCCGTGAGGTCGGGCTGATGACCGACCCCGGTGGAATCGGAGCAGGCGGCGAGGAGCACGCCGGCCACTGCGCCGAGCGCCGCAGTACGCAACCTCGCACCAAGGCGCGCAGGGGTCATCACGTCGATGCGGTGTCGGGCGTAGGCGTCTCCCCTCTCGTCTCCAAAGGCATCGCAGGTGTTGGTCGGACCGCCGCCATCAGCCAGGACCAGTAGCTCTCACCGCCCACCTCAGCGACGTCGTTGTGCCCTGCTTGCGGGACGACGAGCAACGCGCCTGGACGCCGCGCCGCTCGGTGCACGGCTCGTCCCATTCGAAGAGGGACAACCCAGTCACGCTCTCCGTGAGTCACCCAGACGGGCAGATCAAGCCTAGCGACCAGATCAGCCGTGTCATAGGGGACGCGGGATATAGATCTCCATAGCCAGGATAGCGAAGGCGCCACAACGCGAGCCATGTCGCGCGCCGAAGTGAAGGGGGCTTCCAGGATCAGGGCATCCACGCAAGCAGGGCCTAGCTCAGCCGCCAACTCCGTCGCCACGGCGGAGCCGAGGGAGTGGCCGTAGAGAATGATCTTTGCGGCGCTGCTGGCGGCGCTGGTCCTGAGGGCTCCGGCGATGGCGGCAGCGTCCCTACGCACACCCGCCACCGATGGCTCACCGGGGAGTCCGCCATAGCCGCGGTATTCCGCCAGAACCACGGTCACTCCAGCCCTGGACCGCAGCTCTTCAGCCCAGGGCAGCCGCCAGACGGCAAGGTCGGCGTTGCCGTGGAACGCGAGCACCAGCGGACGCTCCCGCGCTCGCTCGATCTCCGGTCGGGCGCGGACGACTAGAGCAAGGAGGGCCTGCCCGTCGTGGCCGTGGCCCTCGAGACGCGCCACCACATCCCGGTGCGGCAAGGGTGCATGTTCACGAGGTGGCTGGAAGACCAGGCGCTCCTGCCATCTCCAGAGTGCGACGAGGAGCAGCAGGAGAGCGGCGGCGACCGTACCCAGGACCCCGATCAGCATCCCAGAAGTTGCCTTGACACGTAAAGATTTGGGCTCCAGTTTCTTGCACCGCTGGCACCTCTCTTTCCGGTGAAGGGATCCAGCGCGCGAGGAGCAGACGTATCTTCTGCAGCAGCATCAGCAACCTGTCGCGTGGAGGGGGTTGCCGAGCGCGGCAGAATGGTGCACGATTGATGGGGTTTGCGCTTGGACGGCGCGCGCTTCGGCGTCGAGTAAGACACAACTGAGGACACGTCGCTCGCCGTACGATTCGGTGAGCGTGGATGGAATGCTCCACAGGACCGTTTTGAACTCACCACGTTGTTGAGTGTGAGGTTCCAATGGTCTGCAGCGAACGAAGTCCTCCACACGGGTAACGAACGTCGCACCTGAACGCGAAGGACGAGGACGATTGCGCCGTCTTCGTCGGTGGCGTGCGGTGTAGGCGAGCTGTTTTCTCCCCGTAGCACTGCTCTATCCTCACTCTCCACCCATAGGGGCGGCTTTTATGAATCGTTTTCCCCGCTTCACCTCTTGGGCAGTCGTCGCTGGGATTGCCGTTGGTGCAGTATCGGCCAACGCGCAGGACCTGCAGACCATGTCCAAGAATCCCAATCAGTGGGTGATGCCCGGCAGGACGTATGACCTGCAGCGGGCCAGCCCACTGACCCAGATCACCACGGCCAACGTCAAGAATTTGATGGCTGCGTGGACGATGTCGACTGGGGTGCTGCGTGGGCACGAAGGGAACCCGCTCGTGATCGGAAACGTCATGTACGTGCACTCGGCGTTTCCGAACAAGGTGTTCGCGCTCGACCTGACGAAGGAAGGCGCGCCGCAGCTCTGGCAGTTCACTCCCGAGCAGCCGGCTGATGTCATTCCGATCGCCTGCTGCGACGTAGTGAATCGCGGTCTGGCCTATCACCCGAGCGGCAAGCTCTACATCGAGCTGCTGAGCGGCGACCTGCTCGCCCTCGACGCGAAGACCGGAAAGCAGATTTTCCGTGTCAAGAGCGCCGACTACAAGAAGGGCGAGACGATGACGAACGCGCCGCTGGTCGTGAAGGACATCGTCATCACCGGCATCTCCGGTGGTGAGTTCGGCGTCCGCGGCCGCGTGACGGCGTTCGATGCCAACACGGGCAAGGAAGTGTGGCGCAAGTACAGCACGGGGCCGGACAACGAGGTCGGCATCACCGGAGTTCCGAATGCGAACTACGAGTCGATGAAAGGCAAGGACCTCGGCGTCTCGACCTGGCAGGGCGATGAGTGGACGCGCGGTGGCGGCACGACCTGGGGTTGGTACTCGTACGATCCGGAGCTGAACACCTTCTACTACGGAAGCGGCAACCCCGGAACGTGGAACCCCGATCAGCGCCCCGGCGACAACAAGTGGTCGATGTCCATCTGGGCGCGCAACCCGGACGACGGCAATGTGAAGTGGGTCTACCAGATGACCCCGCACGATGCCTGGGACTACGACGGCGTGAACGAGATGGTGCTGTTCGACCAGGGTGGCAAGAAGCTCCTGGCGCACTTCGATCGTAACGGCTTCGGCTACACGGTCGATCGGACGAACGGCAAGCTGCTCGTCGCACAGCCCTACGGACCGGTCAACTGGGCCAAGAGCGTCGACCTGACGACTGGCCGCCCGGTTGAGGATGCGAGCAAGCGCACCAACGCCAAGGGCAACACGGAAGGCATTTGCCCGGCGGCAATCGGATTCAAGGACCAGCAACCCTCTGCGTATTCGCCGCAGACGGGTCTGTTCTACGTCCCTGTGAACAACATCTGCATGGACTACGAGGGCGTCGAGGTGAAGTATTCGGCCGGACAGCCCTACGTCGGCGCCATCGTGCGGATGTTCCCGGGCCCCGGTGGGAACCGTGGTCGGTTCATCGCCTGGGATCCGATGAAGGGTAAGGTCGTGTGGGAGATCAAGGAGAACCTCGCTGCGTACGGCGGCGCGCTCACCACGGCCGGTGGCGTCGTGTTCTACGGCACAATGGAAGGCTGGCTGAAGGCCGTAGATGCGAAGACCGGCACGCTGCTCTGGAAGTTCAAGACTCCTTCCGGAATCATTGGCAGCCCGATGACCTACATGGGCCCCGATGGCAAGCAGTACGTGGCAGTGCTCTCCGGTATCGGTGGCTGGGCCGGAATCGGCGTAGCCGCCGGCATTGGCGCTGAGGATCCGACCGCCGGTCTCGGCGCGCTCGGGGCCTTCGGCGATGCCGGACAGTACACGAACCAGGGCGGCGTCCTCACCGTCTTCACGCTCCCTGGCGCAGCGGCGAAGTAGTACCGTACTAGGTAGCTCAGGATCCAAACCCGGTGTCGGAGCGGTGCTCCGGCACCGGGTTTGGTTCCAACCGCCGATGCGTTGCTTCGAACCCCAAACCAGCTCTGCGCGCTCTCGCCGTCGGCTCCGTCGACGCCTCGTGGCGTGCGCGCTCTGGGCACCGGTCACCGCGTTCGGCGCGCCCGTGGCCCGTAGTCAGGCTGCTCCGCCTACCGTCTTGCCCACGCAGGATAGCATGTGGAAGCAGCAGAAGAACCTCCGTGTCTGCGCCGATCCCGACAACCTCCCCTCGTCCAACGAGAAGAAGGAAGGATTCGACAACAAGATTGCTGACGTGCTCGCGTCAGCCTTGGGCGATTCGGTGTCGTATGTCTGGTGGCCGCAGCGGCGAGGGTTCGTGCGAAACACGCTCAGTGCCGGCCAGTGCGATGTGGTGATCGGCGTTCCCAAGGGGTACGACCCCGTCGCCACGACACAGCCGTACTACCGCTCGACGTACTATCTCGTCTATCGAACGGACCGGAACTTGGGTATCAAGTCACTGGACGATTCGGCGCTCCGCAAGCTGACAATCGGTGTCAATCTCATCGGCGAAGACTACACCCACACTCCACCCGCGCATGCCTTGACGGCGCGCGGAATGGTCGGCAACGTCGTCGGCTTCACAGGGTTCTACGACGCAGATCATCACCCGGGTGAGATCATCGACTCGCTCGCCAAGGGGAAGATCGATGTCGCGATCATTTGGGGTCCGCTCGCGGGGTATTTCTCTCACAGGAGTGGCATCCCGATGACCCTGGTGCCTTTGCCGGACAGGGACAGTCCAGACCTGCCGTTCGCGTACGACTTCGCCATCGGCACTCGGCGATCCGACCGCGAGCTCCGCGAGAAGCTCGACCAGATTCTCACGCAGAGGAAGGCCGAGATCGAGCGAATACTGGCGGACTATCACATCCCGACGTTGCCGCTTGCCCCTCAAGGTCAATGAGACGGGAGATCGCGCCGAGCCCGCCGGGTCCGCCCGCTCACTTTTTCCCGATTCTCGACACAAGGAGTCATGGAATGCCGACCCCGCGCGTCTCTACGCGGTCGCGTTGTCTCGATCCCGGTCAGAGGTTGCTCGGCATGAGCCTGGTGCTCGGCTTCGCCCTCGCCTGCGGACGGAACGATGCGTCGTCACGCTCCGCCTCGTCTCAGCCGCCCTCGCCGGGCCAGGCGGTAGTGACGACGGAGTCTGCCGGCTCGCTGGCCAAGGCTGCCGCCGACACGCTCAAGGACCCCTCGTGTGAACGGGGGCCGAATGGGCCGAACGCTGCCAAGGCTCCCGTCATCAAGCCCGGCGACAACCTTGCCGTGAATCAGAGTGAGTACGACGGGTGGAAGATGTTCCACGTCTACTGCTACCGCTGCCATGGCGTCGATGCCCTGGGCGGTAGTATCGCCCCGGATTTGAGGCGCTCCGTTGGTCCGGACGGCGGCGTCAACCACGAGTGCTTCACTAAGACGGTGACGAACGGACGGCCCGCGAAGGGGATGCCGACCTGGAAGGCACTCCTCAGTCCCGACCAGATCGAGAACATCTGGAATTATCTCCAGGCGCGTAGCGCTGGGCGGCTGGCAGCGGGACGCCCGCACACCGTAACGACCGGAACGAATTGACCGGCAGGGCACGCACAGCGATCATGCGAGGGAGGACGCCAGGCGTCCTCCCTCTTGCTTTTCCGCCGCCGAATACGAGGTCGGGATGCGCCAGTCATTCCTCGTGCAAATGTCGCCACGAACGCTCACCGGAGTCTTCGCCCTAGGCCTCGCTATCCTGGGCCTCGCTATCTCTCTCCCGCGGGGGCTCGAGGCCCAAGCCGGTCGGGACAGCGCTCGGGGGCTCACGCCGCTCACGAGAGGCGAAGTGATCGCACGCGTCGGACGCGAGAAGGCGGACCTGAGTAGCGCTGATCTCTCCGGTGTCGATCTCTCGGGGGTCGACTTCAATCAGGCAGATCTCACGGGCTCCAAGCTCGCGGGAGCAAATCTCACCAAGGCGAAGATGTTCGGAGTGACGCTCAATCGTGCGCAGGCACAGCACGCGAATTTCACCGAGGCAGTGCTCGACGTGGCGGTGATGCGCGGCGCCAATCTGCAGGGCGCGATACTCAAAGGGGCGAGCCTCTACGCGACGATCCTGATCGGTGCGGACCTGACCAATGCTGATCTCACCAACGCCCGCATCATCGCCGCGCTGACCGGCGCGAAGCTCAGCGGGGCGACGCTCGCCGGCGCGAACCTTGGCGCCGACAAAGGCAATCAGCCCATGGGCGTCATGTTCACGAACATGACCGACTCCGATCTCTCAGGCGCCAACCTGAACGGAGCCGACCTTCGCAAGGTGGACTTCACCCGCGCCAATCTCACCGGAGCCGACCTCACGGGCGCGGATGTCTCGCTCGCCAACTTCAGTGGAACGATCCTCAAGTCGGTCCGGGGGCGCGACAAGATGATCGGGTGGGACAAGGCGCGAAATACCGATCAAGCCGTGTTCTAGGTTTCCCGCGGACGTTCCGGACTCGTTCAGGTGAACGAACGCACCAGCTTCGACTCCGGATACCGCTCTCTCAACACACGATCGATGCCCCACGTGCGCCCTGCCCGCGCGATCAGGAAGGCGATCATCATCGCGAACAGCATCACGTGGAACCCTTGCTGTCCGGGGCTCTGCTGCTGCACCGCAAGCCCGTAGAAGAGCACTTGGGCGATCCCGAAGACCGCGCCGACCGGGGTGAAGAGGCCGAACAGCAGGGACGTTCCGATCGCGACCTCTCCGAGTGCGGTGAGGTGAGCGAATGGAACTGGGTTCGCCACGACGGTATCGAGGAGGAAGCTCTTGTACCACGCAATCGGGTTGTCCGCCGCGTATTTCGCGAGGAGCTTCGGCATTGTGGCGATCCATCGCCCCGACGCCCCCGGGAGAGGAAGGAAGCCGAAGGCAAAGACGATGCCGATCTTCGTGAAGATGCTCTTGAAGAACCAACAGCCCACAACGATCCGCAGGGCGGCGAGAGCCCGGTCGGGACAACGCATGGCGGAGGTCGTCTGGGGCGATGGCATCGCGAATCCTCGTCGTGTTTGGGTGAGAGAGGGATCGGCCTTTGATTAACGCTAGCTGCGTGTCTCAGCCGAGCGATTGTCCCGGTGCTCGGCTGCGGCCTCTATGCGCCTGACAGTGGCGCCGCCATCGGCAAAGGGGCCGGTAAAGACGTCGCCGCGGTCGCCGAGGTATGTAGTTACCGAGGTGCTCAACGCGGCGGCGGCCGCGTCTCCACGAACCAGGCCGTAGACGGTCGGGCCCCACGAGCTCTGCCCGACACCGACAGCGCCCCATTCCGGCATGCGGTCGATAAGTTGGGCGCTCGCCGGCGCAAACGTGCCTCCCTGCGCTGAGCTGAACCACTTCCCGTTGATGCACTGAATCTCGGTGAGTGCGCGGCCGAATGCGCCGATATCGTCTTCGAGGAGAGCCGGGAGGAGGGCCATGAGCACGAGGTGCGACACCCGGGCGGCCTCCGCGTCGGAGGGGGATGGCAGCCCGGCGAAGGCCGATGCCTCGTCGTCGCCGCTCGTGCCGCTAGCGCCCCTCGGAAGAGCCACGACACACCGCCAATCGGAGGGGATCGCCAGTCTGGCGAGGAGGGGCGCGGCACCCTGACTCCCCATCCGCCGCCCGCCCTCGACGACCAGACCTCCAGCCTCGAACAGCCACGTGCCGACAGCGGAGCGCTGGCCACGACCAGTGGCTGCCGCCAGCGACACCACGTCCCTGGGGAAGTCGTAGAGCTCGGCCAATGCACGGGCGACAGCGAGGGCGAGTTGCGTCCCCGACCCGAGGCCGACGTGCGCTGGTATCGTCCGCTCGAGATGGAGTCGCACACCTGCCGTGCTGCCATAGTGCTGAAGCACGCGTCGAGCTACCTCGAGCGCACGCGCCGATTGCTTTGCGGCTCCGGGGGCGGCGGTGACGGCCACGTCGCCCGCCGCACAGGCCTCGAGGGCGAGGGAGGGCGTGGGGACGCCGGCGCCGATTCCACCGAACCTTCGGCCGAACGTGCCCTGAAGGTCGAGCATCCCGAAATGCAACCGCGCGTTGGCTCGAACGCGGACCGGTTGGCGGTCGCCTGGCCGTGCCGGCATTAGGCTATTTGACCCGCGCCACGTCCGCCAGACGGCCGCGGATATAGTCGGTGAGCAGCGCCATTGCTTCCGCCTCACGCACGCCGGCCGTCTTGTCGACGATCACCTGGAGCCGCTCCACATCGGCCCTGATCTGATCGCGCGGGAGGATGTGCGTGCGCGTGGCGAGGATCGCCGTTTCGAGGACCGCGTTGCGGGCGCGATTGAAGCCGATGAACTCGCGGCGCATTCCGGAGTGAACGATGTCGGCGACGATGCGAGAGCGCGGCGGCGTCGCGTCGATGCTCTTCGCCACGACCTCGCGCCAAGAGCACCCGCCTTCGAGCACGACACCAGTGACCTTGACCGCCGGCACGGTGGCGTAGTTCGGGTTCGAAATCGCCGCTCGGGCGAAGATCAGAACATCATCGGTGAGGTTCACCACCGCGACGCCGGTGGCGCGGATGTTCCGGAAGGTCGTGGTCTCGAGGAAGGGCTTGAGGATCAGGGAGTCCGCGCCCCACTCGACGCCCATCGGGGCGACGTTGACCGTCCCCTGGGCATCCATCGTCGTCACGATCGACTCGATGATCACGGAGCGCTCCCTCGCCTGACGAGCTCCGCGTAGCGCCGCTGGATGCGGGCGGTGAGCGGTCCGCGAGCCCCGGTGCCGACGGGGTGGCCATCGATGCGCGTGAGCGGGACGATTTCGCGCACCGAACTGGTGAGAAAAGCCTCAGTCGCTCTCAACAGGTCCGCGATCGAAAGCACTCGTTCCTCGACCACGCAGTCGCATGTGGGGGCCAGGTCGAGAACGGCCTGGCGAGTAATCCCCGCGAGGATCCCACACGACTCTGGGGGCGTCACGAGCCGATCGTCGAGGCAAACGAACAGATTGCTCGCGGTGGCCTCCGACACATGCCCGGCCGTATCGAGGAAGATCGCCTCGTCGTCACCGGCCTGACGAGCTTGGGCGAGGGCCACGATTGCGTCGCCATACGACACGGTCTTGATCCCCGCCGTCGCCGCATGCTCGTTCCTTCTCCCTGTCGCAACTCGAGCTGCGAGCCCCGCCTCGTAGAGGGTTGGCGGGAGGATGGGGAGCGAGTGGATCGTCAGAACGGTCGTCGGGCGGGGCGCGCGCGGCGGTGCCAGTCCGGGCGCCGCTGGTCCTCGCGTCACGGTGAGCCGGAGGGCGGCATCGACCAGGCCGCTGGCGGCGGCTTCCCGCATCGCGTCGGTCACCAGCCGCCCGAGGCCAGCGGGTGCATCGAAGCCCAATCGGGCGGCTCCACCCTGCAGCCGCTCGATGTGGGCGCGTAAGCGAAACGGCACGCCGGCATATGCGCGCATCGTCTCGAAAACGCCATCTCCGAGCGTGAATCCGCGATCGAAGGCCGAGAGGTGGAGCGACGATGAGTCGACGCGCTCGCCATCGATCCACAGGAGCGCGGCGGACGCCAGCAACTGCGCCTGATTGCTCTCCGCTCTGGACATGGCGGTGCTCACCGGACCAGCTCCACCGGCGGCGGGACGAAGCCCTCGGCCTCCGCTGGAGCGAACGCGAAATCGGCTCGGTCGGGCAGCGCCTCGCCTCGCGAGGCGCTGCCCTTCAAGAACCGATCGATCACGCGATACCCGTGAGTGGTCAGCGCCGACTCGGGATGGAACTGGACTCCCACCGCGGGATGCTCCCGGTGCTCGACTGCCATGATCTCTCCGTCGTCGGCCGTGGCGGTGACCCGGAGCGCGTGGGGCAACGACTCCGGCGCGATGACGAGCGAGTGGTATCGCGTGGCGACAAACGGCGACGGAATCCCCGTGAAGATGCCTGCCCCATCGTGGTGGATGCGCGATGTCTTGCCGTGCATCGGCCTGCGCGCTCTGACGATCTCGCCGCCGTAGGCCGCGCCGATCGCCTGGTGGCCGAGGCAGACGCCGAGAAGGGGAATGTGCGCACCGAATCGGCGCACGGTCTCCACCGAGATTCCCGCCTCGGCTGGCGTGCAGGGCCCGGGGGAGATGATGATGTGACTGGGGGAGAGCGAGGCGATCTCCTCCAGGGTCACAGCGTCGTTCCGTCGCACGACAGCCTCACCCCCGAGCTCGCGGACATAGCGCGCGAGGTTGTGAACGAAGGAGTCGTAGTTGTCGATGAGCAGGATCATCGGCGCCCGGGACGCAGGGGTCTCAAAGATGGGCCGGGGAACGCCGTCTAGGGAGTGTGCAGCGCCGCGATCAGCGCCCGGGCCTTGTCGAGGGTCTCGCGGTACTCCTGTTCCGGGTCCGAGTCCGCGACGATGCCGCCCCCGACGCTGAAGTACACGCGGTTCTCGAGGGCGAGGTATGTGCGGATGACGATGCTCGTATCCATCGCTCCACTCGTGCTCAGGTAGCCGATCGTGCCGCAGTAGACGCCGCGTCGCGACGGCTCCAGCTCGGAGATGATCTCCATGGCGCGCACCTTCGGCGCGCCGGTGATGGAGCCTCCGGGGAAGGTTGCGCAGAGGAGATCGATTGCATCGCATCCGTCGGCGAGATCCCCGGTGACCGTCGACACGAGGTGATGCACGGTGGCATAGTGCTCGACGGCGAATAATTCCGGCACGCGTACCGTTCTCGGTGCGCAGACACGGGAGAGATCGTTCCGGAGCAGATCGACGATCATCAAGTTTTCGGCGCGGTCCTTCTCGCTGTCGACGAGGGCGCGCGCCAGGACGGCATCGTGTGCGGGATAGAGGCCGCGAGGACGAGTGCCCTTGATCGGGCGCGCTTCCACCGTCCGCTCGTGATCGACTCGGAGAAAGCGCTCCGGACTGGCACTCACCACCGCAAGTCCGTCGAACTCGAGGTACGCCGCAAAGGGCGAGGCATTGAGGTCGCGGAGCCGCTGGTAGAGCGGCCACGGCGCGCGACTAAAGGGGGCCTCGAGGCGATGCGAGAGATTGGCCTGGAAGATGTCGCCGGCGATGATGTACTCGCGGACGCGGGTGACCGCATCCAGATATCCGCGATGAGTGAACGAGGAGCGGAGGTCGAGCTCGGGCGGCATATCGATGCCGGTAACGGCATAGGAGGGCGCGCCACTCGGTGCCGGCGCGCGTCGCGATGGTGCAGGCGTCGGCGCGGGCGCCTGAAGGCGCTCCAGTACCATCGCCAGCCGCGAGGATGCCCGAGCGGATGCCGCGTCGCCTGTCTCAGGGAGCCCGGTGGAGATCACCCACGCCCTGCTCAGCTGGTGGTCCCAGGCGATCACCCAATCGTAGAGTGCGAGTTGGGCGTCCGGGATGGCGAGGTCATCGAACCGGGGAGCTGGCAGCCGTTCGAGAACGGCGCCCCAATCGTACGCGAGGTACCCCGCGATCCCCCCTTGAAAGGGTGGGAGGCCGACGATCGGATCGGTCCGATGAGGCGCGAGTAGTCCCCGCGCCTCTGCGAGAGCATGCCCGGGGAGCGCCTCGCTTCGGCCACGCTGGAGATCGAGTCGCATGGTGCGTGAGCCCTTGGCGATGAGCACGGCCGAGGGATCCGCGGTGAGAAAGGAGTACCTCCCCAGTCGCTCGGGGTCGCGTGCGCTGTCGAGAAAGAGGAGGAACGGACTGCCGACGAAGTGCGCACAGACGGCGACCGGGTCGGGTGCGGGATGAAGCTCCTCAACGAGAATCGCCATTCTCCGTGCCGTCGAGCGTGGTAGAGTCCGCAGAGGCATCAGGCTCCGATGCCGCAGCCCTCCCCGAGCGGCGTGAACGATCGCTCCGTTGCGTCAAGCGGACGTGTTCCGAGCGCACGTCATCGGGCGGAGTGAGGTAGCCCCACGCGAGTGACCCCTCCTGCCGATAGGTCTTCCCGAGCGTAATGGCCAGCTTCGCCTTCGCGAGCTCCTTTCCGAGGTAGAAGGCATGCGTGGCCTCGGTCACACCCAACTGCGCGAAGATCTCCTGGATGTCGGTTCCACGCACGAACCGGTCGCGATTCAGCACCGTGATTGTGTCGCGGTCGGTGAAGATTCGAAAGTTGGGGTCGGTGATTCGGCGTTGGAGCGCCCGCAGCTCGTCCTCGCTGTACTCGAGTATGCGCGGGTCTTTGAGGGTTACCAGCCGGTCATCCACGCGCTTGGGCACGACCTTGTTTCGCACGGCGTGATACATCAGACGGCGGGCGATATCGACCTCCCGAACCGAGCCTCGCGCCCAGTTGATGACCTCGGTCGTGAGCACGGTGCGGATCTCGAGCTCCTGGCAAATCGCGATGAGGAGGGCGTTCACGCCCGTGCTGTCGGCGGCCGTCAGCTCGGTGATGTTGCCAATCCCCATCATCATCGCGGCGTCAGGCCAGCGATGCCGCGCCTCCCAGTATCGCTCCAGGGACGCGGTGAATCCGAACCCGATCGGCTCGATTACCGGATCGATGAGGAAAGGGACGTTCCACTCGCCAAGTGCCGTGAGACTCGGGACTATCGTGTCGAGCGAGGCGCCGAAGTCGGGGATGACGACCACGCGCGTGCCGCTACCCGCCAGGTCGCGGGCGACAGCCAGATTGGATCCGTTGACACTCAGGACGAGAGTGGCGCCGGCGCCAACCGCCGTTCGGATCTCGTCAGGGTCGAAGGAGTCGACGCTGACGCGCATACCTGCCGTAACCAGCTCGCGCACGACGTCGGCCAGGTTGGGGAAGGCGAGGCCGGGGGTGCAGCCGATGTCTATGATGTCGGCGCCTGACGAGCGCAGTCTCTCGGCCTCGGCGCGGATGGCCTCGGGGCGCAATTTCGGCGCGTTGTTGATCTCGGCGATGATCTCGATGTCCCACGCGCCGTACGCCTGGTCGACGGCCGCGTGCCCGAAGTACTCGGGGAGCTCGCGAAGATCCTTCGGCCCCTTCTCGACCGGAACGCCGACAGCCTCGGAGACTGTTGCCGGGTCGCCCTCGCAGAGGCCGGGAATCAGCACCAGGTCCGCGCGCACGGGTGGCTGCAGGTGGCGGGCGATCCACGGCGTCGTCATCAGCGCCGCCACGGTAATTCTGAGAACCGCTATCTCGTAGACGAACGGCGGCTCCATCTCCGAGAGCGTTCGCCGCAATGCGGGCTCGGCCAGCGTCCCCGTGACGAAGAGGACGCGAGCCGGGGCTTCGGTGCCGGGCACTACTTGGGATCGCCTCCGCGCACGAACTTGTTCGGTGTTCCCTCGAGTCCGATCTCGCGATCCGTCGGCGGCTTCCAGAGAACCGTCTGTTCGATCTGCTTGGCCAGCTCGAAATCCTTGTCCGTTATCCCGCCGGCCGAGTGCGTCTGGAGCTTCACCCAGACCTTCGCCCACGTCACCGCAAGATCGGGATGGTGATACGCGGCTTCGGCGATGTAGCCGATCGTATTCACGAGCATCAGCGTGGTCGGCCAGCCGTCTGTCTTGTACTGCCGGCGAATCCAGCCGTCTTCGTAGTACCAACCGGGGAGATCGCGCAGCTGCTCGGCGATTTGCGCGTCGGTATACGTCGGGTCTTTGCGTGGCATGACGAAAACCTCGAGGAGAACGAAGAGATACGGCGAGCTACATCACGATTCCGCCGCCGATCAGGAGCGCATGGCCGGTGATGAAGGCCGCGTCGCGCGAGGCGAGAAAAACCGCCGCCCGCGCGACATCCTCCGGTGTCCCCCATCGCTTGAGCGGCGTCGACATAGCCACCTCCGTGTGGCGGCTGGAGGGAAGCGTGTTGCCAAACTCCGTCTCGATCCAGCCGGGCGCGAGCACGTTCACCCTGACCTTTGGCGCGACAGATCGAGCGAGTGACTTGCTGAAGCTCAGAACACCGCCCTTGACGGCCGCCAACATCTCCGGATTGCGTCCAGGCATCCCGGAGATCGCGTGATCCCAGCTCATGTTGAGAATCACCCCTCCCTTCGGCTGCTCCAACATGAGTCGGGCTGCCTCCCACGAGGCGAGGATCGTACCGCGCAGATCGGCGGCGAGCAGCTCGTCGAGCTTCTCCACGTCGTTCAGTCCTGCTCCGCGGCCGGTGAGAATGTCCACCCCCGCGTTGTTGACCCAGACGTCGACGCCGCCGAATTCGGCGCGCACCTGTGCGGCGAGCGCCGAGATGGACGTGGAGTCGCTCAAGTCCAGCTGGAAGACAGCGGAGCGACGGCCGGATCGCTCGACGGCCCGGGCGACTTCCTGTGCCTCGCGAAGCTTCGAGAGGTACGTGATGCCGACATCGGCGCCTGCGCCGGCTGCGGCCAGGGCGATTGCGCGCCCGATGCCAGTGGACGCGCCCGTGACGAGGGCGATCGATCCCGAGAGGATCGCGCCGGTTTCGGGCACCTGGAGCCTCCCCGCGACGTCGTGCTAGCTTCTGGGAGCCAGCCGGGCCCGGGCGGGGCGTCGCGGCTCCGGTGATCGCGTCACACAGCTGACCTCACTACCTAATAAGAGCGGCCCCGTCGGACGCTCACAAGGGGGACTCGGACGCCTGTGCGCTTGCTCGTCAGCGTTCGCAATGCCGCGGAAGCGCGCGCGGCTCTCGAAGGAGGCGCCGACATCATCGACGCCAAGGAGCCGACTCGCGGAGCGCTAGGCGCGGTGAGCCCCGACGCGCTCAACGACATCCTCGCGTGCGTCGCCGGCCGTCGCCCAGTCAGCGCGGCGCTGGGTGATGGGAAGGCAGCCAGAAGGGCGGCGAGTGAGACGTCCCGCGCCTCCGCCGGCGGTGTGGCCTTCGTGAAGGTCGGATTCTCGGGCGTCCGATCGGTGAGTGCGGCCACGGAGCTGCTCCTTGAAATCGCCGCCGCGAGTGCGGGGGCGGCAGTCGTGGCAGTTGCGTACGCCGATTGGATTGCCGGCCCGAGCCTTCCGCCGACGGAAGTCCTCACCGCCGCCATTGCGGCCGGTGCGTCCGGCGTGCTCCTCGACACGGCGGGAAAAGAGGGGCGAGGTCTCTTCGACTTCGTGAGGCCCGAGGCGATCCGCGTCTGGACTCGTGCGGCAATGAGCGCCGACCTACAGGTGGCGTTGGCCGGGAGCCTGACGACGCGGGACTTTGCGGACGCCAGGGCGACCGGTGCCTCCGTCGTGGGCGTTCGTGGAGCCGCCTGCGTGGGCGGGAGGACCGGAACGGTGTCCGCGGAGCTCGTGCGCCAGCTATCCGTTGCCTTGCGGGGCGGCTCGCCTTATGACCCAGCCAAGGCGGCTGCGTCGAGCGAGTCCACTCCAATTACTTCGGCGCGAACACCCTCCGAGAGTGCCCGGGCGACGTAGTTGTCGGCGAGGTCGGTGACGCAACCCGACACGGCTTTCACCAACACCAGCCGCCGGGCGCCGACCTCGCCCGCGACCCAGGCCGCGATGCTGTCGCTGGTGACATCCCAGCTGTGGGGGAGCGGATCTCGCTCCCGAAGCAACTGGTAGGGCGCAAGAACCGGAGTCTTTCCTGCTCCTGCGACGGCCGACGCGAGATCGGAGCTGGTGACGATCATCGCGTCGACGATGCGCTCGGCCAAGAGGTGGGCCATCTGCTCCATGCCGAGGATTGCCATCCAGTGCGCTGCAGTCGGCGAGAGCCGATGCTGCCGGTAGGCCACCCGCACTGCGTCGGCAAATGGACCGCCGCCGGGGACGATCAGGAGCCCTGTTCTCGGCGCCACCTCAGCGATAGTGCGCGCCACTCTGTCCAGAGCGCCGTCGAGGCCGAGAAGCCGTCCCCCTATCTTCACCACGACCTCGATCATCGTGTGGCGCGCAGTTGCTGGTCGAGCAGGACGCCGACCGCGGCGGCGGGCGCCACGCGGGCGGCGTCGGCGCCAAGAGCGTCGGCGAGGAGGATGGTCTCCATACCTAGCTGAGCGGCGGCTCGCACCGCGATGAAATCGCCGAGCCCGGCCGCGACGACGATGGTAGACTGCGGATGGCGGTCGCTGACGCGGGCGATGGTGGCCGCAACGCGATTTGTCTGCGTCGCCGCGATGAATTCGGCCATCCGGTCGATCTCGGCGCGCCCCAGCAACTCGCGATCGCCGCACACCACCCTCGCCAATCGCTCGTGGAGGAACTCGCGTGCCAGCGGCCGACTGTCTGGCGTGGGCACGGTATAGTCCTCGGGACGGAGATCACCGCGCCAGAGGTGCACGTCTCCAGCGAGGGCGAAAGCCTCGGCCGACACGCCGGCTGCGCCCGTGCCGAGCGGCACCTCGGTGACGATGGCCTCGACCGGTGTGCGAAGGGCTCCGAGATAGAGGAGCTCCCCCGCGGCCAGTCGCTCCGGGTCGGTCTTGCCGAGGGCGACGACCGCTCCGCTCGCAATGGGGATGATGTCGGTGGTCGTGGATCCGACGTCCACGAAGATCGCATCGGGCCATCGGGCCGCCACGATCGAGGCCGCGGCGAACCAGTTGGACGCGGCGACCGCGAGAGGCTCGGCGCGCGCCTCCTCGGGCGTCAGGAAGCGTCCGCCCACCGCGTAGAGGTGGAGCGGTGAGTGGGGGAAGGCTCGGGCGAACGCGTCCACGACGAATGCCACGCCATCTCTCTTCGTTCGGAAGAGCTGCGATAGCTCGGCCGTCATCGTAATTGCGTGCGGCAGGTCGGCCGATGCCTCGAGCCGCAGGCAGAGCGAGCGCAAGAGCTCCGGCAACTGCTCCGGCGCGCGCTGAATCTCATAGGGCTCGGCGTGGGCGCGGGCGACGACGCCGCGATCGACGACGGCGACTTTGGTATTGACGCCACCTATGTCCCAGCCGATAACTGGCATCGCGATGTCGCGTTCTGCGGACCGGTGCGTGGCGTGCATGTAATTCCCGTAATCGATCTACAACGCGGGCGCGCCGTACACGCACGCGGAGGGGACCGAGCTCACTACGGACCTGTTCTCTCGGCCGCGAGCGATGTGGCGGGCGACGCGCTCGCGCTCGCCCGCGGCTATCGCGAGCGCCTGGGATTGTCCAATCTGTACGTGGCCGACCTCGACGCGATCGCGGGTGGCCACCCGCAGTCTGCGCTTCTGCGGGCGCTGGCAGCCGAGAGTACCGCCTGGATCGATGGCGGGGCCGACTCGGAGGTGCGTGCGCGTGAGGTGGCTGCCACCGGTGCCGCGCGGGTGGTGATCGGCCTCGAGAGCCTGCCGGCGCTCGACGCCGTGGCGCCGATCGCGCGAGCCCTGGGCCCCGATCGGATCGCGGTGAGCCTCGACTTGCGCGTCGGCGTGCCTCCCGGCGGTTTCGCCCCCACGCCGAGTGCCTTGGTGGGCTCGCTGATCACGGTGGGCGTTCACAGGGTGATCCTCCTCGACCTGGCGCGCGTGGGCTCTTCTCGGGGGCCGGACCTGGAGCTTCTGCGCCTTCTGCGCCGCGACTACCCGAGCGCGGAGCTCGTCATCGCCGGTGGCGTCCGCGGTGTGGAAGATCTGCGCGACGCTGCTGCTGCCGGAGCGTGGGGAGCTCTGGTGGCGACCGCCTTTCACACGGCGACGATCCGGCGGCACGATCTCGAGGTTTTGGCCCACGACTCACACGCCTAAAGAGCCGGTGCCCCGCTAGCGCGGGCTCTTGGTCGCGGTGTCCGCCGGCGCCGATGTGCGTGGATTGGCCCCTGAGCCGTGCCACCATGAGCTGTCGCGCTGCATGGGCGCGTGGCCTGCGTCGCCGTGGGTCATTGGGTGGTCCATCTCCATCGCGCCGGATCCCATCTCGGGCGTCGCATCGCCGCCGCGACGGTCGCGATGCTCTTCGGGCTCGGCGCCCGCGAGTGGGAGCGTGGCCAGGTCTTCCTGCGTGACGGGATCGGACAGGTCGAGCCGTGGCCAGCGTTGGATGTCATCTGGCTGGAAAACACCGTTGATGTGACCCATCCCTCCCTGCTCGATCGTCCGCCCCGTCGGATTCTCGTACACGGCGACGACGCGATACCGATGCCCGGCTTCGATGCGAAGTCCCTCGCCGTTGAAGCCCCAGATGAACCGCCCGACACCCTCGACCCGTCCGGCGGTGTCGCGCCGCGCCTTGAGCCGAACGAGCACCTTGCCGGACGCGGCATCCTCGAGGCGAACGGAGGTCCCGTAGTCGTGCATGTGGCCGCCGACGGCGACCAGGCGCCCCTCGATCGGGAAGGTGAACTCGTACGATTTGACGCTCTTTCCCGGCGGAAGGTCGAAGGTCGTGACTCCGCCAATGACGTTGTTCACGTCGACGTAGAGCGGGAAGACGGACATCGTGTGCCGGGTCGCCGGAGTGTACGTGAGCGTCACGCGCAGATAGGCCGACCTGATCTCGCGCCCAGTCTCGTTGTGCAGGAGCGCGTACACTCCGAGGTGTTCCCCGCGCGCGAGAGGGACGCCGACGCCCGAGGGGAGCAACACCGGCTCGGTCTCCGCTCCCCACCCGAAGAGGCGCTCCACGGTCGGGTAGACTGCGCTGCGGCGGTCGAAGTTGACTCCGATGAGGTGATGGATCACGCTGCGCGGAAGCGGCATCCCCCCTGCATCGGTGACGCTCACGTCGAAGCCGCGAAGGGCGGCGTCAAGCGGCCAGGCGAAAGAGAGGACCTCAGGAGGAGCTTCGTGGCGCATTCCCTCGGGCATGCTTGGCAGATCGATCGGCCCGACCGTCACCACGACGTGACGACGTCCCGAATCGATGGCGACCGTCAAGTTGGGATTCTGCGCGACAGTCGTGCGCGGGGCGGAGGTGGCGGCAACTCCCGCAAAGACGATGGCGAGGGAGAGGACGCGTCGGACACACATATCGTTCAGGGGGTTGGTATCGGTGGCGGGAACCTCAGCCGAGTACTTCGCGGTAGAACGCGGACTGGCCGACGCTCTCCTCGACCTCGAGCTCGATCGCTGTCAGGTGAGCCACCTGCATCTGATCGAGCTCGGCGAGGACCTGCTTCGAGAGATGCTGCGCCAGCATCTCGACAGTCGTGTTGGGGATTGGAAGGAGCACGCAATCGGAACGGGGGAAGACGTAGCGCGGCGCGCCGTCGTATGCGACGTGCACGCTGTTGCCGACTTCGGTGATCGCCAAGTGCGTGTTTTCGAGGGGGAGGAGGACCTTGTGGTCGATGCGGTCGCAGAGGCGCTTCATGAGCTGTTTGACGGTGGAGAAATCCAGCACGTACCAGCTCTCCTCGTCGAGAGCGCCCTCGAGCGTGATCGCAGCGCGGTAGTTGTGACCGTGCAGCGCCTCGCACCTGTGACCCGCGAAGGTGATGAAGTGAGCCGATGCGAAGACGATGTAGTCCTTGCTGACGGTGACCTTGAACTCCCCCCGTGTGCGCACGCCCGCCTCGCGATCAGCGTCTGTCGCCGCAGGCGAGCGTCACGAAGATCGCCGCGGCAGTGAGGTCGGCAGTGGCGCCGGGGTTTCGCACGTTGCGGTCCCCGCGCAGCGCCGCGTCGAAGCGGGCCAGCGCCGCGCGGCCGGCGGTCGAGCGCACGCCCCCTTTGTCGCGGATCTGGGCGGCCTGACGACTAATGGAGCTTGCCGCGGCCGGGCCCAGTTTCCGGGCGATGAGGGTGTCCGGCGTGGTGGCGAGGAGGGCGAGGAAGCACTCGACGATCGCATCATCCCAGGACAGGCCGTCCCGGCGGGCGTGGGCGAGGGTCGGTGCGCCGACGTCGAAGGTGGTGGCGAAGGCCGTGGCGTACTCTCGTGCGATGGCATCGCGGCCGGCGGCGAGGCGCATCGCGTCGAGCAGGGAGACAGTCGGCGTGCCGCCAACGTCCTGCGCGGCGGCTCGCCCGACACCACCCGGGCGGGCTAGGCGAATCGCCTCGTACGCATCGGCCGCGTCGCCGACGGTGGTGTCGGTCAACACGCGCCCGACCTGCTCTCTGAGCGACGGTGTGCGGGCTACGGCCGCACGGGCCAGCGGTGCGAGAAGGAGGATGATGCCGAGATTCGTGTTGGCGGGCGCCCATCGTGCGGTGGCCCGAGCGGCGTCGAGGATCGTGCGACCAAGCGGTTGGGCGGACACGAGCGAGAACGCCGGCCCAATGGCAGCCGCGCTCGCGAGAAAGTGCTCGTACCCGACGTCGTCGAAGCGGTGCGTCGGAGTGACGTTACCCGGTTTGGGAGCGCTGGCTTCGAGGAGGCAGGCGAGTTGGACGGCGCTCGCCACGTCGGCGGCGCGAGAGGTCACGTCGACGCTGATTGGGCGAAGAGCTGCTCGACGATCGCCGCCGCGACGTCGAGGGAGGTTGCCTGCTGAAGACCGCGCCATCCGGGGATACCGTTGACTTCGAGGACCCAAACCGTTCCGTCGCGTGCCGGGAGCAAGTCGACGCCGGCGTACTCCGCGTTCATCGCCTGCGCGGCGCGCACGGCAAGGGCGCACCAGTCGGCCGGGAGTGCGATCGCCAGCGGCTGACCGCCGCGCGAGATGTTCGTCCGCCAGCCGGCCGACCGTCGCTCGATCGCGCCGATGACCCGATTGCCGACGACGAAGGCGCGCACGTCGCGACCCTCGTGGTCGATCGCGCGCTGAAGATAATACACGGCTCGGATCGCTTCCAGCGCTCGAAAGACCCGCCAGGCGGTCTCTTCGTCGCTGACCCGAACCATGCCCAGGCCCATCGACCCGAAGAGCGGCTTGACGATGACATCGCCGATCTCTCGAAAGGCAGCCATGGCATCATCGAGGCGCTCACAGACGACCGTCTCCGGGGTGGCGAGTCCGGCGCGCTGGAGCAGCGCCGATGCGTAGAACTTGTCGACCGTGCGCTCGATGGCCTGCGGAGCGTTCATGACTCGCACCCCCGAATCCTCGAGCCAGTGCAGGGCGTCGACGCGATAGATGATCTGTTCGAGGGAGCCGTTCGGGATGATTCGCGCGAGCACGGCGTCGACGGAGAGCAGGTCGATCTGGGGTGTCCCGAGCCGCGCTCGCGTCCCCATGGTGGTGCCGAGTCGAGCGGCGACGGACTCGTAGGGAAGCACGGTGGCTCGATGACCACGAGCCAGGATGGCGCGTGCCAGCTCGTCGGTATGCCAGCCGGTTCGCGCGCTGAGGATCGCGATGTGGAGAGGGGCGCTCGACGTGGGCGTCGTGACCAGCGAGAGTGGGTGGCCGCAGGGCGGGCGCGTCGGCCTCGCCCTGCCGGATCCGCGTTAGGTGTCGGTCTACTGCGTCTGCTGCCCGATCATCGCGATGACGCCACCCGTTGCGAAGTTCGGGATGTCGTCGCCGACTGCCTTGAAGCCGGGGGTCGCGAGGCCCTTCTTGAGCGCGTCCTCGGTGTCGAACCAGAGTTGGGCCATACGGTAGAAGGCCGGTGGCTTCCCATCGGCATTCCGCGGGAACTTCATGTAGACCGCGTGCGAGAATCCGATCTCCGCTTGCTTGGCGGCGACGATGGGGAGATGAGTCGCGGCGTAGTACTGCTCGAACTTGGCGGGATCCTTCGGGGTCTTGTAGAGCACCGTCAGCGCCCACCCCGGCGCCGCCGGCGCAGGAGGTGGCGTCGGCGCTGGCGCAGCCGCGGGAAGGGGAGTGCGCATCGTATCGCTGGTCGCGTTCGGTGAGGGCTGCTTCGAGCACGCGACGGCGGTGAGGAGCACAGCGGCGCACAGGAACGAGCGGGTCATGTGATGGCTCCAGGCAGAGGAAGGTTGGATTGGGGGGAGCGGCGTCCGGGGGACGGTCACTCCTCGTAGAGCGAGGCGCGCAATATGGCGGCGTTGACGCTCCCGCCGTGGAACGTACGGCCCGTCGTCGGGCTCGAGAGCCAGACTTCGGCCGGGCTGAAAAGCATCTTGTCGATCTTGTAGAAGTCGCCGTCGTAGCGCTTGAAGATCTCGTAGAACGGCGTGCCGTAGTCGGGCGAGGACGCCGCCGGCATGCGCTGCGCCAGCGAGGCCAGCTCGTCGTCGGAGGCATCCACGATGTAGCGCGCCTGACCACCGTACAGGACGCAGTCGTTGGTGCGCCCGATCGCCCGCAGGTCGCTCTTGGCGATCGGAGGGAGTGGCGCGGTGCCGATGCCGCTCACGACACGCCGGACGTCGAATCCGAGCACCTCCATCTTGTGCAGGCCGGTCTCGAGAATTCGGGCGACGACT
>Ga0187777_10000441_pt1 | contig 28644 bp, 28 predicted proteins | sample 1015_Q2_SP5_10_M_FD_132416 | JGI IMG/M metagenome (GOLD analysis project Ga0187777, IMG submission 132416) | Tropical peat soil microbial communities from peatlands in Department of Meta, Colombia - 1015_Q2_SP5_10_MG | ecosystem: Environmental > Terrestrial > Soil > Wetlands > Peat | place... | reverse complement strand
TATGAGCGCGAAGGCCTGCTTAAACCATCACGCACCGAAGGCAACACCCGTCTTTATACCGAGCACGACCTGAAGCGTCTGGAGTTCATTCTCTCGCTGGCTCGGGACCTGGGGATCAACATCAGCGGGATTGCAGTCATCCTGCAGATGCGTGAGCGCATGGAAGAGATGCAGCGCCAGATGCAGGAGTTCGTAAACTTCGTGGGCAAAGAACTGTCGCAGCGGCCTCCTGCAGCCGATCCCGCGCGCGGCGCGATCGTTCCCATACGCCGGACGGCAGCGCACGATTCCGGTTCCAGGAACAAGCATCATTGATTCTTTGGCCAACCCCAGACATCTAAGGGTGTTGACCCTCAGCCATGCCTGAACTTCCTGAAGTAGAAACTGTGGTGCGCGGTCTGGCGCAGCGCGTCTCCGGCGACGTGATTGAATCCGTCTGGATCGGCCGAAAGCCTGAGCCGCTGAAATCCCCTGCCCATGAAATCGCCCTCGCACTGGAAGGAGCGAACATCGAGCGCGTGGAGCGAGCGGGGAAGCACATCATTCTGCAGTTGAACCGGCGAACAGTTGACGGAGAAGCTCAGTGGATCGTGCACCTGGGTATGACGGGGCAGTTGCTCATCGTCCCGCCAGGCTCAAATATTGCCAAGCATACCCACCTCATCGCCCGTCTTCGCTCCGGACGCGAGCTGCGGTTTATCGATCCACGCCGTTTCGGCCGCCTGGCTGTCAGAACGGTGAGGGCTGGCGAAAAGGCGCATGAGTGGGTTGGTGGCCATGAACCGCTGGAGATCACACCTGAGCAGTTCGTTGCCCTCTTCCGCAAGCGCAAGACTCCGATCAAGAGCGCATTGCTCAACCAGAAATTATTGCGCGGCGTCGGCAACATCTACGCCGATGAATCCCTCTTTCGCGCTGGCATTCGTCCGCGCCACCGTGCAGCCTCGCTGACGCCTGCGGAGCTAAAAGCGCTGCGCCGGCATCTGCAGACGATCTTGAAGCAGGCGATCGCCGCCGGCGGCTCTTCCATCTCTGACTTTGTGGATGTCGGTGGAGAATCCGGATACTTCCAGTTTCGTCATCGCGTCTATGGCCGCGAAGGAGAGCCTTGCGTTAAGTGTAAGTCGCGGATCAAGCGGTTAGTGATCGCTGGACGAAGCGCTCACTACTGTCCTAAATGCCAGAAGTAGATCAGCGGGCTGCAGCGCGCACAGCTTGCCCGGCGATCGCGTGCTTGAGCGCAGCGATGAAACGCCGATTCTGTTCAGGCTTGCCCACAGTGACGCGAACCGCCTGGGGCGCGCCCCACAACGCCAGTGGACGAACGATGATCCCGTCTTCCTGGATACGCTTGGCCAGCGTGGCTGAATCTTCGCCGCAATCGAAATAGATAAAGCTGGCACATGTCGGCACCACTCGTATGCCGAGCGCCTTGAGTTGCTCCATCAGCCATTTGGACTCGGTCAGGTTGTTTTCGACCGCCTGACGTACATGATCATCATCATCTAGCGCGGCGATTGCTGCAGCTTCAGCAACTCCCGAGACAGCGAATGCAGGCCGCAATCGGGCAAAGTGCTGTAGCAGGACCGGCGGCCCCAGCCCATAGCCCACGCGCACGCCTGCCAGGCCGTGGGCTTTAGAAAAGGTGCGTAGCACGATGACGTTTTGCCCCTCACGGACGTAGTTGAGCGAATGCGTATATTCGATCCCTGCGCGCTTGGCAAAAGCCGCGGCAAAGTCGCAATAGGCCTCATCCAGCACGACCAGTACGTGGCGTGGCAACTTTTTCAGAAAACGATCAGCCGCGTCTGCGTCGAACATCGTTCCTGTTGGATTGTTGGGATTAGAAAGAAACACAATACGCGTCTGCGGTGTGATGGCGGCCGCTATCGCATCAAGGTCGTAGGCGTCGTCTTTCATGGGCGCGTAGATCAGCTGCCCGCCGGTCGCCCCCACCATGATGGAGTACACGATAAAGGTTCGTTCGCTCGTGAGCGCGCTGAGCCCGGGGCCGAGCAGAGTGCGCGAGATGATATCCAACAGTTGCGTGGTCCCGGCAGTGACCAGAATCTGCTCCGGCTTCAACTGATTTCGCTCCGCCAGTTTCTGGCGCAGCTCGGTGCAATCATTGTCGGGATAGTAGTTGCCCAGCGCGGCGGCCTCGCGCAGCGCCGCCATCGCCTTGGGCGAGGGCCCAAAGGGATTCTCATTCGAAGCCAGCTTGATGATGGAATCGAGGCCGGTCTCATGCGCCGCTTGCCGCACCGGCTTGCCCGGCGAATAAAGGCTCAGAGCGCGAATGTGGGCGGGGATAAACTCCTCGAAATCGGCCATCTGGTCCTTCTTTTCTACCACAGAGTCGTGCTCAGCAGGCCCCGGCTGGCACTTCGGACGTTGCTCGGCCTTTCACTATTTGCTGCAACTTCGCCACTTCAGTCCGTGTGAGCCTGCGGTGCTCGCCCGCTTCTATATCCAGCTCAAGCGGTCCATAGCGGATGCGCTTGATCTTCTCCACATGGTGCCCCACCTGCTCGAACATGCGGCGGATCTGCCGGTTGCGTCCCTCAATGAGCGTCACCTCGTACCAGGGATTTGCCGCCTCGCGCACCTGCCGGATTCTCGCCGGCGCTGTCTTCACTGGGGCGATTGGCGCACCGTGCAGCTTGTCTCCCTTGCCCCCGATGGTTACGCCTGCGCGCAGCTTTGCAATCTCGGCCTCTGTGGGCTTACCACTCACCTTGACCAGATACGTCTTGGGGACGTGCAGGGCTGCCCTAGTCAGCTTGTGGGCGAGATCACCATCGTTCGTGAGCAGCAATAATCCCTCAGAGGCCCAATCGAGCCTGCCCACTGGGTACACGCGCAATTTCGCAGGCAGCCCCTTAAGCAGGTCCATCACAGTGGGCCGCCCCTCAGGGTCAGAGAGGGTGGTGACGTAGCCTCTTGGCTTGTGCAGCATCAGATATGCCTTTTGCTCCGGCGGCGAGATGACCCTGCCGTCAACCCGAATATGGTCTTTCTCCGCATCGGCCTTCGCGCCCAGCTCGGTGACCACCGTGCCATTTACCGCCACGCGGCCGGCCAAGATAAGCTGCTCGGCCTTCCTGCGCGAGGTGATGCCGGCGTTGGCGATGATTTTTTGCAGGCGTTCCATGTGGATTAGTTCTGAAAAAGGGCGGAAGGGTGCGCGCCGTTGAACGTTCTCCCTGAGTAGATCAGCCAGAAGAGCCGTTATCCGCTGTTTCTATGGCCCCCACTGTGGATTCTTCACGCGGAACGCCGGTAGCGTCGGAGAGGGGTTCATCGCGGAATAGTTCATGCTGCGCCAGAGCCTCGCCGGCCATCTTTTCGAATTCCTCCACGCTGGGCAGGTCGCCTAACTGGTTCAGGCCAAAGCGCAGCAGAAATTCTTTGGTGGTCTTGTAGAGGATGGGACGTCCCACCACTGCCTTGCGCCCTGCGGTGGTGATGAGTTTGCGCTCGATGAGAGTGCCCAGGACGCCGCTGCAATCCACCCCGCGGACTTCGCTGATCTCCGGCGCCGTCACCGGCTGTCGATAGGCGATGACAGCCAGCGTCTCCAGCGCCGGCAGCGAGAGCCGGACCGGTGGCTTCAATCCTCGGGCGAATGCGCGCACCGCATCGTGATGCTCAGGCTTCGTAGCCATGCGATATCCGCCGGCCACGGCGCGGATCTCGATACCATGCTCATCTGCCGCGTAGTCGGCAGTCAATTGCTCGATGCAGCCGCGGGTCTCGGCAAGCAGGGCAGGTGACGCGCCATCGTCTGTTGCTTCGACCAGGCCGGACTCCTGCAGGGCTGCGGCAATCTGCTCGAGATCGACCGGCTCTTCTGCCGCGTAGATGATGGCTTCGACTTTACCTTTGAAGCTCATTTCCAATCGTCCCTCACCGCCATCTCGCTCTCCTCGAAGACGGTATCGAACATCGAGTGCTTCTTGACCAGGATATCGCCGAACACGCGCTCTTGCCGCAACAAAACCGCCTGCAGGCGCACCAGTTCGAGCAGAGCCAGAAAGGCGCAGACCAGCGCCCGCCTGGAATGCGTGTGCTGCAGCAGCTGTTTCAGCCGGATGGGCCGGTCTTCCAGCAGCAAGCGCCGGCGGACGTACTCGATCATCTGGCCCACGGTGACCGTGTCGTCATCCATCTCCAGCACTGGTCGGGCTTTGGCGCGGGTCAGGATCTGCTGAAAAGTGCGGATCAGATCTACCACGTCGGCCTCGAGCTCCGGCTCCGTGCCGTCTGCATCCTTGAATTCTCTGAGCGACGGATTGGAGAGCACCGCGTCTTCCAGTTGCTGCTTTTGCAGCAGCATCTGCGCCGCATTCTTGAATTTCTCGTGCTCCAGCAGGCGCAGCACCAGCTCTTCGCGCGGATCTCCCAGCGCCTCCGCCGGCGCCTCAGGGTCGCGTGGCAGCAGCATCTTCGACTTGATGTGAATGAGCAGCGAGGCCATGTAGATGAACTCAGCAGCCGTATCCACGTCGAGCTGCTTCATGCTCTCCACGTAAGCGAGGAACTGCGCCGTGATTTTGCCGATGGGGATGTCGTAGATATCGATATCCTGCTTGCGGATCAGGTCCAGCAGCAGGTCCAGTGGTCCGTCGTATACCGTTCCAACGCTGACCGCGAACGGGAAGTCGCTGGCTTGGGCTTGCGCTGCGCCGCTGGCTGCCGGCACCGGAGCTGATATGGCTTCGGACATGGAATTCAGCTTTTCGAGCCTCCTGCTGGCTCGTACTCTTTGCTCATCGACATTGCCGCGCGCGCCTCGCACATGGTCCCCTCGGCGACGCCGCGCGCGTGGGCTGAGCCTGCCTCCAGAATATCCCAAGCCAGCCGCGGATTCTCCTCATATTTTTTTCGTCGCGCGCGCATGGGCGCGATGGCGGCAACCAGAGCATCAGCAGCCCAGCTCTTGCACTCGATGCATCCGATGCCTGCACTGCGGCAACCTTCGTAAACTTTCTGGAGCGTCTCTTTGCTGCTGAATATCTTGTGCAGATCGCCCACCGGACACTTATCCGGGTCGCCGGGATCGCTCCTCCGTGCGCGCGCTGGGTCGGTGACGCTCGTCTTCAGTTTCTGCCTGATGTCCGCCTCACTCTCGCTGAGCAGGATGTGGTTGTTGTAGCTCTTCGACATCTTTCGCCCGTCCGTGCCGCGCAACCGGGGCGAGGGCGTCAGCAAGGTCTGCGGCTCGGGGAAGACCACTCCCTTGCGGCCGGGATAGAACTGGTTGAACCTACGCGCGATCTCACGCGTAAGCTCGACGTGTGCGACCTGGTCCTCGCCCACCGGCACAAACCCAGCCCGATAGATAAGAATGTCAGCCGATTGCAGCACTGGATATCCCAGGAACCCATACGTCCCCAGGTCTTTTTCTTTGATGTTCTCTTTCTGCTCCTTATACGTCGGCACGCGCTCCAGCCAGCCTAGCGGAGTCACCATGCTGAACAGCAGATGCAGCTCGGCATGCTGCGGAACGTGCGATTGGATAAACAGCGTGCTTTTCTTCGGATCGAGTCCGGCGGCCAGATAGTCGAGTAAGACCTCCACCGAATTCTGCTTGATCTGCGAGGTGTCTGCGTAATCCGTGGTCAGAGCGTGCCAGTCAGCGATGAAGAAATAGCACTCATACTTGCCGGAGTCCTGCAGCTTGACCCAGTTTGCCAGCGCGCCCACGTAATTCCCGAGGTGCAGCTTGCCGGTGGAGCGCATTCCGCTCAATACGCGGGGATGTGTGCTGGAGGGGTTGGGTTTGGCCGTCACGGTGCTCGGTCAAGGAGGCTGATTCGATGGTAACACGCACCTGCGCAGCAACTGGACCAGGTCACTAGGGCTCTTCCCGACGTCTGCCAGCGCCGCCCGGCGCGATGGTCTTGATCTTCAGCGTTTTGGCCGGAACACCACCCTTGATATGGAACGGCTCAATGTCCCTTGTCGCCACGCCCATGGAGCCCAGCAGGCTGTGTTCGCCCACCTTCACACCACTCATCACCGTAGCGTGATAGGTGATGCGGGCGCGCGGACCAAGTTCTGTGCGCTGCATCTCCACGATCATACCGTCGTTCAGATCGTGCTCGTGGGAGTAGACATTGACGTAGTCTGAAACCGAGCTGCCTTCATGAATGATGATCTCGCCGCGGTCATCCAGCAGCACGTATTTGTGGATGGTGCAATTGTCCTCCACCGTCAGGTTGTAGCCGTATGAGATTTCCACGCCATGGAAGATTTTGACGTTCTTGCCGCAATGCTTGAAGATGTGGCGCGCCAGCATGGCCCGCATGCGAAAGCCCAGCCAGTGATTCAGGCCGACTGGCGAGCGGTCGAACATCATCCAGAGCCAGATGAGCGGCTTGCGCTCCGCATATTTCGCAGCATCCACATCGCCGTAGTATTCGGGCTCGAGCGTGGCGTTACGGGGATCAAAATCATGCAGCAGCGCCTGATAAGCCAGCGGCTCGCCGGTGTGGGGCTCAGCGTAAGGACGCCCCAGATAAATGCGATGCAGGGCATCGCGCACCACCAGGCTGCGGTGGGTGATGTCGCGGTTGGCGAATTCGCGGTCCAGCTCCTCGATCCAGGCGAGGAATGCGCGCTCCGCATCGGGCTGAGGTTTCAGAGGCCTGTATTCGTAACGAGGCATCTGACAAAAATAGCAGCAGACGCCACTGCTGGCTAGTGCGGCGTCGCTTGCGAATCTCCGCCTGCAACTTACTTTGGGCTGCGCCGCGCGGCCGTGACCGTGGCCGGCAAGCGCACCGCCCCGACCATGTTCGGGGAAGGAAAACCCGCCCAGTCGCCACCTATTTGCAGATCGACTTTTGCGCGGCCCGCTGCGGCAGGCTCGGCAGGCGCTGCAGGCAGACCCAAAGTTCTCAGGAAGCTCTGCAGCTGAGCAATGTCAGCATCGCCTTTCAGTGTGAGTTGATACTCGTACGGGCCCACGCTGGCGCTCAACATGAGCGGTGCTACACCTCCTAAGGGCAGACGCGTAGGCAACAACGTGATGGGCGCTGCGCTTTCCGTCGTCTTTTCCCGGGATGACAGCTGATTCTGTGGCGCCGAGGGATCGACCGTGAATACCAGGACACCCAGGTTCATCGGCTGTCCCAGAGCCTGTGACTTGAGAGTCGTCTGAGCCGTGAACGTGAACGTGTTCACGTCATGCGGACCCCTGCTGCGGGCCTCTTGATCTGGCCAGCCCCGCCGCCAGGTCACACTGCCATTCAGGCTGCCGTCTGCGTCGAGATCCGGCGCCAGGTCCCGTTTCATGTGGCGCGCCAGCGCAGCGATTGGGGAAACGGGAAACGACGCCGCCATCAGTGTCAAGTCAATCGCTCCGCTGCTGGGAACAATGTTTCCGCGCAGGTTCAGCAATCCCGAGCCGCGCGAAAGTGTGCAGTTCCCGCGCAACACCCCTGCCGTGGCCGGCATGTCAGGCGCCTGGGCCTGATAGATGGCATCACAGGCAGCCTGGGCGTTGAAGGAATCGCTGCCGGCGATGTCGTAGCGGCGGAAATCCCCCACCGAGATCTTTCCTGCCATGTTCAGCGAAGAGGGGATGCCGGAGAATAGAGCCTCGACATCTACGCGTCCGCGCCAGCCGCGGTCTCTGCCGTAGATGAGCTGTGTCAGCTGGCCCAGCTGCGCCTTCTCCCAGACCCCGTTGATGCGCACGGGGCTTTCCCGCAGCACCGGCCCGCGCTGAAACCTGCCGCTGATCCTCAGCGTTCCGGTGTCGCCCAGATCGGCGTCGGTGCGAATGGGGCGCGCTTCCAGCCTCATTCCCCACTCGCTCTCAGAAGCCAGCCAGAGCGCAAAATCCGCATCGCTCAAAGCAAAGACTTTTTTCTCGTTACCGAACTTGAAATTGATGCGGCCATTGTCTGCCTGCACATAGGGAAAGCGGGGCCTCGCCTCTGCGTGTACGGTGCCGGTCGGCGCGGCAGGCACCTGGGCGGCGTGCGTCAGCAGGGGCTCCACATTCCAGCGGCCTTCGCGGTTGCGGACCAGATTCAGGCTGGGTTCGCGCAGGCTCAGTTTCGAGAGTTCCACTCGCCCGCGCCACAGCGAGGTGAGGCGCAGGTTTGCCGTGACCTCATCTGCGCGCAGCAGCGGCTCAGAGCTGAAGTCGGGATCATCCTCTACTACCAGCCCGCCCAGTTCGAAGCCCGGCTGCGGGAGAAAATTCGGATGCACCTGCTGCACCGTGACTCGCCTGCCGATGGCCTGGCTCATCGCGCTTTCCAGCCGGCGCTGAAACCGGTTCAATGTGAGATATGGAGGCAGGATCGCCAATGCGGCTATTGCCGCAGTGGCGCCAAGAAACCACCACTTCTTCCGGGACCCGTGCGGCCTTGGGCTTTCCATCAGCGCACCATGTTGAGCGTGCGGCGCCAGCGCGTCTCATCCAAGAAGTGCAGGATGACGTGTCCTACGAACTTGAGACGGTCCGTGATCGCTTTCTTCTTGTATTCATCCTCGGGAGTCTCAAACGACCAGTAGATGAACAACGGCCTGCCGATGATGTGCTCGCGCGGGATGAATCCCCAGAAGCGGCTGTCATAGCTGATGTCGCGGTTGTCGCCCATCGCGAAATAGCTGTCGGGAGGAACCACCAGGTCCCCTCCCTCGATGTAGGAGCTCATCGTCTGCCTCCACTCAGGGGTCACCAGGTCAAAATCCGTTGGCGCGACGGCTGGAAAATTGTCGCGATAAGCGCGATAGCCTGCAGCGCTGCTGTCGTGTTGCACGAACGGCTCGTCCTGCAATTCGCCGTTCACGTAGAGCTTGCCGTCGCGCAGATGCAGATGGTCACCGGGCACACCGCGAATCCGCTTGACGACAAACAGACCGGCTTCGGCGGGTGAGAGAAACACGACAATATCTCCGCGCCGTATCTGGCGGTAGGGCACTATCCAGCTCAACCAATCGGTCTTGGGCGCCAGGCGCACCCGGTCCACAAAAACGTGATCGCCCACCAGCAGTGTCTCGACCATGGACCTCGAAGGGATCTCGAACGCCTGCACTACGAATGTGATGATGAACAGGCCGGTCACAAAGACACCTGAGATGGAAGCGATAAACTCCATCAGGCTTTCTTCGGGCTTATCCTGACTTTTCTTTTTGGAAGAACCTTCAGGCTGGTCTTTGGATTTGGTCTTCTTTCCGTTCAAGGAATTCCTTCAAACATTTGATTTGACCTTGCGCCCTAGTGCACCAGCCGCATCACCCGATTCCAGCGCACCGCCTGCCACTCGCTTTCCACCATCATCGCCAAACTTGTCAGTTTACCATCGGACGCATCAGTGGCCTGCTGCGGAGTAAGGCTGGCGATCGAAAAGTAGATAAGTAGCGGCCGCCCTACTACATTGCCGCTTGGGACAAAACCCCAATAGCGGCTGTCGTCGCTGTTGTCCCGGTTATCACCCATCACAAAGTAAGAGCCGGGAGGAACCACGACATCGCCGCCGCGGATCGAGCGCTGCAACTCCAGCCACCACTGCGCGTCGATCTGACCCGGCACGTAATCCTCATGTCGAGGAAAGTTGTCGCGGAACTCTTCGTTGCTTCCCGGGCTGTGTTGCGCGTAATCCACATCGTTCAGCGGTTTGCCGTTCACCCAGACGCGCTTGTTGAGCATGTGAACTCGGTCGCCGGGCAGGCCGATCACGCGTTTTACGAAATGCTGCGCCGGATTCACCGGGTAGTGAAAAACAATGATGTCGCCCCGTCGTACCTCGGAGTAGGGAAGCAGGTGGCCGGCCAAGCCGGCCTCGCCGTAGTGAACTTTATCCACCAGCAGGTAATCCCCTATGAGCAACGTCTTCTCCATGGAAGGCGAGGGAATCTCAAATGCCTGCAGGATGAACGTGATCACGAACAGCGCAATGACTACCGTTGAAGAGGTGGACTGCAGCAGTAGCAAGGCGCTGCCGGCTGCGGCTTGGGGCTGGCGCGCCGAAGCCCGTGGGGTGGCCGCCTGGGACGCTCCCAGGGCCGCGTCTGGTGCGAAGCGGTCTGCGCCATGCAGCACCTCCGGCGCTGGCGGGTTGCCCGGCTTGGCTGGCATCTCGCTCAAGACGTTACAGTCTTTGATGCCGGGTTCAGGCGCTCAAGAGCCCGCTTCGCGGCTTTTTGCTCGGCGTTTTTCTTGGTGGCCCCTTCGCCACTAGCAGTGAAATCGCTGCCTTCGCTTCGCAATCGAATCTCGACGGTGAAGCTTCGCTCGTGGGCCGGCCCGGTGGTCCCTGATAGAACATAGACCGGCTGCGACTCTCCCCGCGACTGCATCAGCTCCTGCAGCGCAGACTTGTAGTCTGTAATGCGCGCCTCCTCGCCCGGCTGCGAGAGCCTTTGCAACTCCGGTATGAGGATACGCCGCATGACAAAACCGCGCGCCGCATCCAGCCCCCCATCCAGATAGAGGGCCGCCAGCACCGCCTCCAGCGCATCTGCCAGCAATGCCGATTTCTGCCGTCCGCCGCTCTTCTCCTCGCCCCGCCCCAGCCGCAAGTAGCGACCAAGGTCCATGTCACTTGCGACCTTCGCCAGGTGGCGCGCGCTCACCAGATGCGCCTTTAGCTTCGATAGCTCTCCCTCGCGGTGCTGCGGAAAGCGCTCGAAGAGGGTTTGGCTCGTTACCAGCCCCAACACCGCGTCTCCCAGAAATTCGAGCGACTGGTTATCCGCGAGCGCCTTACTCTCGGGCGCTGCTGCCTGAGGCATTTCATGCACCAGAGAGCGGTGGGTGCGCGCCCGTTCCAACAACTCGGCATCGCGAAAGCGATGCCCCAGAACGGCTTCTAACTCGGCCGCTGCTCGGGGAGCAGTTTCCGTTGCCGGGATGGACTTGCCCATATCTGGAATCCGCCATCGAGCCTAGCGCTGCTTGGAGGCCGGGGGTTTGTTTGCCTGCTGTGCAAGCACCTTTAACCGCGACTGCTCCTGCGTCGCCAGCGCCAGAGTGTCTTTGTCGCCGGCTGCGAGCTGAACGGCGCGGTTCGCGGCTGCCAGACCTTCCGCATATTTTTTCTGATGGTCCAGCACCACCGCCATGCGCAGCCAGAGCAGCGGATCAGGGCTCAACGTATTCAACTCCGTGGCCTTGCGCAGCGCCTGCTCAGCTGCGGCATCGTGACGAGCAAGTTCAGCGGCAGTGAGCTTGGTGTCGCCTGTCTTCACGAACTCGATGCTGCCTATCGCTGCATAAGCCATGGATTTCACGACGTTTATCTGCTCCGGAGACAACTTGGGCGGACGGAACGCGCCAGAGTCGATGAGCTGGATGGCGGTGTCGGCATCTTTAATGGTCTCCTGATATCGCTGGTACCAGTTCGGGTCGTTTTCCGGAGTGGTTTCAGCCAGAACATTCGCCGCCGTGATCATGGCGAAGGCCGCCTGCGGATCGAGTTCGATCACCTTGCGTGCCGTGGCCAGTGACTTGACGTTATCTCCAGCCGTCTGATAACGATGCATCAGAGTCTCATAGAGCAGTGAAGTCACACGGCTGTGTGGATACTTGGCGGCGAACCCGGCGACGGCAGACTCCGCTTTCGTCATGTCCGGCTCACTGGTCGCAGCCGCATCGGCGAGCTTGTAAGCTGCGTACTCTTCCTGCGTCTCGGTCTGCACCGTGCCGGGCGCCTGCGCAGGGGCAGGTTTCTGGCCGGCTGCTGCGCCTGAGGCGGTCTGCGCTGCAGCCAGCGCCGCCAGCAGCAGAAGTGTGCCCAGCATCGAAGCTCTTGGCATCGCGTCTCTCATTTCCGGGACCTAACGATTCTCTTGCTGCGCTACCGGCGGGGCATACGGTCGCGCCAGTCCGTTTTCAGCGGCAGATTTTGTATCCGGGGTGATGTCGCCGGCCGCGAGCGCCGCCCGGTACTGGGCCACGGCCGCGTCCCGCTGCTCGCGGAGGTCGTAGATGCGCCCCAGATAAATGTGCGCCCAGGCTGCCAGGCGAGGCTCGCGCGCCAGTTGCAGAGTCTGCTCGAAATAGACTTGTGCGCCCTGCATATCGCCGCCCAGTGCAGCCGCCCGCGCCAGAACGAACATCGCCTGCGCCGGATTCTCATCCTTGCTCTTGAGCGCTTCCCGTGCCAGGGCCGCTGCGCCCGCTGCGTCGCGCGCTGCCAGCCGTTGCTCCGCGAGATCAAGCAACGCCACCTTCTGCTGCCGTGGAGCCCGCAACAACTCCGGCGAAGCCACCTTGGCGAAATCTGTCTCTTCCGCGCGCTTCTTTTCGCGGGCTACATCGATGTTGTAGACCCAGTTGGCGTACTCATCTTTGAGTCCCGCCGGGTCTTTCTCGAATTTCCCCAGCGTGTCATAGAAGTAGGGCGTGAGGATGAACCCTTCGCGGGTAGCCGAATCCACCATTTGCTCGCGCTCATGCGAGGCCTCTTTGCCCTTTCCCGGCAGGGCGCGCGCCTCGATTGCGCGGATGAGGCACTCGGTGACCAGCAGCGAGGCATCGATCTTGAAGCTTTCATCCATCGGCGCCGGCCCCAGCGCCAGCAGGACCGGATCGAGTTTCTTCAGCGATGTGCCGCGCTTGAGCGCAAACGGATCGAGCACGTAATGCAGGTAGGTGTGCCGCAGCGCGATCATGGGCAGCCCTTCCTGCTGGGGAGAGACCACCATCAGGTAATCATCGCCATAGTTGCGCGCATTAATGGTGCCCGGCGGCGCCAGAGGCTCGAGGAAGACGATGAAGCGCCGTCCCAGATAACCGGAGAACTGCAGCTTCAAGTACAAGTCGGTCTGCATGATCATGTCCGCGACCGGCCCGTGGAACTGGCCCACCATCGCGTCATAATCCGGCTGGTGTTTCTGCCAGATCGCCTGCAAGCCTGCAGTGGTGTAAAACCGCTGCAGCAGCGGCACGACGCCCAGAACGTAGGCGGCATCGGGCGGGAAATCGGCCTCGCGGATGACGGGCGAAAAACCGGGAGGCACACCCAAATACAATCCCAGCGAAACATACTGCGCCAGCGTGTGGGCGGCGTCGCCCTGAACGTGGTCGCGGTAGAACCGGCAGAGACTCTGTTGCAGCGTTTGCGCCGGGGCCGAAGCAGCCACTGCTTGCTCCACTTCGCGGACCATCGCGCTGCGCAGCGGCAGCTCGGCCCCGGTCTCCTTCGGCAAGCACGCCTGCAGGGCAGCAAACATGCTGAACAAAGTCTCGCTCGTCTCAAGCGAAGCCTTGTAAGACTGGCCGGGCTGGCCGGCGACTATGGGGCTGGGCGGCGCGGTGAGCTCGCCGGGATTCTTGGAGGAACTCTCCGGCGGCGGAGCCTGCTGCGCCGCTGCAACGCGCAGAAAAGCCGCGAAAAAAGCGAGCAGGAATGCAAACCGAGGGGCGAACCGCAGCGGAACCTCCTTGTTCGAGGCGGGAATAATCCAGTTTATCGGGGCCTCGAGCAGGCGGTCAACCGGAGGGCTGTCGTAAAGCTGCACAGTCGCGGGCGCCTGTTTCCCGAGCCTATAATCTTGGCGTTATGGCTGAGCAAGAAAAGCCGCGGCCGCCGCTGCCGCCGTTCACGCAGGAGACGGCGGCGCAGAAGGTCAGGCTGGCGGAAGACGCGTGGAACTCGCGCGAGCCGGAAAAGGTGGCACTGGCCTACACCGTCGATTCACGCTGGCGCAACCGCTCGGAGTTTGTGAACGGGCGGCAGGAGATCATCGCGTTCCTGCGGCGGAAGTGGGCGAAAGAGCTCGATTACCGGCTGATCAAAGAGCTGTGGGCGCATGACGGCAACAGGATCGCCGTCCGCTTCGCTTATGAGTGGCACGATGACTCTGGCAACTGGTTCCGCTCATACGGCAACGAAAACTGGGAGTTCAGCGAGAACGGACTGATGCGGGCGCGGTACGCCAGCATCAACGATCTGCCTATCAAGGAAGCGGAGCGGAAGTATCGCTGGCCACTGGGCCGGCGTCCGGATGAACACCCGGGGTTGAGCGAGCTGGGGCTTTGAAAACCAGTTCTCGGTTCTCAGTTCTCAGTTAGTACCTGGTGCCTAGTACCTGGTTGCTGGTGGTTGTCGATAGGGCTCCTTTCTCCGGCTTGGTGGACCGGACTTTGGGAAATCCACAGCCTATCGTCCAAAGAACGGACGATAAGGCTGGGGCATCCGACTTTCTTTTTTCTTAGAACAAATTGGGAATCGCGATTCCCGATGGGAGAGGCCGTGTGTTCAGGCTAGCTCCGGATTTGATGGGCTGGGTACCTGGGACTTATCGTCCTCTTCCGGAGTGGACGCGTCGGGCACAGTGCTCTAGAGTCAGCGTGCCTAATGTCTCCCAAACGTGAGGAGCAGAATTTTGCCCCTCGCATAGTTAGATGCAGGCGGGTTGCCTGGGAGGTGTTGTGGAAAAGAAATTTTTTTGCGGGGTTTCCCGTTTTGGGAATTGTCAAATGAAGCTTCAGCTTGCATTCTTGAGTTGATTTCCGAGTTCAGAAAAATCCCCGCCCTAGCGGAGCTATGGACGGGGCACCCTCAGCGTTTCAATGATGGAGTGTTTGAGATGGGCCGCCCGTCCATCGTTACGCCGGTTACCGCCAAAAGCGGGCGCGAACCTGGGGCACCGAGCCATCCGTCCTGGGCACCGGCTCGGGATGACAACTGCTAGACGGGAATAGGCGAGGGCGGAGTTTTCTGCGGGTTATCCGCGGACGTCAACGCCGGAGAAGGAGAGCACGACGCGGCCGGGAGTGGGACGGCCCAGGTTCATGGCGGGGCGGAAAGTGGTGAAGATCATCATATTATCGAGCTGGTGGATGAGCTTCTCGGTGCCGGCGGGAGCGGAGAGAATGCGGTAATCGGAGACGCGGCCGTTGGAATCCACAAAGGTCTCGACGACGAGCGAGCCATCGACGCTGCCGGCGGTGGTGAGAAAGGGAGAGGAGTTGAGCTGGGGCGGAGTGTAGAGCGCCGCGGGAGTATCGTCTGTACTGGAAGCCTCCACGTTGGCGGGGATGGCGAAGAGGCCGATGACCAGGCCGAAGAAAAAGACGGCGGTGACGAGGCCAGCGGTGGCGGGGAACATGAAGGCGTTGAGCGCATTGGCCCAGCGGACCTGCAGAGACTCCCAGCGATAGCGGCGGCGAGTAGCGATGGCCTGGGAGAGCGCGACCTGCAGGCGCACTTCGAGATCGGGGGGCGCGGGCTTGCGTCCGAGGCCGGAGACCAGCTTCTGGGCGGTGAGCAGGCCGGCATACTCGCCGCGGCAGGCGGAGCACTGCTCCATGTGAGCGTGCATCTCGCGCATCTGGACGCCGCTGACGCGGCCATCGAGATACGGAGAAAAGAGTCCCTGTGCTGTCTGGCACTTCATGAGATCACCTCGAGTGCTTCGGCGTGCCCCGCCACAGGAGCTGGTGCCTGTTCACGCTGATGTTTCCGATCTTCTTTCTTATGACCATGCGCCGGAGCCGGCACCTGCATGCCGACCTCTTCGGCGCAAGCCTGAAGGCGCTTCTTGAGCGCGTCGCGCCCGCGGACGAGCCGCGACTTGACGGTGCCGAGCGAGGCCTGGGTGACCTCGGCAATCTCTTCGTAAGAGAGATCCTCGATATCGCGGAGGATGACGGCGGTGCGGTAAGGCTCGGAAATCTGGCGCAATTCTTTCTCGACGCGCTCGCGCACTTCGCGGCGCATGCAGCCCTCGAAGGGCGAAGGGCCGTAATCGGGAAGAGTATCGAGCAGCGTGGCATGGCGCTGGCCGCCAGAGTCTTCAGCAGGCTCGAGCGCGACTTCGCGCCCCTTATGGCGGAACCACCAGCGGCGCGAGTTGCAGGCTTCATGCACGGCGATGCGATAGATCCAGGTCTTGAGGCTGGACTGTCCGTTGAAGCGCTTGATGCCGCGAAAAACTTTGAGAAAAACTTCCTGGGTGGTATCGGCAGCGTCGGCGGGATCGGCGACGATGCGGTAGACCAGGCTGTAAACCGGCTGATGAAAGCGGGAGACGAGCCAGGCGAAGGCTTCTTCAGAACCGGCGCGCAGCTCGGCGACGACCGAGGCTTCCTCGGCCAGCGGATACCCCAACGCACTTGCCAGTTCTGCCACTGTTGCCTCCGCCATCGGCGCTATGGCGTTACACCAACCTTAGCAGGGGAAGACGAGCGCCACAACTGACCGCAGTAACGCGCTCATCAATCAGTTAGACAGTTAGACGCCTTGCGCGGGCAAAAGGTTCCCAGAAGGAAACCTAGTGTTTACTTTGGGTTACAAGGCTACTTGGGCGAGGTGGAAGACGAGGCGGGCGGTGGAGTGGCGTTGGTGGTGGCCGGCTTGGTTTTCCTGGTCTTGGGTTTGGTAGCGGGCTCGTCGTTATCCACGACTTTTTTCTGAACGGGCGAGGCCGGCTTCTTCGCAGCGGCGAGCTGAGAGTGCAGGCGAAGTAGTTCGGAATCCTGGAAGGCGGCGAGCTGCTGCAGATAATCGCCAAGGGCGCGGCGGGCGGAGCTGATGGACTGCGCGTCGGCAGAGAGCGAGAGGAAATCGTCTTTGGGGGCGAAGACGCTGGCAGAATCAGCGAGTTCGGCGAGGACTCCGTAGAGGGCGTTGAGGTCCTGATAGAGCTTGAGCGAGGGCGCCATGAGGCCGGGGGCAGCGCGGGCGGAATCGACCATGCCGGGCAGCGCGGCGGTGAGGTTGCTGCGCAGAGAGTCGGCATCGGTCTGGGCCTGGCGGCGGGTGGAGGGATCGGCCTTCCACTTATCGATGCGCAGCCGCACGAGATTGGTGTTGGCTTGCCGGGCTGCCTGCTCGATCTGCGCGAGGGCCTGCGAAAGCTCAAAATCGCCGGGAGCGGATACGGCGGAGGCCGGGCCGGCGGCCGGCTGAGTCTGGGTTTGCGCGGCGGCAGCGGGCAGAAACGCGAGCGCGGAAAGCGCGGGGAAGAGAAGTACTGCTCGCACGGTCACTCGACTATGTTAGCAGTTTGAGAGCCGCGATGAAGAGGAGTCGGACGGAATTGACGAACCCGCTGCGGTCAGCGAGAATTGAGAGATAGCTTGCCTGCCTTTGTGGGCCTGTGGCGCAGCTGGGAGCGCGCTTCCATGGCATGGAAGAGGTCGTCGGTTCGATCCCGACCAGGTCCACCAAACCTTTCAATCACTTAGACTGGACGAGCGCCCCTGGTAGCGGCGTTTGTGTCATGAGTTGTGTCATAACCCACCGTTTTAGTGCTCATAGCCAGGACTTCCATCGCTTTGCGTTTAGCGTCCATTCTGACGTGGCTGTAACGCTCCAGCATACGACGGCTGACATGTCCAGCAATCGCCATGATCGTGGAGTCTGAGGTGCCATTCTCCGCGAGCTGCGTGATAGCGCAATGCCTTAAATCATGGAACCTAAAGCCCGGCAACCCCGCCTTCTTCGCCAGAGTCCTCCAGGCTGACCTCCAACTCTTCAAGGGCTTTGTAGGCTCAAACAAGGTAACTGTGTAACTTACGACCCTCTTCCCGCTAAAAGTGAACTTGGGAACGAAGGCCGCGAACAGGTAGTGCGCCGAATCGACCGGTCCAAAGGACTCTGCTCTCCGGCGTAACCTCGCCAGAGCTGAGACAGCGACATCCGTCAATGGGACCACCCTTTCACCGGCTGTCGTCTTGGAGGTGCGGATTGTAAGGGTTCGACCAAACAGGTCAACGTCAGACCACTGTAGCCCCTTCAACTCGCAGCCCCGCGCGGTTGTATTCAAGCAGAGGATTGCTGCTAGGTATGCCGTCTCCCATTCGGGGCGCATGGCGGCCGTTTCTAGCAACCGGTGCTTTTCCTCCTCGGTCAGGGCTCTCCCGATAGTCGAGGGTTCTTTCAATGGACGTATATCGTCAGCAACACGTCTCCAGAGCTTTGCCCGCTTCAGAATTCGTCTCAGGATACCCAGTTCCGCATTCAGTGTGGCCGGACCTACTCCCTGTTCTGCACGCCAAGTCCTGTAGTCAGTGATCATCTTTGCGGTAATGGATCTCAGCGGGGTCTGCTGGAAATAACCTCGCGGTTGCACCAGCAACTGCTTTTCCTTGGATTGGCTGGCCGAAGCCAGCTCCAATCTGCGGGAGGCGACGTATTCGTCTGCGGCCTGCCCAAACGGCTGCCGCGCGAGCGTGCTTGAGGCCTGCGTCAGCTTGCCCTCTGCCGCCTGCCCGATTAGCTCCTTCTCTTTAGCCTGTGCTTCTCGCCAGTCTCTTGTACTGAGCGACTGCCGGAATCGCTGTCCGTTGAAAACAAAATGTGTGTGCCATGTTTTACCGCGCTTTACGAGTGCCATGGGATTTCCTCCTCTTCACCTTCTTATCTTGCGCTCTTGCTCTCTTGCTCCGGTGCTCCTGCCACCACCTAAGTGCATATTTGTTTTGTGCGTAGCGAGTGCATTCACCCTGTTCACAGAACTTCTGCGTCTTACGTTTGGCCAAAAAGAAAGGAACGACGCAGTCTGGGTTCCCACATATTGCGAAGCGCCTCCAGTTCTCGAGGATCGCAACCGCAAGCTGTGCAGGAAAATTGCACGGATTCAAGACTAGGCGACCTAGTCCGAGCGGGGCCGTGACCAATTCACGTCCAATCCTCTTTGCTCCTGCTGCCAACCAGGCATTAACCAGCCTCTGTCTCTGCTTTCTGGAGGTGGAAGACTGCCAGGCTCCCCGGAGATCGCGCCTTGCATTTCGATACATTTCATCGGATTCAGGCTCGAAGAACTGCGCCATTCGAGTCCGAAAGGGTGAGAGATCATCCCGTGAGTTGGCAAGTCTGATTAGAAGCTGACCGCGAAACTTTACTAGCCGCTTCTCTAAGGCCTTGGTCACAACCGGCAAGTCGGCGGACAAACAAATCCCCATTACTTCCAAAGTCCCCGGTGTAGCCCGCTCAATCTGAGACTCCAGAGCGCGCACGTTTGAGGTCTTTGCCGAATGTCGCTGCTCGACCATGCTTTAGCTCTTACAAATAAACTGACATAAAGCATAATACAACCACAACAATCGTTCAAGGAGGTTTTGTGAAACCAACCCGCGAAAGCTACAGCGTCCCTGAAACAGCTCGTGTCCTCGGCTTCACGATCAAGTATGTCTACGACTTGGTGCATGCAGGGAGGATTGCAGCAAAGAAAGTCGCTGGGCGCTGGCGCATACCCAAGGCCGAGATAGAGGCTCGTAGAAAGCGTGAGCAGCAATGAGTGACCCTGTCCCTCAATTGCTGACGTTGTTGGCGGTCGCAAACGCCTTATGTGTCAGTCCCCACACCGTTCGGGCATGGGTTCGCAACGGTAAGCTGAGTCCGGTAAGGATCTGTCGCAGGTTGCTATTCCACCCGAATGAGATTGCACGGTTCCTTGAGGCGGCCAAAAAATGAGCGACACACCTTTAGATGGTGCGGCGATCCTGGATAGCGTCGTCGCGTTCATTCGTCGATTTGTCGTCTTGACCGATTCACAACTGATCGTGATTGCCCTTTGGGTCGCTCACAGTCACGCTCCGGAGGCAGTGGATATCACGCCTTTTCTCGCAATAAACAGCGCCGAGAAACGGTGTGGCAAGACGAAGCTGTTGGAGGTGCTGAAGCTGTTGGTCAGAAATCCGTGGCTGACCGGTCGTGTCACTGCCGCAGTGCTCATCCGCAAGGTCCACGCTGAGTGCCCAACTCTTCTGCTGGATGAAAGCGACGCTGCATTCGCGGGGAACAAGGAATATAGCGAAGCCCTGCGCGGTGTGCTCAACAGCGGACACAGCCGCGATGGGCTTGCGAGTTGTTGCGTTGGACAAGGATCGAACATCACCTATCAAGACTTTCGAACGTTCTGCTGCAAAGCAATCGCCGGCATTGGCCGCCTTCCCGATACTGTTGCGGATCGTTCTATTCCGATTCGGCTGAAGCGCCGAGCGCCAAATGAAAAAGTTGCAAGGTTTCGTCAGCGCGAAGCCAGAACGAGCGCACTCGAACTTCACGACCACCTGGCCGCCTGGGCCAAAAATAATCTTGAGATACTGCGCGACTTGCGGCCCGCATTGCCAGACGCTCTTTCGGATCGTCAACAGGACGGCGCATAACCATTGTTAGCCATTGCTGATGCTGCAGGAGAAGATTGGCCGGAGAAGGCGCGCAACGCACTAACAGAACTTCTTACTGGCGCGGCTGCGGAAGACGACTCCCCCGGCGTGCGACTGCTCGCCGACATTCGCAGCATCTACCAGGAGAACGAAACTCAGAAGAAATACTCGGCCCACCTTGTCGAGTCTCTCAATGCCATAGAGGGAGCACCATGGGCAGAGTGGAACCACGGGAAGCCGATGACGGCCAACTCACTTGCTCGGCTATTAAAGCGCTACGACATCACGCCCCGGACGGTACGCATTGGAAGCGATAGCGCAAAGGGATACCATTTCGACGATTTCAGTGACGCCTTCGCCCGCTACCTAACCCCGCAACCGTCACAACCGTCACAAGACAGTATTCATGCGGCTGGAACCCAACTATCGCAATCGTCACAGGTGCTGAATGTTACGAACGGAAAACCTGCTGAAACGCCAATGAGCATGCGGGTTGTGACGCCTGTTACGGTTGTGGACGAACAAGAGCAGCGACGTTGCTACATCCATGGCGTACGCACGGACTGGTGGGAGCGCCCGCCGGCTGGAAGTGGTTATTTTGTGTGCGAGAGGTGTCATCCACAGCCAACATAAGGGAAAGAGGTTCACGGGTGGCGGGTTACGCTTCGGGGGACCCCGGTGGCGAGTAACCCCGCGAAAATGACGTGATTTCACACGCAGTTCACAGGTAAGGCCATGGCGGTCAGAAAAGTTGTGAATGCCCGGCAAATGCAAGCGGCTCAGCTACTTATCGCAGGTCAATCGGCGTATCGCGCACTGCGGACTGCCGGATACTCGCATTACACCGCGCGCAACTTTGGGGCATTGCTCCGCCAATCCTGGGGCCTGCGCGAGGCCCTGCGACAGGCGACGGAAGCGAGCGGAGTCCAGTTTCGCCCTGCGCCAGCCAGGCGGCGCAGGTACGACCGGCGGGCTGTGGCAGAGGCGATCAAGTATTACTGCGATTCAAGCGACCACCAGGCAGTCAGCAATGCCGGCGTTCGCTGGCTGCACGAGCAGGTAGGCATGGCCCGCGCGATCGCGGAGGGAAAACCCTTGCCGCACATCAGTTGCTCTGTTTGCGGAGGCCGCACCGAGGGAAACGATCACTGGTGCCCGCGCTGCTTGCGCATCGAGGCGTAACCAGTGGCTCGTAGGCCTTTGCAGTGCTGACAAACCGGTGGGATAATCTGCCCGTTGTGATCTGCCTGATTCGTAGAGAGGGAGGCAACACATGCGATGGTCACGGTTTTTCATCGTTGTTGTACGCATAGCGGTTGCAGTTATCGTTTTCACTGCCTTGGGTGATTACGTCCGAGCGCCGCTTTGGGCAGTCGTATTCGCCATCGTCGGTGTGTGCTGGGCGGACAATGCGGCTGCTGGATACGGACGACTGCAAAAACAAGTTTCGAGGGTGCTATGTGAGTTGAGAGGGCATATCGGTAATCCAAATCAGCTAGTTGGAAAGTTAAAGGAGACTGCGCCTTGCTTCGTATGTGGAGAGCCTTACTTGATGAAAACGCCTGGAAACGATCGATTGTGGATAAACCCAGAATACGAACATACAATTCTTTCACGATTAGAACAAATCGAAGCAACCTTAGGGATCGAACCCAGCTCAAGTCTTAAATACCTTGACGGTCGCAAATAGCAGGAAGAGGCGGCCCTAGCAGACGACTTCCGAATTCTGCTTTTCGAGCAGAGAATTTTTGAACCAGCAGATTCAATAGCTTAGGTCTGATTTTGGAAGAATGGTCGGCCCTAGCAGGCGGCATGAAGAACACTGGTACCGTCCACCCTCGGTGTGACAATGATGGAGTGTTTGGGATGGGCCACGCGTCCGTTATGGTCTTGCGTTGGTGAGGGAATCATTGCCAGGGCCCTCAACCAAGCTATCAATGAACTCAACGCCTTTCGTTGCAATGGCCCTGACAAAGCCAGAGACCTCATTTTCTACCAGGAACGAACGCACCACAGATCGCTGCTCTGGGTTAAGGGAACGAATTCGATCGACTTTGGAGTCTGTGCTGCTTCCACATGGGTTTGGGCTAAATGAGAAGACGAGCGAATCTCGGGATGATGTTTTCGGTATCCATCTCATGCACTTAGACTTTCAGCACGTCGCCTTCGCGCGCCACCAGCTGATACAGAACAGGGTTCACGAAGAAGCCCAGGAAGAGGCGCGAGATGAGGCCGGCAACGATCACAATGGCGAACGGCTTTTGTGTGTCTGAGCCGATGCCGGTGGAAAGGGCGGCCGGCAGAAGGCCGATACACGCCACCAGCGCGGTCATCATGATCGGACGCAGGCGCAGCAAGGCCGCCTGGCGTGTGGCGCGAGTGATATCCATGCCCTCCAGCCGCAGTTTGTTGATGTAAGAGACCAGAATCACACCCGTTTGCACCGAGACGCCCGTAACCGCCAGCAACCCGATTCCTGAGGAGACGCTCAGCGGAGTGTGCGTGACGAGCAGCGCCAGCAGCGAACCCACCGGCCCCGTCATAACCACTCCTAGGGCGATGGAGACAGGAAACTTGAAGTTTCCATAAAGCGCGAACAGGATAAAAAATATGAACAGCACAGCCAATGGCCCGATGAAGATGAGTTGCTGCCGGGCTTCCAGAAACTGGCTGTACTCGCCGCCCCACGTCATGCGGTAGCCCACCGGCAACCGGACCTCTTTCCTGACTCGCGCCTGCGCCTCGCCCACTGCGCGCGCCAGGTCGCGCCCTTCAATGCTGTATTGCACGCCGATGTAGCGCGAATTGTCTTCGCGATAGATGAACGAAGCGCCGTTGCCCTGCTGAATGCTGGCCAGCTGCTTGAGCGGAATCTGGCTGCCATCGGGCGCTCCTACCAGCAGGTTGCCGATGTCGGTGGCGCTGCTGCGAAACTGCTGCCGCATGCGGACGACCAGATCAAACCGCTTCTCCCCCTGCACCACTTGTGTGGCTGCCTGCCCGCCGACAGCTGCTTGCACCACCGCTTCCACATCGGCGACGTTGATTCCATAGCGTGCGATCTTCTCGCGGTCGACATCGACCAGCAGAGATGGCTGGCCAAGCTCGCGGACTACTGTCAATTCGGTAAAGCCGGGCGTATGCTCCAGAATTTTCTTGATCTGCAGAGCTTTGTCCTGCAGCACGTTTAGGTCCTCGCCGTAGACTTTTACAGCCAGCGAGCTTTTCAGTCCCGTGAGAGCTTCATCTACAGCATCTTCGGCGGGTTGGGTGTGATTAAAGACGATTCCCGGGTAGCTTTGCAGTTTCTTGTCAATATCCTCGATCAGCGCCGCCTTGGAATTGATTTTTCCACTCCACGCTTTGTCGCTGTACCGCTTGAGCCCGACGTAAAACTCGCAGTTGAAAAAACCAGTTGGGTCGGTGCCGTCGTCGGGGCGACCCAGTTCCGAGCCCACCTCGGTTACCTGCGGGTAAGACATAAGTATCTTTCTTACTTGCGGCGCGATGATGCTGGCCTCCTCGAATGAAATGGTGTAGGGCATGGTTGCGCGCACCCATAAAGCGCCCTCATCCAGGTGTGGAAGAAATTCACCGCCGATGAAGGGGATCAACAACAAGCTGCTCACGAAGATGAGGGCTGCGCCTGTCAGAGTCTGCCGCGGCCGGGCCAGGCACCAATCCAGACCTCTCTCGTAATGCGCGCGGATCCACTCGAAGGAACTGTTCACTCTTTCGTGAACGCCGCTCTTGAACCACACGGAGGCCAGCGCGGGTACCAGGGTGAGAGTTAGGATCAGCGAACCTAGCAGGCCGAAGGCCATGGTGTCGGCCATGGGATGAAAAAGTTCGCCCGAAGGCCCGCTCAACGCATAAATGGGCAAGAAGCCGGCGATGATGACCGCAACCGAGTAGAAAATGGGACGGTCCACGTCACGGGCTGCTGCCAGTATCACCTGATGGAGTTTGTAATCCTGCCCCTCACGCAGGGCCAGCTCGCGATAGATGTTTTCCATCATGACTACCGTGCCATCGATGATGATGCCGAAATCGATTGCGCCGATGGAAAGCAGATTGGCCGCGACACCGCGCGCGTGCAGGAAGACAAACGCAAAAAAAAGGCTGAGCGGGATGGTGAGCGCAACGGTGACGGCCGCGCGCATGTTGCCCAGGAAGAAGAGCAACACGATGAAGACCAGGATCATCCCGCGCAACAGATTGTTTTCGACGGTATCGGTGGTCAGCCGCACCAGTTCGCGCCGGTCGTAGAAGGGAAGGATCTTCACATCCTTCGGCAGCACGTATTGGTTGAGTTCCCCGGTCTTCTCTTCTACCCGCTCCAGAACGTTCTGCGCCTGTTCGCCTCGGCGCATAAGGATGACGCCTTCAACCGCATCATCGGCGTTTTGCCCATGCCGGTTCTCAAAGCCAAACTGGCCCAGCCGCGGCGCATGGCCGATCGTGACCTCTCCTATGTCGCGCATGCGTATCGGCACGCCTTTGTTGCTACCCACGATGACATTGCCTATGTCGCCGGTGTCACGCAGCAACCCGATGCCGCGGACGTAAATGAACTGGCCGCCCTGCGAGTAGAAGCCGCCGCCCGCGTTCGCGTTGTTGACCGAGAGCTGCTGCACCACCTGCTGAACTGTGAGATGGTAGCCATACAATTTCGCTGGGTCGAGCAGTACTTGGTACTGCATGGTGCTTCCGCCGAATCCGGAATCATCAGCCACGCCGGGGACTGAGCGGTAGCTCCGCTCCACCACCCAGTCTTCAATCGTCTTTAACTCTTGCGGTGTGCGGTCAGGGCTCGTCAGCACGTAACGGTAGATCAGCCCGCTGGGACTGAACAGTGGTGCCAGGCCGGGCGTGACGCCTGCCGGCAACTCGGCGTCGCTCAACCGCTGGAAGACGATCTCACGTGCCCAATCTGCGTCAGCCCTGTCTTCAAACGTCAGTCGGATGTCAGAGAGCCCGTAGAGAGTGATCGAGCGCATCACCACCAGCCGCGGTATCCCGTTCATGCTCAGCTCGAGCGGTAGGGTAACCTGGCGCTCGACCTCTTCCGCCGCGTGTCCCGGCCACTGCGTGATGATCTCGACCTGAGGAGGCGAGAGGTCGGGATAGGCGTCGACCGGCATCTGGCGAAATGAATACGAGCCGGCCACGATGAGGAGCACGCAAAGCATGAAGACCAGGAAGCGGTTGCGGAGTGCGAATTGGACGATGTGATGGATCATCAGACTATTGCTGCAAGGAGTTGGCGAACTGAAGGAAGAGCGCTCCCTGCGTTACCACCTGCTCGCCCGGCTTCAAGCCGGAGGTGACTTGCGTTTCGCCGCCCTGGCTCGCGCCGATTCTTACCTCGCGCTGGGCAAACTGGTTCTTATTAACAGCAACGTATACAAAAGGCTCGTTCTCAGCATTGCGCAGCACGGCTGTGTCGGGGATGCTCAGCGTGTTGTTGATCGTTCCCGCATTGACCTTGGCGGCGACATACATATCGCGCTTCAACTTTCTGCCGGGATTCTGCACGTCGATCCGCGCCTGTAGGGTGCGCGTACTTGGATCGAGGCCCGGCGCCATGTAAGAGATCTTTCCTTGAAAAACTTCCGGATAGGCGTCGGTCTGAATGGTCACAGCATCCCCCGGATGCACGTAAGCCAGATCACCCTCGTACACGTTTGCCAGCACCCAGACTGTGCTCGTATCGGAGACGGTGAAGCACTGCGTAGTGCCTGCCTGCAGCAGTTGTCCGGCAGAGACCAGCTGATCCACTAGCTGGCCGGATATCGGCGCCAGGACCGGAATCTCAGCCGAGGGCGGCTTGCTTAGAATTGCGTCCGGGCTCGGCACTCCCAGGATGTGCAGACCTTGCTCGGCCGCCTGCAAGTCGGCCTGTGCCTGGTTGCGCGTGGAATCGGCATCCAGCAGGTCCTTTTCGGAGATGGCATGGTGGGCGTAAAGGTCCTGTGCGCGCGCGTAGTTCTTGTCTGCAACCTGGAAGGCGTCACGCGCCTTCATGTAACTCGAACGCAACTGCGAGTATTCAGGGCTGCTCACGTAAAGCAGCGGCTGGCCTTTCTGGACCATCTCTCCCGGCACAACCACGATTCGGGCAACGGGCCCGCTCACAGGAGAGATCACCGGCGTGGTGTGGAAGCTGTTGAACGCGACATTCCCAGTCAGGCGCAGAAACCTTTCGATCGTTTTAGGCTGGACGCTGTAGAGTTGAACGTGCGACATCTGATTGTCCGGCACGCTCAGGTAACTGGCTTCTGTCGGCGTACTGCCCGCTTCATAGGACTTCGAGCTTGCTCCCGAGCAACCGACGAGCAGTGCAAGACACACGCTGAGGGCAAAGGTTTCGAGATGCCTCATTCTCGGATTCCCCTTATGTGTGAATGGGTAATAGGATTTCTTCATGGCACATTCCTTGTTCCGACTGCTTGTCGCAACTGCTCCAGCGTGATCATGTTGGCAGCTAGGGCCTGACGATATGCCAGCTCAGTCGCGCGATAGCTGCGCTCTGCATCCAGAAAGTCGAGCAGACTGGCAGCGCCCCGCTTGTAGGCGTACTCGCTGATGTCTCGTGAATCCTGCGCTTGCTTGAGATAACCGCCTGTATACAACCCTAAGACCTTCTGGCTCGTGTGCAGAGCTTCGTAAGCATTGCGGATATCCGTCATGACCTGGTCCTCGGCCGCGCTCGCGCTCTGTTCGGCTGCGGTGAGCGCAAAACGCGTCCGGGCGATCTCGCCCTGATTGCGGTTGAAAACCGGCAGCGGGATATTGAAAAAGACCGAGGCTGAGCTCAGGCCTGAGACGTGGGAGTAATCCATAGCCAGGTTGAAGTCCTGCTTGCCATTCGCTTTGGCAAGTTCGACCTGGCTCTGAGCCGCTGTCACTCCAAGTTTGGCCGCGGCCAGATCCGGACGCAGCTGTAGCGCCTTTGCCTGCAGCTCCTCCAGTTTCAGCGAAAGCGGCTGGTAGGTGAGCTCGCCATCGACCTGGAAGTCGGCCGGCACCGCGTCGTAGCCCAGCAGCTGACGCAGTCCTGCCATGGCTTGCACTAACGCCACCTCCGCCTGCGATTTATCGGTCTCGAATTGCAGCAGTTGCAGCTTGATCTTCAAAAGATCACCCTCGCTGATGGCGCCCGCCTTGTACTGTGCCTCGCTGATATTGACCGTCTCCTGGAAGCTGCCCAGATCCTGGGATGCCAGATTCAGATTCGACTGCGCCAACAACGCGCTGACATACTGCTGTGCCACATTGAAAGTCAGGGTTCGTTCCGCATCACTGACCTGGGACTGCGACACCGCAGTCTGATCACGCGCTGCCTGCAAGCGATGCTGCCGCTTCTTGCCGCGCTCAAACAGGTAGCCGACCCCGATATCGAACTGCTGCACCTGGTCGAGCTCCTCGCTTGAAAACTGGTCGGGGTTGAAGATAGGGACAAACTGAGAATCAGCTGAAAGCACCGGGTTAGGGCGCAGATTGGCGGTCGTCTCCTGTGCCTGGTTCTGCTGAATCTGTGTGCGCGCGGCACGCAACGCATGGTTATGCTGCAGAGCCAGCTGGATGGCCTGGTCCAGAGTGATGCGGACAGGCGTTTGTGCCCATACCGGCTGAGACACCGCAACGCCTGCAAGAAAAAGCGCTACCCGATGCCGCGTAACGCTTGTTCTCGCGAGACTACGACGGACAGCAAGATGCAAACGCATACATGATTTCTCCCAAACGAATTGCACGGAACCAGAACGAACCCAAGTGGGGAAAAATCACAATGCAGGTGGCGGACGGACGAAGAATCCTAGCGCCTGCGCGTGAAAAGGTGCTGCGACAAAGGACGGGGAGATGTGGACGGCCGTATCAAAAGCAGGCGCAAGCGAAAAGGCTAGGGTGACGGTAGCTCCGGAGTGCGCCATGACACATAGCAGGCAAGGATCAGAGTTGCCCGCTATATGCGGCAGACATGAGGAAGAGAGGGCCTCAGAATCGAAGCTGCAGAAATGCGAAGCCTGAGCAGTGGTGGCTACGACCAACGCGAGGCACAGCAGAATGCATCCGCGCCGTGGCAACCTACTGCACCTCCTTCATGCTAAGGACGGCCATCATATCTTTTTGTACGCGTCCGGTGACGCTGATTTGAAAATCCTTCTGTCGGCTGGAGGCGGCGATAAGTTTCTTGGCTTCTTCGTTGCCCGCGGCGTCGAACTTGATGATCTTCCGGTCTGGGGTCAGCACAGCGTAACCGCTGCGCTCGCAATCCGGCATCTGCAGGCATTTCTTCGTGTGCACTGTCCCCAGTGTCGGAAGCTCTTTGGCCCGTTCATTGCTGCAGGCCACATCCACAAGATAGCCCTTCATCGTCTTCTTCTTGCCTTGAGCAGCAAGGGCCGGAGAGGCCGCTAGCAAGCAGAGCAGCAGCGCCACACCGGCGGGCGCAGTTCGCAACATCCTTAGAATGGTAGCAGCTTTCGGCTGGCCCGTGGAATCGGGCGTACGTTAAACTCTAAATTCTGCATGTTTTCCCGAGCTGCCAGCCATAG
>Ga0187777_10000440_pt1 | contig 28784 bp, 30 predicted proteins | sample 1015_Q2_SP5_10_M_FD_132416 | JGI IMG/M metagenome (GOLD analysis project Ga0187777, IMG submission 132416) | Tropical peat soil microbial communities from peatlands in Department of Meta, Colombia - 1015_Q2_SP5_10_MG | ecosystem: Environmental > Terrestrial > Soil > Wetlands > Peat | place... | reverse complement strand
TCGGGGACCTTCATCCCGCGAAACTCCGCCGGCCGCGTGTAATGCGGATAGTCCAAAAGCCCGCCTGATGCGCAGGTGGAATTCGGACCTTCTCCGATGCTTACCGCGCCGTGCGTGAACGACTCCTGCCGCGCCGAAGCTTCGTTGCCCAGGGCGCCGGGGACGAGGCGCGTGACCGCGTCCACGATGATAGCCGCGCCCAATTCGCCACCGCTCAGCACGTATTCGCCGATCGACAGCTCACGGTCGGCCAGGAAGGCGCTGACCCGCTCATCCACGCCCTCGTAGCGGCCGCAAATCAGTACCAGGCGGTCCAGGCAGGCCAGTTCACCGGCAATGCTCTGGTTGAACAACTTGCCCTGGGGCGACAGCAGGACCACCGATTCTCGTGCGCGGTCGCGATCATCCTTCGTCACGACGCCCAAGGACTCCACGCAGTCAAAGATCGGTTCCAGCTTGAGCACCATGCCCTCGCCGCCGCCGAAGGGGCGATCATCCACCGTCCGATGACGGTCGCGGGCGAAGGCCCGCAGGTCATGCACCGCGATCTCCACCAGTCTGGCTTCCCGCGCCCGTCGCACAATCCCGTAGTCCAGCGGGCCGCGGAAGAAATCCGGGAAGATCGTCAGGATGTGGAATTGAATCATTGATCCATTGATTCATTGAGCCATTAGCGGCTGGTTTTCAATGAGTCAATGGATCAATGGCTCAATGACTCAATTCCAGCATCCCTTCCGGCAGATTCACGTCGATCCGCTTACCTTCGATGTCCGCCTCGACCAGATAGGCCTCGGCAAACGGCAGCAGGTACTCCTTTGCGCCAGCCTTCACCACCAGCAAGGGCGCATCACCTGACCCGAACTGGACGTCCGCGATCCGTCCGACTTCCACGCCGTGATTGAAAACCGCACAACCCAGCAGGTCGCTAACGTAAACTTCGCCTGCCGGCAGCGGCCAACGTTCCCGGCGCGGCACCTGAATTTCGCAGCCGACCAGCGTTTCCGCCTGCGAGATGTTCTCCACCCCGCCGAACTTCAGGACCACCAGGCCTTTGTGAGGCCAGGCATTCTCCACCACGAATTCCCGCCGGTGGTCGCGCGCATCCAAAGCTAACACACGGGAGCCACGGCGAAAACGTTTCTGAGACGCGGTGTGCAGTTCTGCGGCTACCTCGCCGCGCCGGCCCTGGGTGCGAAGCACGCGCGCGAGGGTGATGAATTCTTCCTGGCTGGCGGAATCTGCGGGAGCTATTCCAGAATCTCCAAGGTGTAGCGCTTTTTCAGCTTCATGCCGGCAGCGCCCAAGATGGTGCGGATGGAGCGCGCCGTGCGCCCCTGCTTCCCGATGACCTTGCCCAGATCATTGGGAGAAACACGCAGCTCCAGCACCGTCACCTGTTCGCCGTCGACCGACCGGACCGCCACCTGCTCGGGTTCATCGACCAGCGCCTTGGCAATCTGTTCAACCAGCGCCCGCATGTCCCCACCCTGTTCGCTGACCATAACCGGCGCTCCCCCGGCGTGGGGTTGAGGCCCGACCGCGTCCCCCAGTGAAAGAAAAATGCCGGCAACGTGCGACGGGGGCGAACTCCTAGGCTGTAACCGGGGCGGTGGCTGGCTGCTTCCCCAGAATCCGGGTCACGGTATCCGACACCTGAGCCCCTTTTGACACCCAGTAATCGACGCGCTCTCGCTTCAACTCCACCGAGGCGGGATCGGTGCGGGGGTTATACGTGCCTACCACCTCGACCGGGCGGCCATTCCGCGCACGCTCCTTCTCTATGACTACAATACGGTAGTGCGGCTGCTTGCGCGCGCCCACGCGCGCCAGGCGAATCATTAACACAAAAGCACTGTCCTTTCTAGAGGCTAGTCTTCTCTATCGACAAACCTTCATTATTGCGTAAATGAGTGGAGGTGTAAAGGCCGCGGAGGGCCATCCAGCGCCTTACTGAGGACCCTCACCGCCAGCATGGAATGGTGGATTGCATCGGCATCAAACGATTGCCCTCCCCGTTTCGCGGCTGGCAGTTCATTGCCCGCCGTTTTGTTGCGAGAACAAGGCCTCGGCATTTTCGACGTTGCACAAATCCGCAAGGCTGTTTAGTCGCCATGCACGCTGGAGTAGCGGGTCCTCCTCGCCTTTGATGTGGTACCTGCTACCAATTTTTAGGCCGGCTATGATGTAAAAACCTTGAAAGCTCTGGCGGAACGGATCAAGAAGGCAGAGCAGACTGGGTAGCCCCTGACACTTGAGTGGGATTTTCAGTGCCCAACACGTGCTCTCATGTGCGGGTGCCTTGTAAGGCTGACCAACTGAGACCTGGAGTGCGGAGCCGTTGTTGAGTAGGAACGCCAGCCTATGCCTCACATTTCGCACCCGGCCCTGATTCGGGAAAAACCTGTCGACTTCGGCCTCCAGCAGCCTGCGTACTTCGCGCTCGCGACGGCACCGCTCGGACATCCGGAGCTGCGCGGGGGACAACTGGTACCCGACCAACTCGAAAGCCTGCCGAAGGCTACCAAAGTTTCTGATATATGTCGCCACATTAGGCACATTTCGGGACCGCACTATGTGGGCCGAAAGGCTCCCAGCGGACTTTAAGGCGGCACGCAGCTTGTCCAGCATTGCCACCCGTCGGATTTGTGTCGTCATTTTCAAATGGGCGGCCTGCACACGGTCGAAAGTTCGCTGGCCCACCAAGGGTTGAAAGGACGTCGGGGAAACTATCCACTGGTCAGGGTCGGTGCGCCGTCGACATGACCTTAGCTTTCCAGCCGTCCTTGCCCACACGTTTCGGCCAATGTACTTGGGATTCGTAAGCACGGCTTTTACCCGGTCCACGTTCCAGGGTTTGCCGTGAAGGTGCGGCACCGCTTTAGAGTTCAGCTCGTGGGCGATTGCACTGTAGGACTTTCGGAGACCCATCTCAAAAATCTGTCGAACAACTTCGACCTCCTTCTTTGGCCCGGGCACCAAAATGACGCGGTCGGTAATCAAACTCTTCCGCTCCCCATGCTCCAGTTGTTGTTTGCGTTTACCGTCCTTTGATAGCAGCATCCGACGAAAGCCGTACCCGGCTGCGCCGCCAACCCTGAATCCGAGCTGAACCAAACGTTTTTTCCCTTCAAACGTTTTGACCCCAAGTTCGCGACTGTACTCAGCAGCCATCGAGCGCTTCAGCGCTTTCAAGATCGAGTTGACGACCGTGCCGTCGTTGGTGAATTGCTCGGCACAGTAGTGCACATGGATACCAGCACTCTTGCACAAGAACTCGTAGTGTGCAGCCTCATCAGCGTCCTGGAAGCGTCCCCATCGGCTTACGTCGTAGACAAGGATTGCCCTGTAGTCCCGAGTCCCGCTGACAACATCCTGAAGCAACCGGCTCAGGCCACCGCGGTGCTTGAGAAAGAGTCCACTCTTCCCCGCGTCTACGTAGGTCTTGACGACTGTGAACCCATGCCCATCGGCATAGCGCTGAATGGCTTCGGCTTGGTTGTCGAGTGAATACTGCTGGTGTTCGGTGGACATCCGCAAATACTGGGCGGCAAGGAGCGGCGCGTTGGCAGGCATAGTTCCTCCCGGCGCATAAGCTACGCACCCGGCCCGCCGTCCGCAAGGAGTCACCCAAAGGGAGGCAATGGCCGCACGCTCGGGCTCCCCTTCGTTCCCGTGGTGTTTATTCATGGGGCCGCGCGGTCCCGAGGGAACCCTGGTGCAATCCGTGGAGTGCGCCAAGAATCCCCACAGCACAGACTAGCCATTGCCCGCCGATGGTGACGTGGCCTAGGAAGGGATAGGGGGCTCCGACTGAACCATCAGCCCAGCACAGAACTGCCTGATGGCTACCCGTTCCGAATCAGTGAGCGATACAAACTCAAACCCGTGACGAAGTCCTATCTGATTGCGAAGAACAGCCCACGCCTCCACTGTCCCATGGTCGGGGATGGAGAAACGAAGCGTGACCACGCTCTCAGCAGGGATTTGTTCGGGCAGGATGGCGGCGAGTCCGCCCTCGGCAATGACAACGCAGCGTCCTGCAAGCACCTGCTCCTGTTGACTACGGAGTGTAAGAGGCAGGTCCGTGTAGTAGCGGGGAAATCGGCGCTGTTTGGACGGCCCGCCCGATGCTGCGCTGGGAACGACTGGCTCGCTGAATACATTCACCAAGCCGGTGCCCTCGCAGGTCGGGCAGGGCGTCTCCTCCTGAGTCTCACCGATTCCACCGCACTTTCCACAGCGCGTAAGGCCAATTGGTTCTACTGGTCCCATGAATGTGTCTCAGCTCTAACACCAGGTTGGGTTCTCACCCACGCTGCCGTTCAACACGGAGCTGGCGCACTCCCGCACTCGTTCGGTCAGCGCGTGCAGCTGTGCGAGCAGGGCTGTTTCTCCCTCGCTGTCAGCAATTCCGCTGACTACTTCCAGTTCAGCCGCGGCAAACTGCAGGCGTCTCACGACCGCATCCTTGGATTGGCGTTGCATAGTTAGGTTGTGTGGCCTGTCTCCTCTCTGGAGCTGGGATGCTGCTCCGGTGAACTCAGGTTCTCGCCAGAATGCGACCATTCCGCGTTCCGTGGTGAAGAATGTGGGTCTTGTTCTGATTTCGGAACAAGGAGTGAAGTCCTGGCGACGCCGCCGCAGTCGCCAGGTCGGGCCTCGTGATGCCAGTCACAGCGGGAGTGGAGGAAAGACACTAAAATGACAGCCTCTTTAGCCGTGAGCTCTATGCCGACTTTAGGCGAAACTGCGCGCGCCGACTTGCTGAACCTGCTGGTAGTGGATGACGAGCGCTCGGTGCGCGACGGCTGCCGCGAGGTAGCGCAGTCGCTGGGTTTCAGCACCTTCGTGGCGGAAAAGGCGGAACACGCCTATCGCGTGCTGGAGGCGCAGAACATCGACGTGGTGCTGCTGGACATGCGCCTGCCCGGCGGGGCCAGCGGTCTGGAGATGCTGCAGCAGATCAAGAGCCGCAAGCCCGATGCGGAGGTCATTGTCATCACTGGCTACGGCACGGTGCAGTCGGCGGTTCACGCCATGAAGCTGGGCGCCTATGACTACGTCACCAAGCCTTTCAACCTGGAGGAACTGCGGCTGCTGCTGGAGCGGGTGGCGGCGCACCTGAAGCTGGCCAGCGAGAACCGCCTGTTGCGGGAGAAGATCAAGTCCAAGCAGGGATTCGGGGGAATCATTGGGCGCTCGCCGGAGATGGAGAAACTGTACCGGATGATCGCCAAGGTGTCGCGCAGTTCGCACCCTGTGCTGGTGCAGGGCGAAAGCGGTACCGGCAAGGAGTTGGTAGCGCGGGCCATCCATTTTACCGGTCCGTTCCGGGACCAGCCTTTCATTCCCGTGGACTGCGGGTCGCTGGTGCCGACGCTGATCGAAAGCGAACTGTTTGGCTATGTTCGCGGCGCCTTCACCGGCGCGGTGCGCGCCAAAGAGGGGCTGATGAGCATCGCCCAGGGCGGGACCGTCTTTCTGGACGAAATCGCCGAGCTGCCGGTGGACCTGCAGTCCAAACTGCTGCGCGCCATCCAGGAGAAGGAGATCCGTCCGGTAGGCTCTACCCGGAGCATCCCCATCAACGTGCGTATCCTGGCGGCTACCAACCGAGACCTGGAGCTGGCCGTGCAGGATGGCAAGTTTCGCAAAGACCTTTACTTCCGTCTTAACGTGGTCACGCTGAAGATCCCTCCGCTGCGCGAGCGCAAACAGGACATTCCTCTGCTGGTGAGCCACTTCCTGGAGAAACTGGCGCGCTCCAGCGGGGTGCAACGCGAGATCAGCGACGAGGCCATGAAGCTGATGCTGGCTTACGACTGGCCGGGCAACGTGCGCGAACTGGAGAATTGCCTGGAGCGCGCCTGCGCCTTGAGTTCCGGACCGGTGATGCACGAGGCCGACCTGCCCACCAGCATCCAGAATGCGCAACTGCACTCCGGCGCGGCCAGCCTGCCGACCAATCGCATCATCACCATTGCCGAACTGGAGAAGCAGGCCATCCTGGGCACCATCGACCAGCTGCAGGGCGACAAGCTGATGGCCGCCAAACTGCTTGGCATCGGCAAGACTACGCTCTACCGCAAGCTGAAGGAATACGCCTCCCAGGATTGAACCGGTTCCCACGGCCAGTCTCGTTTCGGGAAGTCGTAGAACAACGGTGCCGCCTAAGCTCTTGATTTTGCAGCCCACGGTCTTGGCCAAATGCTTGCACCCAACACCGGCATGATCCTGCTGATTACATCTTCGACGCGTGCTCCGGAATGCGCCGCCGCCCTCGAGCGGGCGACCAGCGAGCCAACCCAGGTCTGTCCCAAACTATCGCAGGCGGCGCGCATGCTGCGCTCGACTGACTGCACCGCCTTAGTCATCGACCAGAACCTGGCGGAAGCCGACCCTGCCGCCACCGACGTGGTGCTGAAGGAAGCGGAAACCGCCATCCCGGTCTTCATCAACTTCGCCATCTGCGGTCTGGATCGCGTGGTGCGCGACGTGCGCGCCGCTCTGCAGCGCCGCCAGGAGGAGCGCATCCGCGCTATTCGCGAGGCGGAAGCCAACCTGCGCAGCCAGTTGACGGAAGCTCTGACCGGCATCCTGCTCTCCTCGCAGCTGGCCATGGAAGTACCGGCGGTCCCGGCGGCGGCCCAGGCCCGGCTGCGCTCTGTCTACCAACTGGCGATGTCCATGCGGCAGCGGCTGGAACCTGCGGCTTAAGCGCGAGCGAAGGTTCTCCCACGCGCATAGACTCGGACCCTGGTTTGCCAAACACGAGTCCTTAGCGGTAATCTGCCCGCCGGCTTTCTTGTCTCATCCGACATAATGTCCTTACATTTTCCGTGGAGGCGAGCTGATGGCCGTCAAGATCACTGCCAGGAAAAATGGTCCGTTCCGCGTTGAAACCACCGAAGGCGAAGTCATTCTGCTCGATGCCGAAGGCGGTCACTACGACCTGACCGGCAAGCCGGCGTTTTCGCTGTGCCGTTGTGGGGGATCGGTCAACAAGCCGTTCTGCGACGGCACGCACTCCAAGATCGGCTTCCAGGCTGCCGAGCTGGCGGTGAAGAAAGCGGAAGGGCAGCTTTGAAGGACTCGCTGAAGCCCGGTCTGGAGTACGAACTCGTGTACCGGGTGCCGGAGTCGAAGACCGTACCGCATCTTTATCCCGAAGCACCGGAGTTCCAGGTGATGCCGCGGGTGTTCGCTACCGGTTTCATGGTGGGACTGATGGAGTGGGCCTGCCTGCTGGCCATCCTGCCGCACCTGGACTGGCCCGCCGAGCAAACCGTCGGTACGCACGTGGACCTGAGTCATTCGGCGGCCACGCCTCCCGGCTTCGAAGTGCGCGCCAGGGTGAAGCTAATGCAGGTTGACGGCCGGCGGTTGGTCTTCGAAGTCGAGGCTAATGACGGGGTCGATGTCATCTGCAAGGGCACACACGAGCGCTTTATCATCAGTGCCCCGAAGTTCATCGAGAAGGTGAAGGCCAAGGCGCAAGCAGCGCAACACAGGTGAAAGGGCACGACTTCCAGCCGTGCCGCCAACGTCCATACAAAACGTCCATACAAAATGACAGCGCCTTTAGGCCCGGAGGAGATTCCCTCAGCGGCTAAAGCCGGAGTTTTGGATGCATATGGCGGCACGCCTGAAGGCGTGCCCCTTCACCAATTCTGGACGATGCCAAGAAAATGCGCCGCTAACGATCTCAGTGGATAGTCCTGGTCTTCCGGCTCATGTAATCCATCAGCAGATACTGGCCCAGCGTGTAAGGCGTAGTGAAGTAGGCTTTGCCGCGGCACATCTCCGTGACCTTCTGAACAAACTGCACCAGGCCGTAATCCGACGCCAGCATGAAGGTGTTAATAAGAACTCCGGCGCGCTTGCACTTTGAGACCTCTTCCAGCGTCTGGCTCACTACTAAAGGATCGAGCCCGAAGGCGTTCTTGTAGATGCGGCCGTCTTCGAGAGTCAGCGCCGAGGGCTTGCCGTCGGTGATCATGACGATCTGCTTCATGTCCTTGCGCTGGCGTTGCAGGATGCGCTGTGCCAGCCGCAGGCCCTCGCGCGTGTTGGTGTAATACGGCCCGACCTTGACACGCGCCAGTTGCGACAGCGGCACCTCTTCCGCCGAATCGTGGAAGAGAATCAGCGAGAGCGAATCGCCCGGATACTGCGTGCGGATCAGATGCGACAAAGCCATCGCCACTTTTTTCGCGGGCGTGAAGCGGTCTTCGCCGTAAAGGATCATGGAGTGCGAACAGTCGAGCATCAGCACGGTGGCGCACGACGACTGGTATTCGCACTGGTGGACCTGCAGGTCGGAGTACTCGATGTTCAGCGGCAGTTTGAGTCCTTCGCGCTGGATTGCGCTGGACAAGGTTGCCGTGATGTCCAGGTTCAGCGTGTCACCGAACTCGTAGCGCTTGGAGGCTCCGCTGGCCTCGATGCCGGTGGCAAGATCGCGAGTGTCATGGCGCCCGAAGCTCGACTTCCCCAGTGAGCCCAGCAGGTCGCGCAGCGCCTTGAAGCCGAGGAAGTCGAGGCTCTTGTCCGTGATCTCAAACTTCACCTGCGACTGCGGCTTGCCGGTCTGTCCAGGACCGACCGACTGCTGTGCGGGATCGTGCGGCTGGTCGATGGATATGTAGTTCTCCTGCTCCATGCGCTCAATCAGTTTCTGGATGAGCTGGTCGAGCGTGCCGTCGTTGCGCATCTGCTCGAGTTGCTGCTGCATCCGCTCGTCGAGCAGGTCCCCATTCATCAGCGCCTCTTCGATCGCTTGGCGCAGTTGGTCGAGCGTCTGCTGGTCCGGCATCTCGTAAAACGCGTACTGGCTCTGGAAGCCGCTCTGCAGCAGGAAGTCGGAGAGCGCCTGCAGCAGGTCTTCCATGCTCATCTGCGAGGCCGGGTCAGCGACGAATCTGGAGTACTTGATAAATTTCATGAAACAAGTACCGAGTACCGAGACCTCCTAGTTCAGCGGCCTTCTTGGCGGCCTGGGTGTCGGCGGCTCCTCGCGGCTGTATGTCTGCTCGCGGCGGATGGGCTTCTCTCCGGCGCTGAAGACTCGTTCTTCGCTGCGCCCGATGCGCTTGTGGGCGTAGAGGCCTTCCAGCACGAACTCGGCTGCGGAGACTTGCAGCTCGACAGCATCCTTGGGTTTTACTCCCAGGCGCTCGATCTTCTCCGGCAGGCCCTGAATCTTCTGCAGCCCTTCCGACAGCTCGGCCGCGGGAGCGCCTTCGCCGAACTTGATCTCGCCGCCCAGGTCGAACCACTGCACGATCTGCTGCATGTTGACGTTCTCGAAGTAGCCGTCAAAGGTCTTGGCGACCGCGGCGCGGATCAACTCGCGGGCCACGAAATCGGCGCCGCGCATCTCGCCCTCGTATTCGAGTTCCAGCTTGCCGGTGATGGCCGGCATGGCGGAATAAATGTCGCCTATGCGCGGCACGATCGTGTCCTCCTGATTGCGGATGGCGCGCCGCTCGGCGTTAGAGATGACGTTTTCCATGCAGGTGATGGGAAGCCGCTGGCTGACGCCGGAACGCTTGTCGATCTTCTTGTCCTCGCGGGCGGAGAAGGCGATGCGTTCCACCACCTCGCGCAGGAACTTGGGCACGACCAGCTTGTGGCCGTCGCGCTGGCTCCAGGCTTCCTGCGCGGTGATGGCCATGCCCTCATCCACGGTGGCGGGATAGTGCGTGCGAATCTCAGATCCGATGCGGTCCTTCAGCGGGGTGATGATCTTGCCGCGCGCCGTGTAGTCCTCGGGATTGGCGGTAAACACCAGGGCGACGTCCAGGGCCATGCGGATGGGGTAGCCCTTAATCTGCACATCGCCTTCCTGCATGATGTTGAACAGGCCGACCTGGATTTTGCCGGCGAGATCAGGCAGTTCGTTGATGGCGAAGAGGCCGCGGTTAGCGCGCGGCAGCAAACCGTAGTGGACGGTGAGCTCGTTCGAAAGCTGGTGTCCACCGCGCGCGGCTTTGATGGGGTCGATGTCGCCGATCAGGTCGGCGATGGTCACGTCGGGCGTGGCCAGCTTCTCCACGTAGCGGTCCTCAGCCGTCAGGTAGGCGATGGGGGTGTCGTCACCCTGCTCCTCGATCAGCGACCGGCAGCGGGAGCAGATCGGAGAATAAGGATTGTCGTGGATCTCGCAACCCTCGATGTAAGGCAGCGCGCGGTCGAGCAGCGAGGTGAGCGCCCGCAGGATGCGGCTCTTGGCCTGTCCGCGCAGGCCCAGCAGAATGAAATTGTGCCGCGACAGCACGGCGTTGACGAGCTGCGGCACCACGGTGTCGTCATAGCCCACGATGCCCGGGAACAGCGCCTCGCGCCGGCGCAGCTTGCAGATCAGGTTCTCGCGCATCTCGTCTTTCACGCGCCGCCGGCGCAGGCGTTCTTCAGGAAATTCACTCCCTCGAAGTTCTCCGAGGGTACGCGGAAGATTCATGAGTGTGAGGCCCCCTTGTTGCATTGATTATACGCTGTCGCACAAACACCGATTTTCTGGGGGAAAGTGGCGGAAAACCGCGTCGCGACTAAGAACCATCGACCAACCGCTTACAGAGCGTGCCCGTTCCCACCGGCTTTCTTCCTGGCCTTCACCGCGCGGCGCATGCGGGGAAGCAGGGCCTGGTAATAAGTGACGACCGCGGCGATGCGTTCCCGCTCTGAACGCATGCCTAAAAGCGCCTGCTTGAAATCGAGGTCGAGCGGCATGGGAGCGGCAAGCTGGAAGGAAAGCTGGGGCGTGCCGGCTTCCGGCGCATCCGCGTCGGAGTCCAGCAGGCGAATCAGATCGAGGTACAGACGCAGGGCTTCGTTCACCTGGTCGGACGGATCGCTTCCCGGATCGTCGTCGAAGTACGTGACTTCCGCCTGCAGGAACGTGCGCTCCTCATTCAGTCCCATCACTTCGAAGCGGCGGCGCCCTTCACAGAGAATATCCATGCGCCCGTCGTCGTAGCGCTTGGTGACGTCCAGGATTTCGGCCGTGCAGCCGATCTCGGCGATGCCGTCCTCTTTGGCGCGCACGATGCCGAACGCCGTCTTCTGTGCCATGCACTCGCCGATCATCTCCCTGTAACGCGGCTCGAAGATGTGCAGCGGGATCGGCGTGCCGGGCAGCAGCACTACATCCAGCGGGAATAACGGAAGCAGCGCGGCCATCGTTGGATTGTAAACCCTGGCTTCCGTCCGGGATGCTACTGAGCCAGGCTCCCTCGCTTCGCTCGGGATTTCGGCAGCGGGCTCCCGCTTCGCTCACGCCCGCTAAACGCCTCAACTTGACTTGCGTGCCGCAACCAAATACAAGCAGCAACATGGACCCACGCGGAAAAGTGGTGGTGGTGACCGGGGCATCGATGGGCATCGGCGAGGCGCTGGCGCGGGCATTTGTGCATGAGGATTGCAAGGTAGTGCTATCGTCGCGTGATCCGGCGCGGCTGGAAGCGGCGCGCGCCCGCGTGGGCGCTCCCGATCGCACGGTGGCCATCGCCTGCGACGTCCGCAACCGCGAGGAGATCGACCGTCTCCTCAGCCTCACGCTGCACAACTTCGGCCGCGTCGACATCTGGATCAACAACGCCGGCCATGGCCTGCTGGACTCGGTCGCCTCCATGGACATGAAAGCCTGCCGCGAGATGTTCGACACCAACCTGTTCGGCGCCGTCGAGTGCATGCAGGCAGTAATTCCAGTGATGAAGCGCCAGGGCGAGGGCATGATCATCAACGTCTCCAGCGTCGCCGGCCACATCCCGCTGCCATACTCGGCTGCGTACTGCGCCACCAAGTTTGCCATGAACGCTATGGGGAAGGCCGCGCGCATGGAACTGCACGCCAGCGGCGTGCACGTGATGACCGTCTGTCCCGGCACCATCGCCACCAGCTTTCAGGCCAATGCCGTGAAGGGAAAAGAGCGGAAGCGTATCGGCGGCGCGGACCGCGATCCCGGCATCAGCGCCGAGCGCGTCGCCGCCGCGGTGGTCAACGCCTGCCGTCCGGAGAAGCGGGAAGTCATCGTGCCCTGGCAGCACCACATCAGCGTCAAGTTCTACCAGCTCTTCCCGTGGCTGGTGGAATGGGTGGTCGCGCGCTCGATCGGTCCGGCTGATCGCACGGCCGACGAGGCGCAGCGCAGCCCCGATGCCTAGCGGATCTGCTCCAGTTGCGCCAGGTGGTTCAGGTCGTGTCCGGCGAGCAGCTTGAGGATCGTCTCCACCGACTCGTTGCCGCGCTCAGGATGAAACGCCGCGCGCGCCAAATCCTCTGGGCCGAGCGTCCGCCAGAACGAGAGGTTCCAGCCGCGCAGCGCGATACAGGCCTTCACTGCGGCGGCCGGGTTTTGGCGCAGATAATTGCGCGCCCATAGGTCCTGATCGAAGCGCTGGATACGATGGTTCGTTTCGGCGACGGCCTGGCGCGACCGAAAACCGATTGCCATCTCCGCGTCGGCCAGATGGCAGAAGATCTGGCCTGCGGTCCACTTGCCCGGGCCGTAGGCCTTCTTCAATCCCTGCGCACCGAGCCGCTCGAAGTGCTGCTGCAGTTTGGCAGGAGTCGATTCCAAAACACCGAGGAACGGCTTGTCGCCAAGCAGTCCCAGGATTCGCGAGGTGTAAGGATTGGTTGCGGTTGCCATGCGCGATGGATGTTCGCAACCTTAATTGCGACTCGCGAAATTGTTCCGCACTGTAGAGACGCAGCATGCTGCGTCTCTAGGCGGGGTCCGATTACCGCAGCTCCGCGAGCAGTCCCTGCATTTCTTCCTGCGCGTGCTTGTTGCCGGCGCGCACGGCCGTGGCAATGCCGGCTTCCAGCATCTGGCGCGCTTCTTCGCTGCGGCCGGCGGCAGAGAGCATCTGTCCAGCCATCTGATAGCCCGCAACGTAGTCCGGATGCAGCTCCAGCAGCTTCTTGAACTGGGCGAGGGCGGGCTCGATCTCGCCCGCGCGCGAGTACTCCATCGCCAGACCGTAGCGCGCGAAGGCGTCGTTGGGATTCTGCTCCAGGACCTGCTTCAGCATCTCGGCGCGATCCATATCGTTTCTCGCAAGAGCGTACAGATTTGCACGTCCGCGATGCGGAAGTAAAGCTGGACGCAAGAAGATGCGTGCCAACTGGCAATCCGCTGCATACGGGGTTCGTGAAAGGGCGTGTCTTCACAGGCCGCTTATGAACTCCTTCGTGAGCCGTTACGTGTCAGGGCACGACTTTAGTCGTGCCGAAAGAACGCAAAATCAGAAGGGCTTCAGCCCCTGAGGTAGAATGCTTGCGCCGGCTCGGAATTTTGTTCAGGGGCTGAAGCCCAAATTCATGGAGGCTGCTGTCGGCACGACTAAAGTCGTGCACTGATACAAACCTTTTACGAAAAATGGCTTGCCCATACTTCATCCCCACAGAAAGATTCGGAGGTGGCGGCTGGCCGCGCCGCGAGCGCCTGCCGCTGGGCAACGGCTGGCGCGGACTCTGCACCGCTCCGGGCTGCGAGCAAGTCGTGCCTTCGGACGACGAGCTGCGCCAGTTCTGCAACCTGGGATACGCCGCCCAGTGCCGGCGGCTTCCCGCCGAGCGCCAGTTCGACGCGGCGCGATTCTCTGTGGCGCGCGACCGCGACCAGCGCATCGAAATCTGCTACGTGCTCGAGGCCGGACACCGTCCCGGCGCGCACGGCGTCCTCGCCTACGATGCGGCAGCAGGACGCTGGGCCGCGGCGCATCCTGACCCGCGCATCCAGGCCATGGCCGCCTGTTATCTCGAATCCTATTTCGAGCGCCGGCAGAACACGCGCGCCGCCGCCAACTCCGCATGAGCCCAAGCGACCTCACTCCGCGTCCGGTCAAAGACTCGCAGTCGGAGATGGCGGAAGTGGTGCTGCCCAATGACGCCAACCCGCTCGGCAACCTGCTGGGCGGCCGCCTGATGCACCTCATCGACATCGCCGGCGCCATGGCCGCGCACCGCCACTCGCGCAGCCCGGTAGTCACCGCCTCCATGGACCACCTCGATTTCCTGGCCCCAGTGAAAGTGGGTGACCTGCTGATTCTGCGCTCCTCGGTCAACCGGGCTTTCCGCACTTCCATGGAAGTCGGGGTGAAGTGCTGGGTGGAGAGCTACCTTACTGGCGAACACCGCCACGTCAGCTCCGCATACCTGACCTTTGTCGCCATCGACCGCCAGGGCAATCGCGTCCCCGTCCCGCCCGTCACGCCCGAGACCGCGGACGAAAAGCGCCGCTTCGAAGATGCCGGCCACCGCCGCGAGCTGCGCCGCGCCGAACTCGAGCGCCGGCGGCAGGCGCGCGGCGTGTAGCCTGTGCAGCAAGCATCAGTCGAACCGACATTGGTGAAGGGGCACGACTTTCCAGTCGTGCCGAAATTGCCACCTGCGACATTGTCATTCCGAGCCGCGCGAGGGAGCTCGCCGTGGCGGGCGACTGGGCGCGTGCGAGGAATCTCGGTGCGTGCCGGAATGCCGTGCACCGACCGCATGGGCGATAACCGCAGAACCAAGATCCTTCGTCGCGCTCGCCTGGACGGCTCGCGCTTCCTCAGGATGACATCTTCGTGTATTGCTGAGTTAATCCGCTGACTCTCATGATGCGCTGAGAACGCTCACGACGGCCTCCGCGCCCGGACGGTCGGAAGCCACTCCCCACGCCCGAATCGATGCTTCCGCCCCACGCATCGTATAATCCAGGATTCGCCGATCGCCATTGTGGGGTGCCATTTGAGTTCTCATGCGCATGCAGGTTTTGGGCAGCCGGCTGGACCGCAGCCTTTGCCGGGCGTGAAGACCATCGTTGCCATCGGGTCGGGCAAGGGAGGGGTTGGCAAGACCACGATTGCGGTCAACTTGGCGCTGGCGCTGGCCCGGCTGGGACACCGCACCGGCCTGCTCGATGCCGACGTGTACGGTCCCAACGTCCCGCTGATGCTGGGCGCCAGCACCACGCCGCGCGTGGTGGGGGAGAACCGCATCGAGCCGCTGGACGTTTTCGGCATCAAGGTGCTCTCCGTAGGGTTGCTCAATCCCGGAGACAAGCCTCTGGTATGGCGCGGGCCGATGCTGCACTCCATCATTCGCCAGTTCCTGCAGCAGGTGGAGTGGGGCGAGCTGGACTACCTGGTGGTGGACCTGCCGCCCGGGACCGGCGACGTGGCCATCTCGCTGATCCAGACGGTGCCGCTGACGGGCGCGATCGTGGTCTCGACGCCCTCCGACGTTTCCCTGCAGGACGCGCGCAAGGCCATCGAGATGTTTCGCCAGGTGAAGGTCGAGATCGCCGGCATTGTGGAGAACATGGGCTACTTCACGTGTCCGCATTGCGGGAAGGAGATTGACATCTTCTCGACCGGCGGCGTGGAGCGCACCGCCAGGCAGTTTGGCATCCCGTACCTGGGCGCGGTGGAGCTTGATCCCGAGATCCGCAAGGGCGGCGACACCGGGCGCCCGGTTGCGCTTGCCGGCGAGGATTATCCGCACGCCAAGTCGTTCTACCAGTTTGCCCGCCGAGTCATCGCGGGTCTCGAAGACCTGCAGAGTCGAGCCGAAGAACCAGTCATTCGAATCCAATAGGTCGGGAGTCGGGCGCGGCCAATTCGGCCCTGCGCGGCGGAGAACCAAGATCCCTCGACTCGGGTTTCCCGCGCTCTTCCCCAGCACGCGCAAGAACGACGCGCGCCGGGGACCCCGAAAGACGCGCGGGGGCCCTCCCTCGCTCGGGATGACATCGGGGACATTTGGCACTCGGGAACGCAGAGCGCCAATCTTGACAGCTCCCGGCTCAAATCCTAGAATTGAAGCCAGCGGGGAGCTGCGACGCACGGACATAAGTAACTGTTTTACAAAGAGTTAGCAGTTCCAGTGCAGGACAGAAATGGCGCAGGCGGGGCCAAGCGGCAAGCGGGAACGCGAGATTCTGACGGCCATCGTGGAGACGTTTATCGCCACGGGCGAGCCGGTGGGATCGCGCACGCTTTCGCGCGCCAATAAAGAAGGACTCAGTCCGGCCAGCATCCGCAACGTCATGGCCGACTTGGCCGAAGCCGGGTTTCTCGAGCAGCCGCACACTTCGGCGGGCCGGGTGCCTTCGGCGCAGGCCTATCGTTATTACGTCGAGCAGCTCACCGGGCACGCGCACATCTCGCACGAGGACGAAGGGACGATCCAGCAGTACTTCCACGGCATCAGCGACGTGCAGGAGTTCATGGAGCGCACCTCGCATGTGCTCTCGCTGCTTTCGAGTGGCGTAGGCGTGGCGGTGGCGGCCACGGGCCCGCGCAATGCGCTCGACCATGTTTACTTCTCGCGGCTCACCGCCAACAAGGTGCTGGCCGTGGTGGTCGCCAAGTCGGGACTGGTGCGCGACCGCGTGCTGCGCACGTCGCGCGACTTTTCGCAGGCGGAGCTGGAGACCGCGTCGCGCTACATCAACCAGAACTTCCGGGGATGGACCATTGACGCGGTGCGGGCGGAGATCGACCGCCGGTTGCAGAGCGAGCGCAGCGAATACGACCGGCTGATGCAGTCCATCGAGGAACTTTACCGCAGCGGCGCGCTGGCGCCGGAACCCGCGGCGCAGACCGTGTTCGTGGAGGGCGCGTCCAATCTGGTGGCCAGCGAGGAAGACAAGGAGCGCTTGCGCGAGATGCTGCATCTGCTGGAAGAGAAGCAGCGAGTGGTCGAACTGCTCTCCGCTTACCTCGATGTCCGGCAGGAAGCGGTGCGAGTGGTGATCGGGCTGGAAGACGCGGTGCCGCAGATGCGCAACTTCGTGCTGATCGGCGCTCCGGCCCACCTAGGCGATGAGGTGGTGGGGTCGCTGGCCGTGATCGGACCCACGCGCATGGACTACGAGCACAGCATCACCGCGGTGTCCTACATCGCGCGGCTTTTCGACAAGATTTTGAACGAGGAATAGCAGTTATGGCAAAAGGGAACGGCAAGAGCGAAGTTCAGAACCTGGACGCGGAGCACGAGCTGCCCGCAGCCGAGGAAGACGGCTTCGAGGGGAAAACGGCGGAGCAGCCGGCGGCGCCAGCGGGCGTCGGGGATGAGCTCAAGACGCTGCGCGCGGAGCGCGACGTGCTCTACGATCGCCTGGCGCGGCTGCAGGCGGAGTTCGACAACGCGCGCAAGCGTGCCGCCCGCGAGCAGACGGAGTTTCGGGAGTATGCTGTGGCCGACGCCATCAAGGCACTGCTGCCGATCGTCGACAGCTTCGATCGCGCGCTCCAGGCCCACGCCGGGGAAGAGAACTTCCGCGGCATCGAACTCATCAATCGCCAGTTCCACGATGCGCTGGCAAAATTGGGCGTGCGTCCTATCCCCGCGGCGGGTGAGCCTTTCGATCCCTACCTGCACCAGGCGGTCGAGATGGTGGACACCGCGGACGTCCCGGACCACACGGTGCTCGAAGAACTGCAACGCGGCTACAAATTCAAGGACCGCCTGCTGCGTCCGGCGATGGTGCGCGTGGCGCGCAATCCCAACAAATAAACGAGGAAGAAGGGCCTGGCCACGAACACAAAACGCGATTACTACGAAGTACTGGGCGTGAGCCGCGAAGCCAGCGATCAGGAGATCAAGAGTGCCTATCGCAAGCTGGCCATGCAGCACCATCCGGACCGCAATCCCGGCGATCCCGCCGCCGAGGAGCGCTTCAAGGAAGCCAGCGAGGCCTACACGGTGCTGGCCGACGCGCAGAAGCGCGCGCAGTACGATCGCTTCGGCCATGCCGGTCTGAGCGGCGCCGCCGGCGGGTTCGGCTTCGATACCGACGTCATCTTCCGCGACTTCGGCGACATCTTCGGCGACTTCTTCGGCTTTGGAGACATCTTCGGCACGGGCGGCGGACGTCGCCGCAGCCGTGCACAGCGCGGCGCCGATCTGCGCGCTGACCTGACCTTGGAGTTCGAGGAGGCTGTCTTCGGCGCCAAAGGCACGGTCAAGTACCGGCGGCAGGAAGCCTGCGAAGCATGCCACGGGACAGGCGCCGCCGCGGGCAAAGCTCCGAGCACGTGCTCCACGTGCGCCGGGCGCGGGCAGGTGCGTTATCAGCAGGGGTTCTTCAGCGTCTCGCGGACCTGTCCGGCCTGCCACGGCGCCGGTACCCTGATCACCGATCCATGCTCGCGCTGCAAAGGGCAGGGCCTTGTCGTCCGCGAACGCGTGCAGGAAGTCAAAGTCCCGGCGGGCGTGGAAGACGGCACCCGCATGCGCTACTCCGAACTCGGCGATGCCGGAGTGCACGGCGGCTCGCCCGGCGATCTCTACGTCGTGCTGCACGTGAAGGAGCACCCGTTCTTCCTGCGCGAGGGCAAGGACCTCTACTGCGTGCTGCCCATCTCGTTCCCGCAGGCGGCGCTCGGAGCAGAAGTGAAAGTGCCGACGCTCGACGGCGAACACCTGCTCAAGATTCCCGAAGGCACGCAGTCGGGCAAGGAGTTCCGCATCCGCGGCAAGGGCGTGCCCGTGCTGAACGGGCACGGCAAAGGCGATCTCATCGTGCGCGTAGTGGTGCAGACTCCCACCCGCCTCACCAAACGCGAGCGCGAACTCCTGCAGGAACTCGACGGCATCACCCGCGTCGACAACCGTCCCGAGCGCCCCAGCCTGCTCAGCAAGGTCAAAGACATTTTTGGGTAGTTTTCGATGACCCGCCGCCGCTGGATTGCCGACGAGATCTCGGGCAGTCACGCGGCGTTGGTCAGCGCGAATGCCGAGCACCTGGCGCGCGTGCTGCGGGCGCGCGTCGGACAGGAGTTCGACATCGCCGCTGAGGGGCGCGTGCGCCGCGGGCGCATCCTTTCGATCACATCCCAGAAAGTCGAATTCGAACTGGGCGAGGACTTGCCGGCAGTTGTGCTGCCTGACATCACATTGCTGCTGGCGATTTTCAAGTTCGATCGCATGGAGTGGGCGATTGAGAAGGTCACCGAGCTTGGCGTCGCGCGCATAGTACCGCTGATCGCCAAGCGGACGGATCCGCACTTAGCCTCGGCGGCAACGAAGCGCGTGGAACGCTGGCGGCGGATTGCCCGCGAAGCCGCGCAGCAGTCGCGCCGCGTGGCGCCGCCGGAGGTCGCCGCACCGGCGCGGTTGCGGGAGATTTTCGATTTTGCGGCTGATCGCCGTATCGTGCTTTCCGAAGGCGAGGAGCAGGTCTCGCTCAAGCAGGCGGTCGCGGGCTCAAAGGGAGCGTTAGCCTTGGCAATCGGTCCCGAGGGCGGCTGGACTAGCGAAGAAGAACACGCGTTCCGCGAGCGTGGATGGATCGCAGCCTCGCTCGGACCGACCATTCTGCGTGCCGAGACTGCGGCGATCGCGGCTATAAGTATCGTTGCCGCAGAGCTGGCGCAGAATTTGTAGCGCCGGCCTCCGGCCGGCTGTCGCGAGGGCGTCCCGCCCTCGCGCGTGTGGGCGAGACGCCCACACGCACAGCCGCCGAGACGGCGGCGCTACTATCCGACCTTTTCCACACACTTCACAGTTGCTGCTCGTCGCTGACTCTTCGATAATGAGTTGCTCCGCGATTCACCCACAAGGCAGTGTCTCTTACCTTCAACGAGCGGCAGCTCCAGGCCATTGAACACGTCCACGGTCCCATGCTGGTGGTGGCCGGGGCCGGTACCGGCAAAACCAGCGTGCTGGTGGAGCGCATGGCGCGTCTGATCCGCGAGGGGCACGCGCGTCCCGACGAGATCCTCGCCCTCACCTTCACCGAAAACGCCGCCAACGAGATGAGCGCTCGCGTGCAGAAGGCCCTGGCGGGCATGGATTGCGCCGGACTGCGCGCCACGACCTTCCATGCCTATTGCTACGGCCTTCTGGAGCGCGCAGGGAAAAAATTTGGTCTTCTCACTAAGGAAGACCTCTGGGTCTACCTGCGGCTGCGGGTCTCGGAGCTTGGCCTGAACTGGTATATCCGCGCCGCAAGTCCCGGCCAGTTCCTGGACGCACTGCTGGATTTCTTCGACCGCTGTCACGACGAAGTTGTGGGACCTGCCGAGTACCGGAAGTACGTCACCAGCCTCAGCGAAGCGAATGCGGTGCTGCCGCGCGTGGTCAGTTCCAAGCTGGCCGAGGACATGGCACGCGAGGAGGTGCTGGCGCGTTGTGAGGAAATCGCCTGCGGGTTTGAGAAGGTCGAGGAGATGCTGGCCGGCGAGAACCTCGGCACCTTCGCCCACATGATCACACGGGCCCTGGAACTGTTGCGTCGCGACGAACAGTTGCGCGCCGTCGAGCAAGCCCGCGCGCGCTTTCTGCTGCTCGACGAATTCCAGGACGTTAACCTGGCGCAGGTCGAACTGGCGCATCTCTTGGCCGGAAGCGAGCAGAATATATTTGCGGTGGGCGATCCCGACCAGGCGATCTACCGCTTCCGCGGCGCTTCCTCTGCAGCCTTCCAGGAATTCGCGGAGCGATTCCCCAAAACCAAGCGCGTAACGCTGATCGAGAATCAGCGCTCGCGGACTCCGATACTCAAGTGCGCGTATGCGGTGATCCGCGGCAACCCCTCGATCGCATCTGCAGGATTCGACCGTGAGCCGCTGGATTCCGCCCGCGACCAGCGCGACCAGCAGCAGGGAGAGCTCCTCGCCAGGTTCCCGGTGGAAATCGTCACTGCAGAGAGCGACGAGCAGGAGGCGTTCGATATTGCCAGCCGGATCGAAGAGTTGCGGCGTGCGTCTGGCAAGCGGCGCGATGGCGGACGAGAACGCCGGTGTCCGCGAATCGCGGTTCTGTACCGCCAGCATTCTCACCGCACTCTGCTGGTGCGCGAGCTGGTGGCGCGCGGGATCCCGTTCACCGTGGCCGGGCTTAACGCGCTGGAGACGCCCGAGGTGCGCGACCTGCTGGCCTGCCTGCGCGCAGTCGCTTCCATGGCTGACGGTGGCAGCCTCTTCCGCGTGGCCGCGCTGCCCATTTTCCACGTGGACGCCGAAGCCCTCCGCCAGGCGCTGAAGAATGCGGGGAAGGAAGCCGACTTCGTCGAGGTTCTGAACTCAGTTCCGGGGGGCAGCGAGGTCGTGGCCACCATCGAGGAAGCGTGGGCGACGGCGCGCATGAAAGGCATGAAGACTTCCGCCGTGCTGCTGTACCTGCTCGAGCGTTTTGGTCTTGACCGGAACGCGCCTCCCGTGCTGGCGTTTGCGAAATTCGTCCTTGACTGGACAAAGAAGCCGGTGGCGGGCAACGGCGAACTCGCGCACTTTCTCGCCTACATGGATTACTACCCCGAGGCAAATGGCATTGTTCCGATTCTGGCCGGCGATGACGACGCAGACCCGAACGTGGTGCGGCTCATGACCGTGCATATCGCCAAAGGGCTGGAGTTCGACCACGTCTTCATGCTGCGCGCCAACCAGAACTCGTTTCCCACCAGCTTCCGCGAAAAGCTCTTCGAGTTTCCGCGCGAGCTGCGGCGCGGGCTGGTAGCCGAGGGCGATGATAAGGAAATCCACAAGCAGGAGGAGCGGCGGTTGTTCTACGTGGGCATGACGCGCGCGCGGGAGACGCTGACGCTGGGCGCGCATCCCCGCAACCGCAATCAGCGCCCCACCGGCTTCGTGCGCGACCTGATGGACGATCGGGCGGCTCGTCCGTACTGGTCGAAGCGGGATGGCGCTCGCTTCGCCATCGATCTTGCCGCGGGAGCGGCTGCAGCGGGCCCGGGAGTCGGAGCGTGGCTGACCAATCCTCCGATGTCCCCGTATGTTTTCGATGGCGCACTGAGCGCCACCCTGATCGAAAGCTACGAGACCTGTCCGCTGCAGTTCAAGATCGGCCGCCTGTGGAACGTGCCCGGCGAGGTGGCCGCGCAGATGCAGTACGGCAATGTCATCCACACGCTGCTGCGCGATTACTATGAGTCGCTGCGCGCCGGCCGCCCGAAGGGCGAAGCCGAGATGTTGCAGGCGCTGCGCGACAGTCTGGCGGCAGCCGGGATGGCGGACCCGGTACAGCGCGATCTATACGAAAAAGAAGGGACGAAGCAGTTGCGTGAATTCGTCCGCCTGCAACAGGCCGCGCCACCGGTGGAGGTGATCGGGACCGAGCGTGGCTTCGAGATCACGGTCGGCGGCGTGCGCGTGAAGGGGCGGCTCGACCGCATTGACCGCATCGCCGGCAACCGCGTCGCCATCATCGACTACAAGACCGGCAGGCCGCGCACCGAGGACCACGCGCGCAAGAGCCTGCAGCTTTCCATCTATGCGCTCGCCGCGCACGAGAAGTGGGATTACGAAGCCGAGCGGCTGGTGTTCTATAACCTCGCCGACAATACCGAGGTGGCCAGCAAGCGCGACCCGCGGCAGCTCGAGGAGACATGCCAGCGCGTCGCCGAGGTGGCGGCTGCGATCGCCGCCGGCAACTTCGATCCCACGCCCGGCTTTCATTGCGGGTGGTGCGCGTATCGCAGCCTCTGTCCTGCGACCGAGGAGCGGCTGTATCAGATCCAGGCGCAGGCCGCGGGGGTGAACTAATGCTGCCCGTCGCCCTGGGGTTGGCAGCCGTGCTTCTGGCGCTGATCGCGGTGGTCGTGGTCTTGCGGCGTCCGGCATCGTCTGACGCGCCGGCGCTCGAAGCCCTTCGTAACGACTTCAACATCCTGCGCGAGAGCACCGACCGCTCCGTCTCCCACGTGACGGACGCGTTCAGCAAACAGCTCGATTGCATGGGCGACAACGTGCAGAAAGCCCTGGGCGCTGTGAACAGCAATGTCGCCGAGCGCCTGGAGGCCATGAATCGCCACATCGCCGAGCGCCTGAACGAGAACGTTAAGGCGATGAGCGGCACGTCGAAGGAAGTGAACGACCGTATGGCGCAAGTGCAGGGCATCTTCGCCGAATTGCAGAAGCAGGTGGGCGGGATGAGCGAGCAGGCGCGGCGCCTGGCCGAACTGTCGAAGTCCATCGCCGATCTGCAACACATCCTTACTGCGCCCAAACTGCGCGGCGGCTTCGGCGAGGAGCAACTGGAAAACCTGCTGGCCATGGTGTTCGCGCGCGAGCAGTACCGCACGCAATACGCGTTTTCTTCCGGCGACCGGGCGGATGCGGTGCTCATGTTTCCGCAGGGCATGGTGGCGATCGATTCCAAGTTCTCGCTGGAGAATTTCCGTCGCATCGCCGAAGCCGATGGCGACGCCGACAAGAAGGCCGCGCGCCGCGATTTTCTGAAAGACGTGCGCAAACGGGTGGACGAGATTGCGAACAAATACATTCGGCCGGCTGAGGGAACATTGCCCTTCGCGCTCATGTACGTCCCGGCGGAGAACGTTTATTACGAAGCGATCATCCGCGACGACGACGAAACCGGTCTCTACGAGTACTGCGTCCAGAAGCACGTGATGCCGGTCTCACCCAACTCGCTCTACGCATACCTGCACACCATCGTCGTCGGGTTGAAGAGCCTGCACGTGAGCCAGCAGGCGGAATCCATCCTGCGGCAGATGGAATCATTGCGCTTCGAGCTGCAGAAGTTCACCGACGTCTACGACAAACTGGGCACGCACCTGAAGAACGCGGGCAAGAGCTACGACGACAGCACGCGCGCTCTCAGCAAGCTGGAGAACCGCGTGCAGAACCTCGCGGGCGCGGGAGTGAGCCAGCCGGAACTGCCGCTGGACGGGGAAAGACGCGCACTGGGCGCGGCGGAGGACTGAGACGTTTCCAACAAAAAAATCGGGGACGCTTGCCGGCGTCCCCGTTCTTACGATCGGGCAGGCAGTTAGTGTTTCTTCTTCTTTGCCTTTTTCTTGGTTGCCATGGTTCTATTCTCCCTTTCCATTTTTCATGGATGCAACGAACGTTCCGTTGCGTTTGATTGAATGTATAGAGTCAATGAAAAACGATGTCAAGAGAAAAATCGGAATGCGCGATCACCATCGCGCGATGTACGCGCGGTTTTACGGGAACGCGGAGGGCGCGCATTCGTGATCGCGCAATCAGGCGCGGTCTCGCGTGTTGCAGTTGGTGCTGGAGATGGCGCGCTCCCAAAAAAGTTAAAATCCACTGAACCTTCTCATCAGTCTTTTCGTAGATGAGGCAGGGAGGAGACATGCCCTTTCTCTCCCGGCGTGTTCTGCTGCGCGCATCACTGCTGGGACTGGTGGCGGGGTGCGCGCCGGCGTTGTGGCCGCAGTCGGAGCGCGGCGGTTATCCGCGCCCGGGATTGCGGCGCGGACCCACCGCCGACGCCGTCTCCGAAATCATGGACGAGATCAACCAGGCGCGCGCCTGCTGCGTGGAGTGCGCCGAAGCCATGCCGGAGCAGCTCTACGGCTTCCGTCCGGTCGCCGAGGAGCGGACCTTCGGGCAACTGATGGTGCACATCGCCGAGTCGTCGCGCAGCCTGTTCGAAGTTTTCGTGCAGGACAAGGCGCAACCCACCTTCAATTTGAGCGAAGCCGGAAAAGAAGTGGTCAAGTCCAAGGCCGACGTGGCGTCGATGTTGCGCGAATCCTTTACCTACGTGCAGCGCGGCGCCGCCGACCTGACCGATGTTGACCTGGAGCTGCGGGTGCAATTCCTGGAGAACCGTCCGTTCTCGAAAGGACGGGTGGTTCGTTTCCTGCTCGATCACGCCACCTACCACCGCGGAGAAAGCGCGGTGTACATGCGTCTGAACGGCATCCGGCCGCCGCGCTACCGGGCGTAAGGGGAGTACCGAGTGCCAAGTACCGAGTACCAAGTCAGAGTCATTTCTCGCAACTCGGTACTCGGTACTAGGGTAAAACAGCCTCTTGCGCATTGCCCTGTCGTCGGTATACTCGCCCTCCCATTCCTATGCTCTTCAAGACGCTCAGCGCGGCGGTTTATGGCATCGATGCCAACATCATCGAGGTGGAGGTCGACGTCTCTGGCGTGCGCCTCAACGACGGCGACCACTTCATGACCGTCGGTCTGCCGGATGCGGCGGTACGCGAGAGCCGGGAACGCATCCGCGCGGCGCTGAAGAATTGCGGCTACGACATCCCGCCCACGCACATCACCGTCAACCTCGCTCCCGCCGACATCAAGAAAGAGGGCTCGGGATTCGACCTGCCGATGGCCATGGGCATTCTGGGAGCGTACGGCGCGCTCACCCGCAAGGAAGTGGTGGAATGGCTGCTGGTGGGCGAGCTGTCGCTCGATGGCGGCGTGCGCGGTATCCGCGGCGCGCTGCCCATCGCGGTGGAGGCCCGCGCCCGCAGGATTCGCAACCTGATCGTTCCAGAAGCGAATGCGCGCGAGGCGGCCGTGGTCAGCGGGGTGGACGTCTTCCCGGTGCGCTCGCTGCTGGATGTAGTCAACCTGCTGAACGCGGGCGACGGCAACGGCGCTCATCCGCTGCGCGTCCAGAGCGAAGCCCTGCTCAACGAGGCGCGGCAGTTCACCGTGGACTTCAAGGACGTGCGCGGACAGCAGACCGCCAAGCGCGCCCTTGAGGTGGCCTGCGCCGGCGGACACAACATCCTGATGATCGGCCCGCCGGGTTCGGGCAAGACCATGCTCGCCAAGCGCATCCCGACCATCCTACCGCCGCTGACGTTCGAGGAGGCGCTCGAGACCACGAAGATCCACAGCGTGGCCGGCGTGCTCGATCCCGGCGCCGGGCTGGTGGGGACGCGTCCATACCGCGCCCCGCACCACACCATTTCCGACGCCGGACTGATCGGCGGAGGCGCAGTGCCGCGCCCGGGCGAAGTCTCGATCGCGCACAACGGTGTGCTGTTCCTCGACGAGTTGCCTGAGTTTCCGCGCAATGTCCTGGAAGTGCTGCGGCAGCCGCTCGAAGATGGAACAGTCTCGATCGCGCGCGCCGCCATGTCGTTGACCTTCCCGGCGCGCTTCATGCTGGCGGCGGCGATGAATCCGTGTCCGTGCGGGTATCATAACGACGCCTCGCGCGACTGCCATTGCACGCAGCCGATGATTCAGCGCTATGTCTCGAAGATTTCCGGGCCGCTGCTCGACCGCATCGACATCCACATCGACGTGCCGGCGGTGCGCTACAAGGAAATGCGCGGCGCCGCTTCGCCCGAAGGCTCCAATCACATCCGCGAACGCGTGGTGCAAGCGCGCGCACGGCAACTGCGGCGCTTCAAGGCTGCGAGCGAACCGATCTACTGCAATGCGCAGATGTCGCCGCGGCAGATTCGCGCTTATTGTGACCTAACTCCGGACTGCGAGCGCATGCTGGAGCGCGCCATGGTCCAGCAGGGCCTGAGCGCGCGGGCGCATGACCGGATCCTGAAGGTCGCGCGCACGGTCGCCGACCTGGATGGAACCGAGAGCCTCGACTCACGACACATTGCGGAGGCGATCCAATATCGAACGCTGGATAGAACCTACTGGGCTTGAGATCACGGGGGTTTTATAAAAGCCGCGCGGGACTGCTGCTACCGTCGGCGGGTCTCTGTGGTGTGCGCGGCGACACGCTCCGCGGGCTTTTCCAGGAAGGACTGAAGCAGCTCGCGGGATTCCTCGCTCATCGTTCCGAACACGACGCCCACGCCGAGCCCGGGATCGGAAAAAACCACTCGTCCCGGTATGGTAAGCCGGCGCTGTCCCAGCCACAGGGTGATTCTGAGGCCGATTCCGACCCGCGGCGGAGTTTGCGTGCGAGCGTAGCAGCCACCCAGACCTACATCCAAGGTGGTCGCTCGGATGGGCGCAGGAGATTCATCTACAAAGAGTTCGATGGGGATGTCCAACTGATAGCGGCGATATTTGCGAGGCGGCACGTACTGTTGGATGGCAGGGGCGGGCAGGTCAAAATCCCACAATGACTTTCCCTCCTCCACCGTCTCCAACCCCACCTCCGCGGGCTGGGAAGGATCGGGCCGTCGCACCCACGTCACCCGGTGACGCGCTTTCTTTTCCCCGTAGCGCAGGCCCACAATTTCCCCCACTTTCAGCTGGCATTGGACTCCGGCGAGCACGACACCCCGGCTGCTGATGTTGAGCGTCTGCACCGACTCGTTAAAGGGGCGGTTGTCGGCCGACATGCCGAGGATACGCACCTGCAGCATGAGGTCAGCCCGGGGCTCGCGACGCCGTTTCATTGTTGTCCCTTTCCGAGGAGCGCGATCTTGATGGATCGCACCTGGCGAGCAAATCCTGGGCCCAGCCAAAGGGAATTGCTTGCTGGCCCCATGTTTGACCGAATCTATGGCGTGGTCAAAGTACGAAGGTAATCTTCCTTGGCAGTAGCCCGCTTCGGCCCCTGTCCCAAAATTTCCTTGACCGCCCGGGTAATTCTCTGTAAGGTGGGGTGAAGTCGGGCCGGATTGAACACCGGCTCGGGGTTCCGGCAAGCTGGGTTGTAAGTCTAAGCAGAAAAGCAACTTTGAGCCTGCCTCCAGCATCTATTGGGTGGTAGAGACCCCAGCTCTCTAGGATAAAGCCAGCTACAACAATGGTTTAGCTATGGCGCAATAGGCGTCCGAACCGGGTTGGGTGGCTGGTTATTGAAGAGGAAAATCAGGGTCCCGAGGAGAGGAAGAAACCAATGCGTTCTGAGTTGATCTATGATGCTGTGCGCACGGTACAGAACCGTTATCTGTTGTGCCAAGTCGCGTCCAAGGCCACGCGGAAGCTGCACCGGCCAAACACGCGAATCCAGGATACGATGAACGAGGTATTCGAGCGTTTCGCCGAGAGCGAATCGCCTACCCGCATCCTGGCGCAACCCGGACCGGTTGCCGAGGCTCGGCGGCGCGCGGCATAATAGTTAAGGTCTGCGGCGCGCCCGCGCCCGCGGAGCTGACTCCCTGGAATTTTTGATCGTTAGGTCGAACTGACCCCTCCTCAAAATCAAATCGCTTCCCGTAGGTGAACCAATGACCATCGCAGAACTGAAAGAAAAGAACATCCAGGAGCTTACCCGCATCGCGCGCTCGCTCGATCTGCCCGGCGCCAGCGGACTGCGCAAGCAGGACCTCATTTTCAAGATCCTGCAGGCGCAAAGCGAAAAGGAAGGCCATATCTTCGCCGAGGGCGTGCTCGAGATCCTGCCCGACGGCTACGGCTTCCTGCGCTCCCCTGACTACAACTACCTTCCCGGGCCGGACGACATCTACGTCTCCCCCTCGCAGATCCGCAAGTTCGACCTGAAGACCGGCGACACCATCAGCGGGCAGGTGCGTCCGCCGCACGAGGGCGAGAAGTACTTTGCCCTGGTCAAGATCGAGGCAGTCAATTTCGAGTCTCCGGAAGAGGCGCGCAACAAGATTCTGTTCGACAACCTGACGCCGCTCTATCCGCAGGAGCGCATCAAGCTGGAGACCGCCAAGGAGAACATCACCGCCCGCGTCATGGACCTGCTCACGCCCCTGGGCAAAGGGCAGCGCGCCCTGATCGTTTCTCCGCCCCGCGCCGGCAAGACCATGATTCTGCAGAACATCGCCAACTCCATCACCACCAATCATCCGGAAGTCGTGCTCATCGTGCTGCTCATCGACGAGCGCCCGGAGGAAGTCACCGACATGCAGCGCTCGGTGAAGGGCGAGGTCATCAGCTCGACCTTCGATGAGCCCGCCGCCCGCCACGTGCAGGTGGCCGAGATGGTGATCGAGAAGGCGAAGCGGCTCGTGGAACACAAGAAGGACGTGCTGATCCTCCTCGACTCGATCACGCGCCTCGCCCGCGCCTACAACAGCGTGCATGGCGGCAGCGGCCGTACCATGACTGGTGGTGTCGATGCCCGCGCCCTCGAAATTCCGCGCAAGATGTTCGCCTCTGCCCGCAAAATTGAGGAAGGCGGTTCCCTGACCATCCTGG
>Ga0187777_10000439_pt1 | contig 29008 bp, 27 predicted proteins | sample 1015_Q2_SP5_10_M_FD_132416 | JGI IMG/M metagenome (GOLD analysis project Ga0187777, IMG submission 132416) | Tropical peat soil microbial communities from peatlands in Department of Meta, Colombia - 1015_Q2_SP5_10_MG | ecosystem: Environmental > Terrestrial > Soil > Wetlands > Peat | place... | reverse complement strand
AGCGCAACGCCGGCAATGATGGTGGCGCGGATGGTGCGCAGGAATATCAGCACGACCAGCACCACAAGTGCGACGCTGAGCACCAACGTGAACTGAACGTCGTGAATTGACGCGCGAATCGTTGTGGTGCGATCGTTGACGACAGTCAGATTGGCGCCCGCAGGCAGCGCGCGCCGCAAACGCGGCATTTCGGCGAGCACCCGCTGCACTGTCTCGATCACGTTGGCACCGGGCTGACGCTGCACATCGATGACGATCGAGGGCTTTCCCCGGTACCAGGCTCCGACTTTTGTGTTTTCCAGCCCGTCGATGACATCGGCGAGGTCGCTGACCTTGACCGGCGCGCCGTTACGGAACGCCACGACGATATCTTTGTAGGTGTCGGCTGCGGTGATCTGGTCGTTAGCCGCAATGGTGTAGGACTGATGCGTGCCGTCAAGCGAGCCTTTCGGGCCAGCCACATTGGCGCCGACGATGGCCGTGCGCATGTCCTCCAGCGCCAGTCCATAGGCCGCGAGCCGCGACAAATCGGCCTGGATCCGGATCGCCGGCCGGAGGCCGCCTTGCACCGAGACGTGGCCCACTCCGGTCACCTCGGAAAGCCGCGGAGCCATAACGGTGTCGGCCATATCGCTGAGCGTACGTAAATTGATGGTGTCCGAGGTCAGCGCGAGCGTGATGATAGGCGCGTCGGCCGGGTTCACCTTCGAATAAAGTGGAGGGTAGGGAAGATTGCGCGGCAGCGTAGACGCGGCGGCGTTGATGGCTGACTGAACGTCTTGAGCAGCGGCGTCGATATCGCGGTTCAGATCGAATTGCAGCGTGACCTGACTGATACCGAATGAACTCGATGACGTCATCGTCTGGAGCGCCGGAATCTGACCGAATTGCCGTTCCAGCGGCGCGGTCACAAGTGCTGCGATTGTATCCGGGTTAGCGCCGGGAAGTTGGGTGGTAACCTGGATGGTCGGAAAATCGACCTGGGGCAGCGCCGAAACCGGCAGCCACCAATAACCAAGAAATCCCCCCAGCATCACCGCCACGCCGAGCAGGGAGGTGGCGATCGGCCGGTGAATGAATGGCGACGATACGCTCATGCTGCTAGTTTGGTTTGATGTTGCCGCCGCCCCGCTGACGCCGCTCGCTGCCTTGCCCCTGAGGACGCTGAGCGCGCGGCTGTACGCCTTGCGCCGGAGCCGCTGTATCCGTGCTGCCGACCGAAATCGTGCTGCCATCAGTCAGGCGCACGAATCCGGTCGTGACGACGCGCTCGTCAGAATCGAGGCCGCTCTTGATCACCGTTTGCGTTTCATCCTGCTTCTGCACCACGACGGGCCGTACCGTCACCGTGTTATCGTTCTTGACCACATAGATGAAGGTACCGTTCGGCCCGCGCTGCACGGCGCTGGTTGGGACCACCACCACCTGCTTGAGCGTATCGATCAGCAGACGAACGTTGACAAATTGGCCGGGCCAAAGCTGCAGGTCAGCATTGGGGAACTCGGCTTTCAGTTTCACGGTCCCCGTTGTCTGATCGACTTGGTTGTCGACCACCTTAAGCGACCCATGATCGATGACCGCATCATTGTCCGAGCGTAGGGCGTCGACCGCGAGGGAGCCCTTGGCAAAAGCCGCATTCACCTGCGGCAGGTCCTGTTGCGGTAGGTTGAAAAATACAGAGATCGGCTTGAGTTGTGTGATGACAACAATCGTCTGCGCGGCGGCGGCGCGGACGATATTGCCCTCATCGACCTGACGGATGCCGGTACGACCGTCTAGCGGAGCAGTGATGGTGGTATAGCCGAGCAGCGCCTGCGCGTTCTCGATCGCCGCCTGATCGGCCTGAACGATTGCGGTATTTTGTGCCACCAAGGCTCGCTGGGTATCAGCCTGTTGCTTGCCGATCGCGTTGGTCGCCGCGAGCTTTTCATACCGCTCGAGGTCGAGCTTCGAGTTGGCAAGCTGTGCTTCGTCCTGTGCCTTCTTCGCTATCGCCTGATCGAGCTGAGCTTGGTACGTAACCGGATCGATGCGCGCCAGGATGTCGCCTTTTTTGACGTCTTGACCTTCCTTGTAATTGACGCTGATAAGCTTTCCATCGACCTGCGGACTGACGGTTACGGTGTTGAGCGCCTTGATGGTCCCCACGGCGTCCAGATAAACCGGCACGTCCGCGCGGGCGACGGGGGCCACTAGCACCGGGACTGGGCCCTCCGCGGTAAAACGACCTCCGCGCCGCTGCTGCGCAGTCGGTCCGAACACATAATAAAGCGCGGCAATAACGGCCAGCAGAACAAAGCCGACCGCAAGCGTGCGACGTGTGTTTCCGCGCGCCTTGGCTAAGAGTTGCTTGGGAAACTCACCGTGCATCGGCAGCTTCCACCGGTTTCGGCAGCCAGCCACCCCCAAGGGCCTGATACAGACTGACAATAGCCTGCAACCGTAAGAGCCGCGCCTGTGCCAGCTGATCCTCGGCCTGGAACAGTGTCTGCTGCACCTGAAGCAACGTGATGAGGTTGACGGTTCCGGCGCGCAGCTGCTGATCCGACAGATCGAATGCCCGGCGCGAGCTGGCCACCACTTTGCGCTGCAACTGCTCGGCCATCGCTGTCTCCTTGACGGCGATCAGCGCTTTGTCGACATCCGTGAATCCGGAGATGACGGCCTTCCGGTAATTCTGCAGGAGTTGATCCTGTGTGCCTTTTTGGAAATCGAGATTGCCGAGAAGCGCGCCACCATGGAAGATCGGTTGCGTAAGGCTGGCAGTAAGATCGAAAAAAGCCGATTCCGGTCGCAGCAAGAGTTTGAGTATTGCGCTCTGATATCCGCCTGTGCCGGTTAGTGTAATGCTTGGCAGAAATTGCGCGCGCGCATTCTCCACGTTTGCATTGGCGGCCGCGAGTTGCGCTTCTGCCTGACGAATGTCGGGGCGCTGTGCGATGAGTTCCGAGGGCAAGCCGGGGGTGACGCGCGGAATAGCGACTGTGCCCATTCCGCCGCCGCGGATGGTCACGCTCTCGAGCGGTCGCCCCAGCAGCAAGGCAAGCACCGCTTTGTTCTGTCGGAGCGTTTGCTCCAGGGGAGGGATCGTTGCCCGCTGCGTGTCGACGAGACTTTCTTGCTGGGCGACGTTGAGATCGGAAGCGGTGCCGGCAGAAAATTGCTGCCGGATAAGATTGAGGATGCGATCCGCGCTCGCTACGTTTTCATGGGCGATGCGGAGACGGTCCTGCGCTGCCAGAACCTGAAAATAAGCATTGGCAACACTGACCACGGTGGTCAGGCCGACGACCTCGCGGTTATAACGGCTGGCGACGGCGGTCTCCTCGGCCGCGCGCAGTGCCGAACGGTTTTTGCCCCAAAAGTCGATCTCGTAACTGGCAGATAGATTATTCAGCGAACCTGATAACAGGTCTCGTTCGGAGCCGCCTAGCGAGCCGCCTGTGCCGCCGGCTTCTGTCGTCTGTGAGGTCCGCAGACGATTGGCGCTGCCACCGAGATCGACCGTCGGCAGCAGCGCTGCGCCCGTGATGCGCGCTTGCGCGTCCGCCTGCACGATCTGCGCAACAGCGATGGCGATGTCGAGGTTGGAGTTGCGCGCCTCTTCAATGAGCTCGGTCAGCTCGCGCGAGCGAAACGAGCGCCACCAGTCAAGCGATGGCACGGCGGCTTCGGTCGCCGCGGGATTGCGCGGACCAGCGCTATAGGTTGCCGGAATATCAAGCCCCGGCTCCGGCTTGTCGCCGGTAAGCAGGCAGCCGCCAAGGGGCATCGTTACGCATAAACTCTGGAGCATTATCAAAAACGGGCGCCTTTGCGCTTTCGTTCCCGCCTCCTTTGCCTTCCCAGCCCCTTGCATTCCAATGGCTTTCAGAAACCGGCCCCCAATAGCGACTCGGTTGGCGATGATATCATCACCGCTTGTCGCTGGGCGGCTTGCGCCCAGGGGGCCAGTTGGCCAGGGCCTGCCTGCCGGCCGGTGAGATTTTCACTGCGATATCGGCGAAAACCCCCTGAACTGTCTGGTCGAATGTTTGCCGGGCCGCCCGAGATTGGGCCATAGCCGCGCGCATTGCCTCGAGATCGAATGGCTCCTGCCGCAGCAGGTCATGAATATGCTGGCGGGCGGAGTGGTATCTTGTCTGCGCGTCTTCGATGGCTGCGTGACTGGAGTTAATCTGGCCACGCAGGATATCGGCATCGGCGGGCGGCAGGGTCGCTGCCAGCCGCTCGACACGCACGAACACGTTGGGATCCCAGTAGGATGGGGCCGGCGCGCGGATTGCCATTGCCACCGCAACACCGACGAAGAACAAATTCAGCGCAAGCGAGCCGAGCAACAGCCAGCGGGAAGTGCCCTGCGTCGGGGCGGGCAGGGCTTGAGCGATGCTCATGGCCGCGCTCCCGTGAAAGCGTCGGGCTCGAACGTTATTGTGCCGATACCGCCGCCGCCGACAGCATAAGCAGATGGTACGCCCGGGTCCTCGAAGCGCCGGTCAACCCCGGTGAGGCCAATGGCGAAGCCAGCCGCGGCGCAGCACGCCAGCGCCGCCATGCGCGGCCAGGCTGGCGCGAATTGCCAGTCGAGCAGTACAGGAGGTAGCCGCCACAGCGGCAGTTTCTGCCGCGGCAGTGGGCGGCTCAGACGCTTCAACACACGCTCGATGGCGGCGTCATTAGGCGGCAGCACATGCCTGTCGCGTTTCAACGCGCTTTCGAGAAGCTTTTCGAACTGCTCATCGGTCATTTCATTCGTCCTTGTCGATCACACCAGCCAGCGCGCGGCGCAAATTCTTTTTGCCACGCACCAGCAAGGTCTCGATCGCCGAAACCGACGTATCGAGAATTTCCGCTACCTGCGCGTTGCTCATGCCCTCGCTGTACGTGAGCATGATCGCGCTGCGTTGCCGCGCAGGCAGTTTGTCAATAGCCGCAGCAACCATTCGCTCGCGTTCGTTGACCTCCGCCGTCTCGGCGGCAACAGGGGCGGGATCGACGATGTCACCGGCCGCTTCCAGATCGACCCAGGATGCACGGCGCTTGCGGTCGAGGCAGAGATTGACGACCACGCGCGTGAGCCATGTCCGGAACAGGGCCAGAGGCTGCCAGCGGGGCGCATGGGTCCAGACGCGCATAAGCGCCTCTTGCGCAACATCCTCTGCCTCGGCCGCGTTTCCCAGTATGCGGCGGGCGAGTGCAAGCATGGCGGGCAGGTGGCGGCGTGCAAGTAATTGAAACGCCCGCTCATCGCCGCGCGCGACCCGGACCATGAGCGCTTCGTCGCTGTCATCCATCGCGATGTGCTGGCTGCCATAGCGGATGCCCGTTCATCTAGTCCTTGGCCTATCCGATTAACGGGCAATGGGTCCGAATCCTGTGCTGCCGGTATAGCGGAGAAACCGCGGAAAGTCCGGGGTTTAAGACCTAACCTATTGAATTATCGAGGTTTCGAAATTCGCCTTTGGGCCGCGAGTTCAAGCCCTTTAACCAGTCGGTACACCGCTTTGCAGTTGGGGACCGGTATTTTGAGCCGCTCACCCTCGCGCACGATGAAGCCGGTCAATTCATCGATTTCGGTGGATGTGCCCCGCGCAATGTCTAGCGCCAGCGAGCCGGCATGGCTGGAGACCGGAATCTGCCCGGTGCGGATCTTTTCAACGAATTCCATGGGCGGAAAAGCAAACGTTCCGCCCAGTGCCCGCACGACCGCAATACATTCAGCCGCCATATCGTCTTCGAGCGCGCGCATTTCAGCGGATCCGTGACGGGCGGCATTGTCCCCCATCATCAACGCGCCCAGCGGATTCATGACGCTGTTGAACACGAATTTCGACCAGACCGCGCCCATCGGGTCGGCAACAATTTCAGTTTCCATGCCCGCAGCATTGAGCAGGCCAGCGAGTGTACGCACATCATCCATGCTGCCGCGCGTCGGCCCGAGCCAGGTTTTGCCTTCCATCAGGTTCTCGACACAGCCGGGCTCGACGTAGCGGCCGGAGTTCATGGTCACGCCGCGGATAACAACTGCCTTCGGCACTGTCAGCAGCACCTCCGCGTTGCCCATGCCATTCTGGAGCGTGACCAACGCCGGATTTCCGGCAAGCACCGGCCGCAATTGTGCCAGCGCAGCAGCGGTCGCTTTCGATTTGATGAGAAAGATAATGGCGTCGAAAGCCATTCCTTCAAGCGCCGCCTGATTGGCCGTCGCGTCGATGTCTACAGTTCGCGGATTTTTGCCGATAATGCGCAAGCCCTGCGCATTGATCGCCCCGGCATGTGCGGCATTGGCGTCGAAAGCCACAACCTTGGCGACGGACGATAATGCCGCAGCGAGCAGGCCACCCATCGCGCCGCAGCCGACGATCAGGATGTGCGCGCTCATGCGGTCTCCGGACAGGACGAATGTGAGGCGCGAATGGACGAAATCGCCCAAATTCTGTCAACATGGGCCTATCGCGAGGCAACACACAATCATTATTTGGGAGGTTCGATCATGGACAAGGCACTCTACGACCGCGGACTGGCTATGCGCCGCAAGGTGCTCGGGGACGAATATGTCGACCGTGCCATTGCCAATACCGACGACTTCAACCGCAAATTCCAGGATCTGCTCAATGAATTCTGCTGGGGAGCGGTTTGGACCGACGAGGACCTTAAACCGCGCGACCGCAGCCTGCTCAATCTCGGAATGATCGCCTGTCTCGGCCGCATGCATGAGTTTGAGGCGCATTTCCGCGGTGCCTTGCGCAATGGGCTCACCCCCAAAGAACTATCGGCAGTGCTGCGGCAGGTCGCCATCTATTGCGGGTTTCCGGCTGCGGTCGATGCACACCGGGTAGCCAAGCAAGTTCTGGCCGCAGAAGGCAAAAAACCCTGAGACGTCATCGCAAAATCACGTTAACGAGATAGTCGTAATCTGGTCTTGAATGCGCCTTCATCCCGGGGCAATGAGGGCGCGCTTTGGCGGCGGCTTCGCTGCCTTGGGTGGGGTGATGATACGGCTTTCTGCTGCTTTTCTGCTGGCTTTGCCGGTGACGGTAGCCTTTACGGCCGCGCCGGCGTCGGCGCAGCAAAATCTGCCGCCGCCCGGAGCCTATCAGGAGCGGCTTCCGCCGGTCATGGGGACTTACGACGAGGAGGATGATCTCCCACCTCGTGGCGGACGGTGGATTGTTCCACCACGAGTCCTGCCTTATCCGGATGACGACGCAGCGGCTCCTCCGCCGTTCTTCCGTCAATCGCCTGAGCGTCCGGCCGGCTACGGCCACCAGTTCGAATCGCAACAGCCGCCTCAGTCGCCGCCGGGTGCCGGTCCGCCTGGCCGCGCGAGCAATGATCCGGACGCCATACGTCCCCCAGCTGCCATAGGCGTGCCGCTCCCGGCTGTCCCAGGCGCTGCGCCCCGTGGACCCTCACCCGCTGCGACCGCTGCATTGCCGCCGGAAGATCAGCCGGAAACGGGTCAGCCGAAAGAGCTTCCGCCCAACCTGAAAAAACAGCTGGCCGACTTCACCACCAAAGAGCCGGCCGGCACCATCATCATCGATACGCAGAACACCTACCTCTATCTTGTGCTCGGCGGTGGCAAGGCATTGCGCTACGGCATCGGCGTCGGCCGCGAGGGTTTCACCTGGGCCGGCACCGAACGAATCTCCAGGATGAAAGAGTGGCCGGATTGGTTCCCGCCAACGGAAATGATTGAACGTCAGCCTTACCTGCCACGCATGATGGCGGGCGGGCCGGGCAACCCGCTTGGCGCACGCGCGCTCTATCTCGGTAACACCCTGTACCGCATCCACGGTACCAATCAGCCATCAACGATCGGGTCGTTCGTATCGTCGGGCTGCATCCGACTGCTTAATGAGGATATCGAGGATCTGTTCAGCCGTGTGCAGATCGGCACCCGCGTTGTGGTTTTGCCGGGCAAGGCGCCCGAGCATCTAGCCAACACCGGAGCTACAAGCGGTCCGCCGCCGGCGAGCGTTCCGACGAATATTACGCCGCCGAGTACCAATGCCGGTGTCGCGCCAAGCAGCAATCCTGGTGCTGCACCGCGAAACAACAGCACCGCCATCTCGTCCTCTCCGCTGCCGCCGGTTCGGTAAGCCGCCGCTAGCCCCGTAGCGCCTCCCCTGCCGCTCAACTAACATTGCTACTCTATCTGGTCCGAAGATGATCGGATCTCCAATCCGGTAATGGCGGGAGGCGGATATGACGCGGGTGCGAGCTCGGTTAAACCGGCGCAAATTTCTGGCGGGCATGGCGCTGACAGGCGCAGCTACCGCGCCGCTGCCGATTGAAACAGCCAAGGCGTCTGCCCCGACGGCGCCAACCGCATCACGGCCTTCGGCATTGCGCCCTACAGCCGCAGTCGTCGCCGCCGAAACTGGAACTCCGCAAGTGTCGGTGCAGTCCGGTGGCACGCCCAGCTCCGATTTCATGGTCGACGTGATCAAATCGCTCGATATCGACTACGTGCCGTGCAACCCCGCGCAGAGTTTCCGTGGCTTGCATGAATCCCTGGTCGACTACGGTGGCAACAAGAAACCGGAATTTCTTACCTGCACACACGAGGAGTCCTCGGTTGCAATGGCGCACGGTTATTTCAAGATCGCCGGCAAGCCGCTGCTGGTGCTCTGCCACGGCACAGTCGGTCTGCAACATGCGGCTATGGCGATCTACAACGCCTGGTGCGACCGCGTGCCGGTCATCGTGATGGGCGGCACCGACCTCGACGCCTCGAACCGTCCACCGGGCGTGCCGACCTTCCATTCGGCGCAGGACATCAATGCGCTCGTGCGTGATTTTACCAAATGGGACGATACGCCCGTCTCGCTGCAACATTTCGCGCAATCGTTTGTGCGAGCCTACAAGCTGGCGATGACGCCGCCGCATGAGCCGGTAATGATTGCGCTTGATTGCGGGATGCAGGAGCACACACTGCGTGATCGTTCGAAACTCAAAATTCCGCGTTATGTGCCGACCGCGCCGCCGCAAGGCGACCTGAATGCAGTGCGCGAAGCGGCGCGCTTGCTGGCGGCTGCCGAACGTCCGCTGATCATCGCCGATAAATACGCGCGTACGGCCGAGGGCGTGAAACTGCTCGTTCAGCTTGCCGAAACGTTGCAGGCTCCGGTCATCGACCAGAAAGGCCGGATGAATTTCCCGAATACGCATCACCTGTTCCAGAACTCAGGCGGACAGGCCTTGCTCAAGGACGCGGATGTCATCGTCGGTCTCGAACTGTCGGACTACTGGGGTACGGTGAACGGCTACATCGACAACGGCGAACTCGATGGCGCGGGCTTGCAGGAATCCCACATCAAGCCGAATGCCAAGCTGATCAGCATCAGCTCGGTCGCGCTCAACACGAAGTCCAACTACCAGGATTTCCAGCGCTTCCAGGTCGTGGATGTCGATATGGCAGGCGATGCGGAGGCGACGCTGCCGGCCTTGATCGACGCGCTGAAGCAGGCGTTGCCGGCGGGTCGTGGCGCGGCCATTGAGGCGCGCGGCACCGCAATGAAAAAAGCCTGGAACGGTGCACAAGCGCGCACGCGGGCGGCCGCAACCTATGCCTGGGACGCAAGTCCAATCGGTACGGCACGCCTATCGATGGAAGTTTACGCGCAAGTGAAGGATCTCGACTGGTCATCAGTCGGCGGAGACCGGCAACTTTCGTACTGGGTGAGCCGGCTGTGGCCGATGGACAAACACTATCATCACATCGGTGGGCCTGGCGGTTTTGGCGTCGGCTACAACGCCCCGGCCGCAGTCGGCGCTGCGCTGGCCAATCGCGCATTTGGGCGCTTCTCGGTCAACTTCCAACCCGACGGCGATATCATGTTCGGGCCTGGCGTGTTGTGGACTGCCGTCAAGCACGGCATTCCGCTGCTCTCGGTCATGCACAACAACCGCGGCTATCACCAGGAATCGATGCACCTGCAGCGCATCTCGAGCCGGCGCAACCGCGTCGCGAGCATGGGCAAGGACATTGCGGCGGTCGGCACGCGGCTGGAAAATCCGACGATCGATTACGCAAAGCTCGCAAGTTCGATGGGCATGTGGTCGGCCGGTCCGATCACCGATCCAGGTGAGCTTGCCCCTGCGCTCAAGAAAGCCGTGCAGGTGGTCAAGGCCGGCGAACCGGCGCTGGTCGATGCCGTGACTCAGCCGCGCTGACGATGGGCGTCATGACGATCCGTGTTGCGGTGGTAGCGGCATTGGCCGCCAGTGTCGCCGGCTCGGGTCCGGTGCTTGCAGCGTCTGCCGAACATGGCAAGGCTGCCTATATGAAGCACGGCTGTTGGCAGTGTCACGGCACCGTGGGGCAGGGCTCAATCATGACCAGCGGCGGCACGCGGCTTGCGCCTGATCCTATGCCGTGGGAAGCGTTTTCCGCCTTCGTGCGGTCGTCCAACCGCTCCATGCCGTCGTTCAGCGCGACGATTCTTTCCGACAACGATCTCGCCGATATCTACGCTTATTTGCAATCGATCCCGAAGCCGCCGGATCCGGACAGCATTCCGCTGCTCAAGCAGTAGCATGGTCGCTCCCGCTGATGTTCACGCGCGCGAGCCGCGTGACCGCTTCGATGATTGCGCCGGGATCGGCCTGACCTTTTCCAGCGATGTCGTGGGCACTGCCGTGCGCAACTGACGAAAACAGGATGGGTGACCCGATCGACAGACCAGCGGTGCGGTTGAAAGCCTGCAGCTTGGCGGCAATATGACCTTGATCGTGCAGCATCACAATAAAAGCGTCGCAGCCCTTCTTGCGGAACATGGTATCGGCGCCGAACGGGCCGGACACATCGACGCCTTGCGCAGCCGCACGCTTGATCGACGGCGTGATAATGTCGATCTCTTCCAGACCAAACATCCCTTCCTCGCCGGCGTGCGGATTTAGCCCGCTGACGAATATTTTCGGCTTTGCAATCCCGAGTTTTCTCAGCGCCGCGTCGGCGACGCGGATGACTCTTTCGACGCGCTCGGGGGTAATCAACGCGATCGCCTCGCGTACGCTGACATGCAGCGTGGTGTGGACGATGCGCTGGTCGTCGAAGCAGATCATCAGGTAGACATCGTTTACTGGCGTGCCGGTCTCGCGCGCGACGAACGAAGGGTAGCCGTCGAAAGTGATGCCTGCCGCGGCGATCGAGCGTTCGGTCTGAGGCGCCGCAACGACCGCATCCACTTCATCCGCGAGCGCAGCCTTGATGGCGCGCCGCGCGCTGGCGAGTGAGGCGCGCCCGTAGGCGGCGTCCAGCGTGCCGAACTTGAGCGGTACATTGCTTCCGCCGTCGGCGTTGAGCAGATTGATAGCGCCGTTGGCCCAGTCAGCGTCGGCCACCAGTTCGACGACCTGAAAATTCGGCGAGAGGCCCGATGCCTTGGCATGCAGCTCCAGCACAGCAAGATCGCCCACCAGCAAAGGCCGGCACAATGCACGCACCCGTGCGTCAAGAGCGGCTTTGAGCGCGATCTCCGGCCCAATTCCGGCAGGGTCTCCCGTTGCAATGGCGATGCACGGCAGTGGCATGACGCTTGGCTTCCGTCAGCGGCGCGGCTGCCTATAATGGCCGTCCGCTACCGCAACAATAATAGCAAGTGAGTAAGGAAACGTCCCGATGATGTCGCGTGAACAGAACGATCAGCTCTCCCGCGTCGGTCCCGGGACCTTCATGGGTAAATTATTACGGCGCTATTGGGCGCCGTTCCTGCTCTCGTCGGAAATTCCAGAGCCAGATTGCCCGCCGGTACGGGCCAAGCTGATGGGCGAGAGCCTGGTCTGCTTCCGCGACACCAAGGGCCGCATTGGCCTGATCGACGAATTTTGCGCGCACCGCGGCGTTTCGCTCTGGTTCGGCCAGAACGAGGAATGCGGGCTGCGCTGCCCGTATCATGGCTGGAAATACGATGTAACCGGACAATGCGTCGATCTTCCGTCAGAGCCGGAAGAGTCGGGCTTTCGCAAGAACATCAAGCTCAAATCTTATCCCTGCATCGAAAAGGCCGGGATCATCTGGGCCTATCTCGGCCCCCCCGCGCTGCAGCCGCCGCCGCCCGCACTGGAATGGACCGATGTGGCGCCAGCGCAGCGTTTCGTCTCCAAGCGCCTGCAGGAATGCAATTTTTTGCAGGCAATGGAAGGCGGCATCGATTCCAGCCACGTGTCGTGGCTGCACGGCAGCGAGCTCAACAAGGATCCGCTGTTCAAGGGCTCAAAAGGCAACGTCTACAACGAACAGGACCGCATGCCGCTGTTCGCGGTGGAGGAATTCCCCGGCGGATTGCTGATCGGCGCACGCCGCAATGCGGACGGCGGCAGATACTACTGGCGCATCACGCCCTGGATCATGCCCTGGTATTCGATCATTCCGCCGCGCGCCGGTCACCCGCTGGGTGCGCATGCCTGGGTTCCGATCGATGATGAAACCAGCTGGGCGTGGAGCATCAACTATCACCCCAAACGCGCGCTGACCAAGGCGGAAGTCTCGGCGATGCAGGACGGCGAGGGCATTCACGTCAAGTATGTGCCGGGCACCTTCATCCCGCTCGCCAACAAGTCAAACAACTATCTGCTGGACCGGGAGTCCCAGCGGCACGGGCATTCGTCCACTGGCGTCGACGGCATCGCCATGCAGGATGCTTCCATCCAGGAAAGCATGGGCCCGATTCAGGACCGCACCAGGGAACACCTGTGCGCGACCGACAGCGGCATCATCATGACCCGCAAGATTTTGCTGCGCGCGGCCAAAGCGGCTGCCGAAGGTGGCGCAGTGCCCGCGACCGAGCCCGACGCTCAGCGCGTGCGCTCGGCTTCTGTCGAGCTTGATAGAGATGTGCCATTCACGCAGGGCGCCAAGCACGGGCTTTATGCGGCGTTGGGGACGGATCCCCTGTCAGTGTAACGACTACTCCGCCGCAGTTTTGGCTGGCTTGCCGATCGCGGCATTCACGCGCGGCAAGACTTCCTCGGCCATCAATTGCATCGAGCGCTTGGCGAGCGCGGGGTCAATCCAATCCATGCCGGCGTAGACAAGTTCGCCGAAATCACCGGTTTCCTCGCGCAGCTTGAGGATGGCATCGACCACCCTGTTGACGGTGCCGAAAGTCACGCAGTGCTGCATGACGTAGTCATGGGTGATCTCGTCATCATGCTGATCCTTGTAACTCTTGAACACATAGAGCCGGTTGCCGCGTTTCATCTTGGCGCGCATCTGCTCGAAGTAGAACCGGTATGGGCTCTTCGCGTCATCGCGCGCGTAACGTGCCGCCACCTTGTCATCGTCGGCGACGAAAATTGTGCGCGCTATCCGCCAGTCGGCGATGTTGGCTTTGGCACCAGCCTCAGCCTTGCCCTTTGTGTAGTTGGTCCAGTGCGACTTGAGGTGTTTCGACAGCAGGAAGTTTGCAGACAGCGGATGAAAGTCACGCTTGCCCATTAACACCACGCCAGGGGAGAACGGCGCCACCACAGTGCCGACGATTTCCGGCCGTGGCTTCTGAAACGGTTTCGCCAGGATGCCGACACCGAGCTCGAGCGCGGCGGTTCGCGCAAAGGTAACCTTGAAACGGTTGTCGGGAAAATCGATGTCATAAGGCGGATTGCGCTCCCACACCGCAAGGATGATGTCGATTGCCTCGGCGAAGATCTTGTTACGGTCCTCGTCTAGAATCCCGATCGCTTCCGAGTCAGAAGTCAGCGCGCCGGCGCTGATGCCCATCACAAAGCGCCCTTGCGACAGGTGATCGAACATTGCGGCGTTCACCGCGATTACTACCGGATGAATCTGCGCCAGGTTGGTGGTGCCGGTGGCGAGCTTGATATTCTTGGTGTCGTGGATCAGCGTCGCCTGAAACAGCAGGCTGTTGGTGATATTCTCGCAAGCATCGGTCAGATGCTCACCGACGAAGGCGTCATAGAAGCCGAGCTTGTCGGCAAGGATAACCGCTTCGCGATCTTCACGCAGGGTCTGCGACCAGTCCCGGCCCAGTGGATGCACGGGCATGGTGAAGTAACCCAGACGCATTGAACGTCTCCAGCTCGATTAGCTCTTGGCCAGCAAACTAACCGACCCGGCGAGCCGATGCAGCAAATCTTCAGTACGTGCGTGGGTGCTTGGCGGCGCCAAGCTCTTGTTTTCACGATATTAAACTTGCCGGTTGCGGTATCCCCGAACGCGCGGTTCGCGGCGAAGCAATGTTTCCACAGAGCGCGCTATGGCGGGTATCGTAAGCGCCCGCCGACCGCATAGTTTCCCCCCACACTGGCCTTCAATGGCTCAAGGGATTTGCCATGTTGCACTGGTTCCACGCCTTGATGCCTAAGGAAGAGCGTTTCTTCGAGCTGTTTGCCCGTCACTCACATGCCGTGCTCGCTGGGGCGCAGGCATTACGCGCCATGATGGAAGGCGGCGAGGAAGTGTCGCGCAACTGCCAGGCAGTAATGGACCGCGAGCATGACGCGGACGATGCCACCCGCGAAGTCCTTATTGCCGTGCGCCGCACTTTTATTACGCCGTTCGACCGCGGCAGCATCCGCGACCTCATAACCGCCATGGATAATGCCATCGATCAGATGCAAAAAACGGCCAAAACAGTGACTTTGTTCGACGTGACCACATTCACGCCGCACATGAAGCAGATGGGTGACTCGATAGTAAGATCAGCGGAGTTGGTGCAGGAGGCAGTACCGCTGCTACGTTCAATCAGCTCTGAAGCAGTACGAATCAGCGATTTGACTACCCAGATCTCCGCGCTCGAAGGCCGCGCCGATGAATTGCACGACATCGGGTTGCGCGAGCTTTATAAGACGAAATCCAAATCGGACCCGATGGGTTTCTTCGTGGGCAACGAGGTCTACGATCATCTCGAAAAAGTTGTTGACCGCTTCGACGACGTGGCCAACGTCATGCATGGCATCGTCATTGAGCACGTGTAGCGTTTCCGGAGTTTGGTCACGATGGACGTCGTCCTGACATTGCCGGTCCTGCTAGGACTGATCGCCGTCGCGCTTGCGTTTGATTTTCTTAATGGCCTGCATGATGCGGCAAATTCCATTGCAACCATTGTCTCTACACGCGTGTTGCGGCCGCAATACGCAGTCGCTTGGGCGGCGTTCTTTAATTTCATCGCCTTCCTGTTCTTCGGCCTGCATGTCGCCAACACACTCGGTACGGGTATCATTGCTGCCACGGTCGTCGATCCGCGTGTGGTGTTCGGCGCGTTGATGGGTGCGATTATCTGGAACTTGATCACCTGGGGTTTAGGAATCCCCTCGAGCAGTTCGCATGCGCTCGTCGGCGGTCTGGTTGGCGCTGGAATTGCAAAGGCTGGCCCCAGCGCGATCGTGTGGCACGGGTTATTACCGACGACGCTTGCTATCGCTGGGTCGCCGCTTATCGGCTTTCTACTCGCATTGACTATGGTGCTTGCACTTTCCTGGATTTTCGTCCGATCGACGCCATTTGCCGTCGATCGAACGTTCCAGCACCTTCAGTTTGTATCGGCCTCGCTCTATTCGCTCGGCCACGGCGGCAATGACGCGCAGAAAACAATGGGCATCATCGCCGTGCTCCTCTACTCGCAAGGTTATCTGGGTGGCCAGTTCCATGTACCGTTCTGGGTGGTCATTACTTGTCAGATCGCAATGGCGCTGGGCACGCTCATTGGCGGCTGGCGCATCGTGAAGACGATGGGATCAAAAATTACGCGACTGACGCCAATGCAAGGTTTCTGCGCGGAGACTGGCGGCTCTGCAACGCTATTTGCGGCAACTTGGCTGGGCATCCCGGTTTCGACCACCCATACGATTACCGGATCGATTATTGGTGTTGGCGCTGCGCGCAAGGTATCGGCGGTGCGGTGGAGCGTCGCCAATAACATCGTCATTGCCTGGATCATCACGATCCCGGCGTCTGCGGCGATCGCCGCAATGTTCTATTGGCTAAGCGGGCTTTTCGGTTAAGCCGCGACGCGCGAGAGGAAGCCTTCGACTTCCTGGCGGAGTTCGGTGGCGGCGGCTTCCACCGCCTGCGAGGCTGTAAGCACATTTTGAGCCGATTGCCTTGTCTGCGCCGCGGCCCCGGACACTTCGCCGAGCACCGAAACCACGACCTTCGCCCCGTCGGAAGCGCTGGCAACGTTCTGCGAGATCTCGCCGGTGGCTGCGCTTTGCTCTTCGACCGCAGCGGATACGGCGGTGGCGCAGCTGTCGATTTCCTGCATGCGGCCGGAAATGCGGCCGATCGCCGACACGGCGCTCGTGGTTGCTGCCTGCACAGCCATGATCAGCTTGGAGATATCTTCGGTCGCCTTGGCGGTCTGCACGGCCAGTGATTTCACTTCTGAAGCGACCACTGCAAATCCCTTGCCCGCTTCGCCGGCGCGCGCGGCCTCTATGGTGGCGTTCAGAGCAAGGAGGTTGGTCTGTCCGGCAATGGACCGTATCAGCTTGATCACGTCGCCGATCTTCTGGGCGGCTTGCGCCAGTGCCGTGATCTGATGATTGGTGCCGTGCGCTTCGCCGACCGCCGAGCGCACGATGTCAGTGGTCTTGGCGAGCTGACGGCCGATTTCATTGATCGACCCGCTCAGCTCGTCGGCTGCGACTGCGGCAGTTTCCACATTGCTCGAGGCCTCATTCGAGGCGGACACCGCGCCATCGGCGCTCTTCGAGGTCTGACCGGAATTGCTGAACAGCGTGGTGGCGGTCGAGCGCATCGCCTTGGCGCCTTCGCTCACGGTCTCGAGGTGATCCTCGACGCGCCGGCGGAAGGCAGCGATCGCCTGGTCGATCGCAACACGTCGCTGTTGCTGCTCATGCATCGAAATGCGCTCGCGTTCCGCATCGCGCCGCTCGGTGATGTCTTCGTGGGTTGCGACCCATCCGCCATCGGCCATCGGACGGTTGCTGACGGAGATCGACCGCCCGTCTATAGACTTGACCTCGGTGGTGGTCGTCTTGCCTGCAGCCATGGCGGCGAGCAGGTCGCGCCGGTATTCGGCTGGATTACCCGAAAAACTCTTATTGTGGATGCGGTATTCAAGCAGGCTCTGGAGCGAGCATCCTGGCTTAACGATCTCGGCGGACAGATTGTACATTTCCATGTAACGCTGGTTGCAAACGACCAGGCGCTCATTGCCGTCAAACATGCACAAGCCTTGCGACATATTGTTGATTGCGACGCGCATGCGCAGATTGTGGGCGTGCAGCTTTCGGGCCAGCAGAAACACGGCGACCGCCATGGCGAGGACCGCGACAAGTCCCGCGGCGAAGGCAGAAGCCATGGGTTCGGGCAAAAGTCGTACCAACGCGCCGACCGGCAGGATCAAGTGAAAGAGAGCATAGCTGGCGGCAAAACCGGTCACGCCGGCCAACATGACCATACGCCAATCGCGCGCGGTTGCGTGTGCGGAGGTACTCTCGACCATGTTCGCGTCCAGGTAGGCACGAACGGTATTCCCCAACACGTTTTTTTGCAGTTAATTGCCAGACATAACCGGTTAAGCAAAGCTTAATAGTCTGTTGCTGGAGGGGCGAGCGAATGACCAGGTTGCGTGCGGCGGAATGCCGTGAGTTCATCAAGGCAGTGGTGGAGAAAGCCGACGCAATGCGCGTGCCGGTATTGATCGCCGTGGTCGGACCGGAAGGCCACCTGATCGCTGTTGAGAGAATGGATGAGGCGGGCTTCATCACGCCGGAAACTGCCATCGCCAAGGCCTTCACCGTGGCCGCGTTCCGCTCGATGAGCCCGCGATTCCCGGACGGTGTCGTGATTCAGCAATGGTTCAAGGAACGCAATCCGCAACTGCTCGTCAGCCTCGCGGCCATGACCAACGGCCGCATTGCGGCCACCGGCGGCGCGGCACCGGTGTTCAAGGGCGACGAGATGATTGGTGCCTACGGCATATCCGGGGGTACGTCGCAGCAGGATGAAGAAATGGCGCTGTACGCGCGTGCCAAGGTCGGCTGGGCCCACGCGCCCGAGCACGACACCACCGATCCGGAGGTGAAGGCGCACATCAATGCGCTGTATGCCAAAGCCGGGATTACTGATCGCAAGCTTTGAAAACTTTTTTTGGGGGCACCAATGACGCAATCTACCGCCGTCCGCGACGGCAGCCATGCTGTCTGGCCGGGACGCATCGAGGACGATGCACTCTTGCGCGGGCGGGGCCGGTTCGGAGACGACGTCAGGCCGGAAGGGACGCTTGCCGCGTTTTTCGTTCGTTCGCCCCATGCCTTTGCCCGCATCGAGCGCACCGACACTACGGCGGCCAAATCCGCGCCCGGCGTGGTCGCGGTGGTTACCGCCGCCGATCTTGCGTCCGTGCACTACCATTCAATTTCACACGGCCATCCGATTCCGGGGCGCGGCGGCAAGACCGCGATATCACCGCATCGGCCATCGCTTGCCGAAACGCGGGTCATGCATGTCGGTGAGCCGGTGGCAATGGTCGTGGCGACGACCGCCGCCGCTGCACAGGACGCCGCCGAAAAAGTCATCGTGAACTATGAGCCTTTGACGCCGGTCACCGATGCGCGCGCGGCAGTTGCTCCGGGTGCGCCGCAGCTCTGGCCGGAAGCGCCCGGCAACATCGGTTTTGACTTCACCGCGCCGGCGGATCCTGACGGAAAAAAACAAGCTGCGCTCGGTCGTGCCTTCAATGAAGCCGCGCATGTAGTGCGTGTCGAGCTCGTCAACCAGCGTCTGGTTGTTGCTTCGCTGGAACCACGCACCGCAAGCGCGAGTTACGACGCTGTCAGCAAGCGATTTACTTTGCGCGTCGGCACGCAGGGTGTTGCATCCGTACGCGGTCAGGTCGCTGGTGCGATGAACATCAAGCCAGAAGAGCTGCACGTCCTGACGGAGGACGTGGGAGGCGCCTTTGGAATGAAGGGCTGGTGCTATCCGGAATACATCCCGATGCTGCACGCCGCCCGTGCACTCGGCAGGCCGATTCATTGGGCGTCGACCCGTTCGGAAGCCTTCGTGACCGACAATCAGGGGCGCGACTCGTTCTGGACGGTCGAACTCGCGCTCACCGCGCGGGGCCGCTTTCTGGCACTGCGTGTGAATGGCATCGGCAATCTCGGCGCCTATTTCACCGGTGTTGCGCATTTCGTGTTCACGACGCACATCTCCGGCTGCCTTCCAACGGTCTATGATATTCCGCTCGCGCAAGTGAACTCGCGCTGCGTGTTCACGAACACGCTGCCCACGGGTCCCTATCGCGGCGCTGGTCGCCCGGAAGCAAGCTATCTCATTGAACGCGTGATCGATGCAGCGGCTGATGTAACCGGCATCGATGCCGCCGAATTACGGCGGCGCAATCTGGTAGCGCCGCATAAAATTCCGTACACCACGGTCTTTGGCAACAACTACGATAGTGGAGACTTTCCGGCGGTATTCGAGCGTGCGCTGAAGACCGCCGACTATGAAGGCTTCCGTGGCCGGAAGAAGGCCGCAAAAAAACGCGGCAAGCTGCGTGGCATAGGCATCGGCTGCTATCTGGAGATTTCCGGCGCGTTCCCGGAGGAAGCCGCGCGGATCTCTTTTCCCGGCGGAAAATCGATGCAGATCAGCGTCGGTGCGGGCGCCAGCGGGCAGGGGCACAAAACGGTCTTCGGCCGCGTGGCGGCGCATCGGTTGGGTGTCGCGCCCGAAACGGTGACAGTCACGTCTGGTGATTCTGCGCGAGACGTCCCCGGCTTTGGCGCGGTCGCGTCGCGCTCCGCGATGATGACCGGCGGCGCCATTGCCCGCACTGCGGACACCGTCGTGGAGAAAGGCAAGCGCGTTGCCGCCATGCTGCTGCAGGCCGGCGAGAGCGAGATCGACTACCGCGACGGCAAGTTCAGCGTGAAAAACTCAGGACGCGAAGTTTCCCTGTTCGAGGCGGCGGAGCGCGCCGCTGAACTCAAGCGGCAGGGCGTTATCCCTGAGAGCCTTGAAACTCAGGCAGGAATCAAGGTGCCGCCATCGTTTCCGAACGGTTGCCACGTTGCCGAAGTCGAAGTTGATCCCTCAACCGGCGCAGTCGAGATTGTTTCCTATGTGGCAGTCGACGATTGCGGCAACGTGCTCGATCGCACCATCGTCGAGGCCCAGATCCATGGTGGCGTGGCACAAGGGCTCGGTCAGGCTCTGGCCGAGAACACCGTTTACGATGCCAGCGGCCAGCTCGTCTCGGGCTCTTTCATGGACTACGCCATGCCGCGCGCTGACATGATGCCGCCGATGACGGTTGCGCATCATTCGGTCGCTTGCCGCACCAATCCGCTCGGCGTCAAAGGTACCGGCGAAGCCGGCACGACCGCGGCGCCGCCGGCTCTGATGAGTGCCATTCTCGACGCGCTGCCAGCGGGGGTACAGCTCGACATGCCGGCAACAGCCGAACGTGTGTGGAGGGCGCTCAACGCGGCGAAATAAAAACATGTGCCCCGGATGCGGTGCAGCGCGTTAGCGGTGCACCGCTGATCCGGGGCCGTCACGGCATACAACTTTGTTACGGTCCCGGGTCTGCAGCGCACCGTTCCGTTCGCTTCACGCTGCGCCGCGTCCGGGACACGCAATTTCACTGCGTCACGTCGATCTTCACCGTGTTGGTGATGGTCTCCCAATGCTTCATCTCGCCATCGAGCCAGCTTTTGGCGTCGGCCAGTGACTTGTTCGGCACGACGTTGAAGTTCTGCTTTTGCAGCTTCTCGATCGCCTCGGGCGATTGCAGCGCCTTGCTCACGGCATTGAACAGCGCTTCCAGCACCGGCTTCGGAGTCGCCGCGGGCGCGAACAGCCCGTTCCACGCCACTGTGCCGACGTCGGCGTAACCGACTTCTTTCATGGTTGGAATGTCGGGATATTCCTTGAGCCGTGAGTGATTGACGAGGGCGAGGGGGCGGAATTTTCCGGCCTGCACTTGTCCGGCGGTCGAGGCGACGTTGAGGAAGGCAGCCTGCACGTCGCCGCGCAACATGTCCTGGATGACGCCAGCCGCACCATTCTTGTTAGGCAACGCGACCAGATCGAGATCACCGGCGCGCTTGGCGAAATAGGCCATATCGTAGTGCGGATAGGAGCCGACACCGACCGTGCCGTATTGAACCTTGCCGGGATTTTTCTTCGCGTAGGCGATGAGCTCGGGGACGGACTTCACCGCAAAATCATTCGCGGTCGTCACGAGCAGGAATGCCGGTATGTCAACCAGGTTGGTCACCGCCACGACGCTCTTGGCGTAATCGACGCTCATCTTCTTGGCGTAGATGATGGGCGTGATCGCATTGGTCGAGACGTTGCCGATCATCAGCGTGTAGCCGTCGGCCGGCGCCTTCGCCATTTCGTCGATCGCCAGCAGGCCGAACGCGCCCGGCTTGTTGAGGACCACGAAACCCTGCCCGGTCACTTTCTGGAATTCGTCGCCGACAATACGCGCGACAATGTCGGTCGCACCGCCCGGCGCATAGGGCACGATCACCTTGACCGGCCGGTTTGGGTATTTGTCCTGCGCCATGGCCGCGCCCGCATTCAGTGCGAAGACGGCAAGCAGCACCGCAGTCAGACGTTTCATGCAAATCCTCCACTTAGATGCGCGCGCCGGAAATTCTTTTCGCCTCCGTTACGGTCGCTCAGCTGGCCTTGATGCCGTGCAGACTGTGCGAGGCATCCTTGACGGTGAAGAACACGACGTCGCCGTCTGCCGTCGCCTTGCCGGCATGAATCGTGTTCGCTGGAATGTAGACCACAGATCCCGGCTTCACGTCGATTTCCTTGCCGCCGATATTGGCGTGAAACGTCCCTTCCAGCACGTAAATCCACTGTTCGTTGGGATGCGAATGCGGCTCGGCGCCGGTCCCCGCCTTCATGCGCATCAGGCCGACGATCATGCGATCGCCTTCAACGCATGGGCCGTGCGCGGTCGAATAGGCGGGACCGCCCATGATCTTGTGCATGGTTTTGAGGTCGAAGACATATTCGCCCGGTCCGGCGCGCTTGGCGCCCGGCGTGCGTGCAGCCGTTTCGTTGGGCATGGCATTCTCCGCGGCAGTGGTTCCATGAGATGTTAGTTGAGGCGCTGACCCTTCGCCAGTAGAGAGGGCCTGCAATTGTCGATTCGGGAAAGCCAAACGATGCAGTCCATCCGTCTGTTGCTGGCCGTATTGGGCATTGCCATGCTCGCCGGTTGCGCCGACATGTACATGCCGAAGTCGGAGCCGAGCTTCTATCGTAACCTGGCGCAGCCAGGCGCGGAGCTTGATGCCGCAGCTGCCGCTTCGATGATTTCCGGCTATCGCGCCAACAATGGCTTGCCGACGGTTGAGATCGACCCGCAGCTGATGCGGCTCGCGCAGGCGCAAGCCGAAATCATGGCCAGGCGCGACAAGCTCGACCACGGCGCGGGGAAACCGTTCGTGCAGCGGCTGAAAGCCTCGGGCTACGACGCAAAGAGGGCCGCCGAAAACATCAGCGCGGGCTATCACACGCTGGCCGAGGCATTTTCCGGCTGGCGCGATTCAAGTCCGCATCGCGCCAATATGTTGCTGGCTGGTGCGACCCGCATGGGCATAGCGGCGGTCTATACGTCGGCCTCGAAGTACAAGGTCTATTGGTCGCTGATCCTCGCGGAGCCGGACGAGACGAAAGGATAGCCAATCCGGCTGGCCGTATGGGGTTGCGCGCGAGCCACTCGCTTTTCGCCGAAGCATCGGTAACGATGCGCTGACGTTGATGCATATTTCGGACGGTGCGCTGCGCCACGCGCTCGCGCCGCTGTGATTGCGCCTGAAATTACGAAAAGTTGTCGCAGCAAATCGTGCCCGCGTAGGCAGGCCTCACAGCCGGAACCGGCGATCGCCCGGTCCCCTGAGATGCGATTGATCTGCGCCGCGCTTCAACAAAGGCCACCAGGATCGCCAGCGGCAAAACCGGATGACTTGCGTCCGCAGTGTCATCGAGCGCGGCCGGTAAATTAGGTTCCCTGCTCAGCGAGCAGAACCATTCGCCGTCCTCGCGCACAAGCCGGCGAACGCTCCATGCCGGAAGCTCGAGTTCAATCAGGGCAAGTGCCGCGTCGCACCACGCGCCATCTTCAATTAGGCGATCAAGATCCTTGGCTTTTCCCGCGCATCTCATCGCCTCCAAACGAATGCACGCGCGCGCGATGACCTCGCGCAGAAGACCGGGAGCTGGCGTCGTCGCCTGCCTTAATTGATCGGCGACGTCGTCAAGAATTGTATCGCGTTTTGGATCCGACAACATGGCGCAACTCATCTAAGCAATGGGCGGAGCCAACGGCTTCCAGCACTGAAATGCGAAAGCCCGATAACAGCGCAGATCAGCGCAAAGAGCATGATTAGCTTCAGATTTTGGATCAGAAGGACGGTCATCGAAGTTACTCTATTTTCACAGAAGCCTTCCGGCTTCCGTGCCGCGTATGTGTGCGCCACCGCATAGGAATTCGATTGGGAAGTTGCTACCGCTCCATAAGGCCGGCATAAAGGCGGCAAACTTTCTGAATCCGCGCGCTTTGCGGCCGTCAACCGGCAACCGCTGCAAGCTGCGGAGGTCCTACGCTGTGGAGCCTTCCGATCATGTAGTCGGAGTAGACGTCATAAATTCGCGACAGGATGGTCGAAATGGCTGCACGTGATTCTGTGCTCAGTTCGACTAGCGGCAGCCGTACTGTTGCGGACATGAAGCCAAGCAAGTTCAACGCATATTTAACGGAAGCCGGATTCGATTCCCGAAACAGAGCCATCGTCAATTCCGCGATGGGGCCCGCGAATTGCTGTGCCTTTCTCAGCTGTCCCTGCTTGCAGGCCAGATACATGGCGCGACACATTCCGGGCGCCACATTTGATGTCATCGATATGCAGCCATGGCCTCCTTGAGCGAAGAATGCCAATGCTGTCGCGTCATCACCGGAAAGAAGCCTGAACTGGGAGCCTACAAGCGGCCTCAGTCGCTCGGGCCGACTGACATCTCCGGTCGCATCCTTGAGACCGATCACCTGCGGAAACTCTGCGAGGCGGGCGACTGTTCCGTCAGCGAGACCACAGACGGTCCGCGACGGAACGTCATAGAGAATGATTGGCAGCCCCGTCGATTGTGCGATAGCGCGGAAATGAGCGTATAGCCCGGCCTGAGTGGGTTTGTTGTAATAGGGCACCACCGAAAGAATGGCGTCGGCTCCGCTTGCTTCCGCGTCTCTGGTCAATTCGATGGCATGTGCGGTCGAATTAGACCCTGCGCCGGCAATGACCGGGACCTGGCCGTGCGCTACATCCACCGCGATTCGAACGAGGACATGATGTTCCGCCGGGCGCAGCGTCGGTGCTTCTCCGGTTGTTCCGCATACGACTAGTGCCGTAGCGCCCTCACTGATCTGCCTCTTGCAAAATTTTTCGAACGCTGCGCGATCGATATTTTTGTCTTGATCAAAAGGTGTTGGCACTGCGGGCGCATAGCCTGAGAGCCTCGAAATGTGTCGTCCAACAACGAGGGTCATTGCTTGCGTAGCCTAGATGAATCTTCAGGCCACTTTGCGCTGGGTCAAGACATTGCCGTTGTGATGCGCGGGGCCAGTTTTGTTCACATTAAGTTCGAAAACGCCGGGCACCATGACAACCGCTTGCGGACGGCTTCCATTCTCGAGCATCGCAAAACGAAGCGCGTGAGCACGATCGACAAACATTCCGCCGCAGAGGCCTCGATCGTCCTGGACAATCCAATGTCCATGGCTGTCCTTGCCGATCTGAAATTGCAAAGGCCGAGAACAAGGCACGATCGAGGGAGGTTTGTCCTGTTTCATAATGGATCTCCTTGTGCGGTGCTTAATGCTGGAGGAAAGGTAGCCAGAACGCGGCCCGCATCGCGATGACTACCGAGAAGACAGCCGAGACAAGTCCAAACGCCAAAAGCACTATCTGAGCCCGGTGACGTCTTGTGCTGCGGTACCCTCCGAAATGCGTTTGCGCACCGCGGGATGACTCACCGGCTTTCGGTACGGCATAAGGGCGATTGGCTGTCGACATATCGGGCTTCAACATGACGCGGCTCTTTCAGCGGACGGGCAGGTCGTCGTCATTCTTGGACGTGTGGAGATAGCGCCTTTGATAGAGTTCGGCCTCGAGTATCGCTTTTTGCACTCGCGCTTCGGCGATGGCATCGAAGACATTGATGAGCAGCTTTCCGGCAGCCGTGAACGCGCCGCGAAGTCGCCCTGTTATGGTCACCTCTGCGCCGGCTAACTGAACTGCGGCTTTCTTGGTCGCAGATCTGGACGGTTTCGACGTGTTTGAATTCGGGTATGTGACGAGCGACATGGATACGCTCCTCTCGAAAAAGACCGGCCACGGTCGGCCGCGCTCGAGGCCGTAGCGCCTCGCGCGCCGATATCTGTGCACCGCCGCATAGGAATTCGATTGGGAAATCAATTGCGCGCTATAAGCAGCCCATAAAGAGCACCAAGGCGCGGTATTTTTGTAATGGCCTTTATTTCTTCTTGATGTGCGTCAATGCCGATTCACATCGCTTCTTTATCCTCTGCAACCTAATTGAGCTTTCGCTCCCATCGCACAAAGCGCATCGGAAAGGGGCGGACAATGCTTGATTTCATCCTGCTGGCCCTTGGTCTCGTCTTCTTCCTGTTGTCGATCGGCTACGCCTACGCCTGCGATCGGCTCTGAGGAGGCATCCATGATTTTCGACTATTCGCTCGCCGCCCTCGTGACCATCGGGCTGATGGTCTACCTCGTTTACGCGCTCCTCAGGCCAGAGCGGCTCTGACGCGCATTTTCCCGAACGGGTTTCGGAAAACAACATGCGCAAACAACAAGGCTTCGTGTCATGACCACCATTGGCTGGGTTCAAATTCTGCTCTACTGCGGGATCATCGTCGCGATCACACCCGTGCTCGGCGCCTATATGACGCGCGTGTTCAGCGGTGAGCGGACGTTTTTGACGCCGATTTTCCGGCCGGTGGAGTTGGTCCTCTACAGGATGGCCGGCATCCAGGAGAAAAGCGAGCAGGGATGGCTCGCCTACACGGTTGGGATGCTGCTCTTCCACATCGGCGGTTTTGCAATTCTTTACGCGCTCATGCGCTTCCAGGCCGGCTTGCCGTTCAATCCGGCGGAACAGTCGGCGGTTGCGCCTGATCTGTCCTTCAACACCGCCATCAGCTTCATCACCAACACGAACTGGCAGAACTACGGCGGCGAGGGGACGATGTCTTACCTCACCCAGATGCTCGGCCTGACGCATCAGAACTTCCTGTCGGCGGGCACTGGTATTGTACTTGCTGTCGCTCTTATCCGCGGCTTCGCCCGGGCCTCGGCGCGAAGCATCGGCAATTTCTGGGTCGATATCACCCGCTGCACGCTCTACATCCTTATTCCAATCTGCGTGCCTTATGCATTGTTTCTCGTGTGGCAGGGCATGCCGCAAACGCTTGGTCCTTATGTGGACGCAACGACGCTCGAGGGCGCAAAGCAGACCATCGCGGTCGGCCCGGTCGCGTCGCAAATCGCCATCAAGATGCTCGGCACCAATGGCGGCGGCTTCTTCAACGCCAATGCCGCGCATCCGTTCGAGAACCCGACCGCGCTTTCGAACTTCATCCAGATCATTTCGATTTTCGCGATCGGAGCCTCGCTGACCAATGTGTTCGGCCGGATGGTCGGCAACCAGCGCCAGGGCTGGGCGATCCTTGCCGTGATGGGCGTGCTGTTCATTTCTGGCGTGGCACTTTGCTACTGGGCGGAGGCGCATGGCAACGACATCATGAATGCGCTCGGCCTCACCGGCGGCAACATGGAAGGCAAGGAGGTTCGCTTCGGCATCGTTGCATCAGCGCTCTTTGCCGTGATCACTACCGCCGCCTCCTGCGGCGCGGTCAACGCCATGCATGACTCGTTCACAGCGCTCGGCGGCATGGTGCCGCTGATCAACATCCAGCTTGGCGAGATCATCGTCGGCGGCGTCGGCGCCGGCATGTACGGCATGCTGCTGTTCGTCATCGTGTCAATTTTCGTTGCCGGTCTGATGGTCGGCCGCACCCCGGAATATGTCGGCAAGAAGATCGAGGCCAAGGAAGTCAAGATGGCCATGCTTGCCATCCTGGTGCTGCCGCTGATGTATCTCGGCTGGACGGCGGTTGCTGCGGTCAATCCGCAGGCGGTATCCCAGCTCAACAACGCAGGCCCGCACGGGTTCTCGGAGATGCTCTACTTGTACACGTCGAGCACCGGCAATAACGGCTCGGCCTTCGCGGGCATTTCGGCAAACACGCTGTTCTATAACATTACCGGCGCGGTCGCGATGTTCGTTGGCCGCTTCTGGATGATCATACCGACCATGGCGATTGCCGGCTCGCTCGCCGCGAAGAAATCGGTTCCGCCGTCGCTCGGCACATTCCCGACGACCGGACCGCTCTTTGTCGGCCTGGTTGTAGGCGTGATCGTCATCGTCGGCGGCCTGACGTTCTTCCCGGCGCTCGCGCTCGGCCCGATCGTCGAGCAGTTCGCAATGACCGCAGGCACCGTGTTCTGAACCGGATTCTTTCGGAGTTACGACTATGGAAACCTCGAAAATTCGCAAGCGCATGCCGGTGGCGACGCTGCTCGACCCCAAGATTGTGGTCCCGGCGATCGGCCAGGCTTTTGTGAAGCTCAACCCGGCGACGCTGATCAAGAATCCGGTGATGTTCGTACTTGAGGTCGTCACGGCGCTGACGACCGTGATCTTGGTCCGCGACCTGGTTACCGGCGGCGGCAGTCTTGGTTTCGAATTCCAGATCGTGATCTGGCTGTGGTTTACCGTGCTGTTCGCCAACTTCGCCGAAGCGGTGGCGGAAGGCCGTGGCAGGGCTCAGGCTGACACGCTGCGCAAGGCCCGCACCGAAACGCGCGCCAAGCGCATCCAGTCGCCGAGCAGCTACAAGAAATTCGAGACGGTGACTTCCGACAAGCTCAGGGCGGGCGACCTGGTCGTATGCGAAGCAGGCGATGTCATTCCCGGCGATGGCGACGTGATCGACGGCATTGCCTCGGTCAACGAAGCAGCCATTACCGGCGAATCCGCACCGGTAATCCGCGAATCCGGCGGCGACCGCTCGGCCGTTACCGGCGGCACCACGGTCATCTCCGATCGCATCATTATCCGCATCACGTCTTCGCCGGGGTCGTCATTCCTCGATCGCATGATCAAGCTCGTCGAGGGCGCTGAACGCCAGAAGACCCCGAACGAAATCGCGCTCGATATCCTGCTGGTCGGCCTGACCATCATTTTCGTGTTCGCGACCGCTACGATCCCAAGCTACGTGACCTACGCGGGCGGCACCGTTTCCGTGATCATCCTGGTGGCGTTGTTCGTCACGCTGATTCCCACAACGATCGGCGCGCTGCTTTCGGCCATCGGCATCGCCGGCATGGACCGGCTGGTGCGCTTCAACGTGCTGGCGATGTCCGGCCGCGCGGTGGAGGCTGCAGGCGACGTCGATACGTTGCTGCTCGACAAGACCGGCACTGTGACTTTCGGCAATCGGTTGGCGACCGAAATCATTGTGGTGCCCGGTGTCACCGAGCGGGAAGCCGCCGAGGCCGCGATCCTGGCCAGCGATGCCGACGAGACTGCGGAGGGCCGCTCTATCATTACCATGGCGCAGGAAAAATATAACGTGCGCCGTCAGGCTGCCCCGGCTGAGGCTAAATTCATCGAGTTTTCCGCAACGACGCGGCTCTCCGGCGTCGACATTGGCAAGCGCAGGCTCCGCAAGGGCGCCGTGGATTCCATCCTCAAGTTCGCTCGTGAGCAGGCGGGGCAGAATGTGACAGAACCGCCGGCATTCCGTACCGCGGTCGACAAGATCGCCCGCACCGGGGGCACCCCGCTCGGGTTGGTAGAGAACGACCGCATTCTTGGTGTCATTCACCTCAAGGACGTGGTTAAGCCCGATGTGAAGGATCGCTTCGCCGCGCTGCGTCGGATGGGAATCAAGACGGT
>Ga0187777_10000438_pt1 | contig 29175 bp, 28 predicted proteins | sample 1015_Q2_SP5_10_M_FD_132416 | JGI IMG/M metagenome (GOLD analysis project Ga0187777, IMG submission 132416) | Tropical peat soil microbial communities from peatlands in Department of Meta, Colombia - 1015_Q2_SP5_10_MG | ecosystem: Environmental > Terrestrial > Soil > Wetlands > Peat | place... | reverse complement strand
GTCAAGGAGCGGGGCCTGGTGATGACGCCGCTCAACGTGGTCGTGCTCTCGGACGGCGTGCCGGACGTGCCGCCGGGCACGCGGCTCGCGGCGCACGAGAACCCGTACGCGCGCATCGACCTCGGCCCGCTCGAGTTCCTCGCCCGCAGCGTGACCGTGCGCCTGCTGTACGCGAACCCGACGGTGGGCGAGGACTGGAAGACGCTCATCCCGCGCCGGCGCGTCCGCCTGTGGACGGAGGAGCAGCAGGTCATGGCGGGCTGGCACATGCAGTACCGGGCCGCCCTGCCGCTGGCGGGGCAGCACGACCTGTGGACGTGGATGAAGGACAACGTGGACTTCCGCGTGCGGGCGGCGAACCTGTTCTAGGCCTGCGAATGGCCAGGGGCAGAATCGAACTGCCGACACGCGGATTTTCAGTCCGCTGCTCTACCATCTGAGCTACCTGGCCGGCGGCACCAAAGATAGCGGCACGGGCGGCGGAGTGGCACCGCCCGCTGTCTTCCCGAATCCGCGTCCGGTGCGCAGTTTAGGGGCATGCCACGCTTCCCCAACCTGACGATCCCCGACCACCCGCTCATCCGCCACAAGCTCCACGTCCTGCGCGACAAGCGGACACCCGTCAAGGACTTCCGCGACCTCGTCAGCGAGATCGCCATGCTGATGTTCTACGAGGTCACCAAGGACCTGCCGACGGAGTCGGTGGAGCTGGACACGCCGCTCGAGCACATGACCGGGGAGAAGGTGTCCGGCAAGAAGCTCGCGCTGGTGCCGGTGCTGCGCGCCGGCCTGGGCATGGTGGACGGGATCCTCAGGCTCGTGCCCGCCGCGCGCGTGGGCCACATCGGCCTGTACCGCGACCACGAGACCCTCGAGCCGGTGGACTATTACTTCAAGGTGCCCAGCGCCCAGGAGCAGCGGGACTTCTTCGTCCTCGACCCGATGCTCGCCACCGGCGGCTCCGCCGCCGCGGCGTGCACCGCCCTGAAGAAGACCGGCGCCCGCTCCCTCCGACTGCTGTGCATCGTCGCCGCCCCGGAGGGCGTGACGAAGATGCTCGAGCAGCACCCCGACGTGCCGGTGTACGCCGCCGCGCTCGACCGCCAGCTCAACGCGCACGGCTACATCCTGCCCGGCCTCGGCGACGCGGGCGACCGCCTGTTCGGAACGCGCTGACCATGACCGAGTACCAGACCGCGATCATCCGGCTCTCGGGCCGGGGCCTCGCCGACGAAGAGGCCCTCACCGACGAGCTGAACGAGCGCCGCCGCGGCGGCTGGACCCTCGTCGAGCTGGTGGCCCTCGGGCCGCGCCGGCTGCTCGCCGTCTTTCAACGGGAGAGCTGACATGCGCCTGACGTGCTGGGGGGCCGCCGGCGAGGTCACCGGGTCCATGCACCTGCTCGAGATCGGGCCCAAGCGCCTGCTGCTCGACTGCGGGATGTTCCAGGGACGGCGGGAAGAGGCGCGGCGGAAGAACGAGCATTTCCCGCTCGCGGTGGGCGACATCGACGCGGTGATCGTGAGTCACGCCCACATCGACCACACCGGCCGGCTGCCGCTGCTGGTGAAGCTGGGCTACCAGGGCTCGATCTTCTGCACCTCCGCCACGCGCGACCTCGCGAGCGTGATGCTGCCGGACTCCGGCTTCATCCAGGAGAAGGACTTCGAGTTCCTGAAGAAGCGGGGCGGCAACCACCTGGCCGAGCCGCTGTACACGGCGCAGGACGCCACCCGGGTCGTGGACCACATGGTGAGCCTGCCGTACGACAAGCCGCTCGACGTCGCGCCCGGCATCCGCCTCACCTACAGCGACGCGGGCCACATGCTCGGCTCCGCCTCGGTGGTGCTGGACATCGACGCCGCCGGCGCCAAGCGCCGCATCGTGTTCTCGGGCGACATCGGGCGCTGGGGCCTGCCGATCATCCGCGACCCGCAGCCGCCCCGGGGCCTCGCCGACGTGCTCATCGTGGAGAGCACGTACGCGAACAAGGTCCACGAGTCGGTGATGGAAGCGCAGAGCATGCTGGCCGGGTACGTGAACAAGGTCGCCGCCCGGGGCGGGAAGATCTTCATCCCGGCCTTCGCCATCGAGCGCGCGCAGGAGCTGATCTACGAGCTGCACGGCCTGGCACGCGACAACGCGATCCCGAAGATCCCGATCTACGTGGACTCGCCGCTGGCGGTGAACGCCACCGACGTCTTCCGCCTCCACCCCGAGGCGTTCGATCCGTCCGAGCGGCTGGTGCGCGAGACCGACGACCTGTTCCGCTTCCCGATGGTGAAATACGTGCGCTCGGTCGAGGAGTCGAAGGCGCTGAACGGGATCCGCGGGCCCGCCATCATCATCGCGGCCTCGGGCATGGCCGAGTCCGGGCGCATCCTCCACCACCTCCGCAACGGCGTGGGCGACCACCGCAACCTGGTCCTGATCGTCGGCTTCCAGGCGAGCTACACGCTCGGCCACCGGCTGCAGGAAGGCGACAAGGAGGTGCGGATCTTCGGCGAGATGGTGCCGGTCCGCTGCGAGGTCGCGACCATCGGCGGATACTCGGGGCACGCCGACCGAAACGAACTGCGGCAGTGGGTCGTAGGCCTCGGAGAGACTCCCAAACGGGCCTTCACGGTGCACGGCGAGACCGAGCAGCTGCAGGCGATGGCGGGCCTGCTGCGCGAGCTGGGCGTCAAGCAGGCAGACGTCCCCAAGCTCGGCGAGCCGTTCGAGATCTAGCCGGCCCGTCCGGCGCCCGTTGCATCGCCCTACTCGCGTCGAGGTGAAGATGACCGCTCGCGTTCACGTGGCCCGGCGGGGCACCCTCCCGTGGGCCCTGGCGACCACGGTGTTGCTGGTCGCGGCGTCCGGCCGCCCGCTGGCCGCCCAGGCGCTGCACGTCCCGTACGCGTCCTTCACGCTGGGCAACGGCCTGAAGGTGATCGTGCACGAGGACCACTCGGTCCCGATCGTCACGGTGGACACCTGGTACCACGTGGGATCGTCCGACGAGCGGGCGGGCCGCACCGGGTTCGCCCACCTGTTCGAGCACCTGATGTTCATGGGCTCCGAGCACGTGGCCACCGGACAGTTCGACCAGCTGCTCGAGGCGGCCGGCGCCGACAACAACGGCTCGACCACCGCGGACCGCACCAACTACTACGAGAGCGGGCCGTCGAACGCACTGGCGCTGATGCTGTACCTCGACTCCGACCGGATGGGGTTCCTGTTGCCGGAGATCACGCCGCCCAAGGTCGACCTGCAGCGCGGCGTGGTCCAGAACGAGCGGCGCCAGAGCTACGAGAACCAGCCCTACGGCCTCGCGCAGGAGAACATCCTCAAGCGGCTGTATCCGGCCGACCACCCGTACAGCTGGCCCGTGATCGGCTCGATGGCGGATCTCAACGCCGCCAGCATCGAGGACGTCCAGCAGTTCTCCCGGAGCTTCTACACGCCCAGCAACGCGACCATGGTCGTGGCCGGCGACGTGACGGTCCCCGAGGTCCGCTCGCTCGTCGAGCGGTGGTTCGGCGGCCTCGCGCGCGGGCCGGCCGTGACGCGCACGGCCCCGCCGGCCGTGAGCCTGCCGGCGGACGTGTACGGGACGCTGGAGGACCGGGTGCAGCTCCCGCGCGTGTACGACGCGTGGCACACGGTGAAGGCCTTCGCGTCCGACGACGCGGGACTCGAAGTCCTGGGCGCCATCCTGGCCGACGGGAAGGCGTCGCGGCTCTACAAGCGCCTGGTGTACGAGCTGCAGATCGCCACCCAGGTCTCGGCCTACCAGGACGGTGGGCGGATCGACGGGAAGTTCGAGATCGTCGCCACCGCCCGGCCGGGCCACGACCTCAACGAGCTGTCGCGCGTGATCGACGAGGTGGTCCGCGCACTGGCCGATTCGGGGCCCACGCCGCGCGAGGTGGAGCGGGTCCGGAACTCCATCGAGGCGGACTTCCTCGACCGCATGGAGCGGGTCCTCGGCAAGGCGGACCAGCTCGACTACTACGACTACTTCGTGGGCGCGCCCGACTTCTTCGAGCGCGACCTCGACCGCTATCGCCACGTGACGGCGGCCGACGTGCGGCGCCTCGCGCAGGCCTACCTGGTCCGCCCGCACCGGGTGGTGCTGAGCGTCGTGCCCGAGGGCCATACCGAGCTCGCCGCGACCCAAGGAGCTTCCCGATGACCGCGCCTCGCGCCCGTCTCGTGGCCGTGGCCGCCCTGATGGCCGGCCTGCCGCTCGCGCGGCTCTCCGCCCAGCAGCCCGACCGCTCGCACCCCCCCGTGCTGCCGCCGCCGCCGGCGCTCCGGGTGCCCGCCGTGCAGGTCACGACGCTCCCCAACGGCCTGCAGGTGGCCGTGGTCGAGATGCACAAGGTCCCGGTGGTGGACGTGACGCTGCTGATCGACGCCGGGGCGGTCCGCGATCCCGACTCGCTGGCCGGCCTCGCCACCTTCACCGCGACCATGCTGCAGCAGGGCGCCGGGGCCCGCGGCGCGCTGGACATCGCCGACCAGGCCGCCTATCTCGGCGCCTCGCTGGCCACCAGCGCGAGCTACGACGCGGCCGTCGCCTCGCTCCACGTGCCCACGCGACGCCTCGGCCCGGCCCTGGACCTGCTGGCCGACGTCGTGCTGCGCCCGACGTTCCCGGATTCGGAGATCGCGCGCCAGCGCGACCTGCGGCGGACCCAGATTCTCCAGCAGCGCGACCAGCCCATGGCGATGGCCAACATCGCCTTCGCCGCGACCGTGTTCGGCGCGGCGCACCCGTACGGCCGGCCGGTGAGCGGCACCGAGGCGTCCGCGGCGGCGCTGACGCGCGAGCGCGTCACGCAGTTCTACCGGTCGTACTACCGGCCGAACTCCGCGCGGCTGCTGGTCGTGGGCGACGTCACGCCCGCCGAGGCCGCCGCGCTGGTCACCGCGCGGTTTGGCGGGTGGGAGCGCGCGGACGTGCCCGCCGTCGCGGAGGCGCCGGCCCCGGCGGCCGCCGCGCGCACGATCTACCTCGTGGACAAGCCGGGGGCCGCGCAGTCGGTCTTCCGCATCGGCCTCGTCGGCGTGAGCCGCGCGACGCCCGACTACTTCGCGCTCGAAGTTCTCAACACCATCCTCGGCGGCTCGTTCACCTCGCGCCTGAACCAGAACCTCCGGGAGACCCACGGCTACACCTACGGCGCCAGCTCCCAGTTCGTGATGCGTCGACAGGCCGGCCCGTTCGTGGCCGCCTCCTCCATCGTGACCGCCAAGACCGACAGCGGCCTGATCGAGTTCATGCGCGAGCTGCGCCGCATCCGCGACGAGGCGGTGCCCGACGCGGAGCTCGCCAAGGCGAAGGCCTACGTCACGCTGGGCCTGCCGGCCGAGTTCGAGACCACGGCGGCTGCGGCGCAGCAGTTCGCCGAGCTGCTCCAGTTCGGCCTGCCGCTCGACTACTACGACACCTACATCCCGCACATCGAGGCGGTCACGGCCGCCGACGTCCAGCGGGTGGCACGGCAGTACCTGGACCTCGACCACATCGACATCGTCGTGGTCGGAGACCGGACCCAGATCCAGGCCGGGCTCGAGGCGCTCCACGAGGGTCCCGTCGTGGCGCGCGACATGTGGGGCCAGACCGTCCGGTGAGCGGAGCGCCGAAGGACCGGACCGCCACGCGGCGGATCTACTCCGGCCGCGTGCTGAACCTCGACGTGGACACGGTGCGGTTTCCCAACGGGGAGAGTGGAGAGCTGGAGATGATCCGGCACCCGGGCGCGGCCGCCGTGATCCCCCTGCTCTCGGGAGGCGACGACCCGCAGCTGCTGTTGATCCACCAGTACCGCTACGCCGCCGGCGGTCCCATCTGGGAGATCCCGGCCGGGAGGCTCGAGCCCGGCGAATCGCCCGAGCAGTGCGCGCGCCGCGAGCTGCTCGAGGAGGCCGGCGCCACCGCCGGCCGGTGGCAGCGCCTGACGACGATCTACACGACGCCCGGCTTCACCGACGAGCAGATCCACCTGTTCGTCGCCCACGACCTCGTCGTGCGGCCCGAGGACCAGCGACACGAGGCGGACGAGTTCCTGGAGCTGAAGCCGGTCCTGACGAGCCGGGCCCTGAGCATGATCCGCGACGGCGAGCTCGTGGACGGGAAGACGGTCGTGGCTGTTCTCTTTTTCGCAGGTTTCCAGCTTGAACTGTAGCCTTTAGAGGACGACCGGATGCCGGGGCGCTTGCCCCGCCCGGAAGGCGAGACTGACGACAAGCTTTTTCGCTGCAACACCTTGGCAGGTATGCCAGTTGGGCAGAGCAACCCGGTATGGTTCCTGCTCGTAGGGAGTGCGGCACTCCCCATTAAGAGCGGGTGGCACATGACCCTGGCGTTGAAGGACGGCCTCCGCAGCTCCCGTCAGGCTGCCACGCCGTTCGCGGCCCTCGAGGACGGCCAGGTGGTGCAGGCGTTCCTCGACGGCAACGACCGGGCCTTCGACGAGCTGGTTTCCCGGTACCAGATCCGGCTGCTGAACTTCATCTACCGCACCGTGGGCGACCGGGAGCGCGCCGAGGACCTGGTGCAGGAAGTGTTCATCAGGATCTACCGGCACCTCCACCGCTTCGACCAGACCAAGAAGTTCTCGACTTGGGCGTACACGATCGCGTCGAACCTGGCCAAGAACGAGCTCCGGAACCGCAGCCGCAACCCGCTGGTGCTCTTCCAGACCATCAAGCGTCACTGGGAGGCCGACCATCGGCCGCTGCAGTTCGAGGACTCGAGCTCCCGGCCCGACGACCTGTTCCGCAAGCGCCACCTTCGCGAGCTGGTGGAGCAGTCGGTATCCCAGCTCCCCGAGCATCACCGCGTGGTCTTCGTCCTGCGCGAGCTCGAGGGCAAGACGTACGAGGAGATCTCCGAGATTACGGGCTGCAATCTTGGCACGGTGAAGAGCCGGCTGAATCGCGCCCGGAACAACTTCGCGGCCATCATCCAGCCCCACCTCGACTGACGCCCCGGGGGGGCCGCGGAACAGGCGGCCCCCCCGGCGGTAAGACAAGGGTCTTTGCCAGGACCCGCATGGACTGTTGTGAGTTCCGAGAGAATTACTCCGAGTTCGCAGACGGCCTGCTGACGCCTCGCCGGAAGGCGGAGGCGGATGCGCACCTGGCCGGCTGCGGCGCATGCCGGCGTTTCGACCGGGCGCTGCGGGCCGGCGTGGACATGCTGCGTGAGCTTCCATCCGTCAGCGTCTCACGCGCCTTCGGTCCCGCCCTGCGCCGCCGCCTGCGCGGCGAGCTGGCGGTACGGATCCCAGGGGCCATCCGCTGGTCGGGGGCGGTCGCAACGCTTCTCGTCGTGGCGACCGCGGGCCTGATCGGCTGGGATTGGCTGCAGACGCGGGCCACGCGCCGCGGCGCCGCGGCCGCCTGGGTCGCCGTGGCCTCGACGCACACGCCGGTCCCGTTGATGCCCGTCGCCGCGCAGCCGCGTCCCCTTCCCCCGATGACACCCGTCGACCTTCCCCGCCTCCCGTTCGTGACCTTCCACCCGTTGAATGCGATCCTCGTGATCGAGCCGTCTCCCCCCGCGCCGGGGCAGGATCCCGTTCGATTCGACGTGCCCGCGGTCTGGGGCGGGCCGTAGCGCCGACCAACCTTTTGCGGTCCTCCGTTTCGGGCTAAGTTGCGCCCGATGCCGGGCCGGTCGTTCGATGCGTTGCAGCGCTCCCTCGCCAAGGGCGAGGTCCAGCCTGTCTACTACTTCTTTGGCGAAGAAGAACTATTGAAGGACGAGGCGGTGCGCCGGATCACGGAGCTCGCCGTCGACGCGGCCACCCGGGACTTCAACCTCGATCGCCGGCGGGCGCCCGAGCTGTCGGCCGATCAGTTCCGTTCGCTGGTCGAGACGCCGCCCATGCTCGCGGCGCGGCGCTGCGTGGTGGTGAGCGAGGTGGAGTGCCTGCAGCAGAAGCGGGCCCGGCAGCAGGCGCTCCGGGGCGCGGTCCTGGCCTACGTCGGGCGGCCGCTCCCCGAGACGGTCCTGGTGCTGGTGCAGTCGGCGGGCACGCCGCCCGATGCCGGACTGGAGCAGGCCGGCGCCGGCGTGGACTTCGAGGTGCTGGAGCCGGGGCGGGTGCTCAAGTGGATCCACCATCACGCCAAGCAGTCCGGCATCACGTTCGAGGAGGACGCAGCGCGCCATCTCCAGGAGGCGGTCGGCGACGATCTCGCCCAGCTCGCGGCCGAGGTGGCCAAGCTGTCCGGTGCCGCCCAGGGCCGCGCCGTGACGGTCGCGGACGTCACCGCCCTGGTGGGCGTGCGTCACGGGGAGACCGCGGCCGACTTCGTCGGCGCGGTGACCGCGCGGCGCTTCACCGACGCCGCCGCCATGGTCCCGCAGCTCCTGGCGAGCCCCGGTACGTCGGGCGTGCGCCTGGTCTCGGCACTCGGTACCGCGCTCGTGGGCCTCTCGCTCGCCCGGTCCCACCTCGACGCGGGCGACTCGAGCGCGGCCACGCGGGACCGGGTCTTCCGCGCGATCCAGGCCGCGCGGCCCTTCGGCCTGAGGAACTGGGGCGACGAGGCCGCGGCCTGGGTCCGAGAGGCCGCCCGCTGGTCGGCCGAGGAGCTGGACGCGGGGCTGGCGGCGCTGCTCAAGGCCGACGCGAGGCTCAAGAGCACCGCGCTGTCGGACGAGGAGAGCGTCGTCGCCGAGGTCGTGCTGTCGCTCGGTGTCGCCGCCGGGGCGGTGGCGTGAAGACGGCGGCACGGGCGCACACGCGCGCCGGCGCCCGGCGGATTCGGTGGTCGGTGCTCGGCGCCGGCCTCTGGTGCGCCTGGGCGCCCGTGCGTCCTTGCCTCGCGCAGGACAATCCCGCGCTCCGCACGGCGGTGCAGCTCGCCGCCGAAGGGCGCGGCGACTCGGCCCGGCATCTGGTGGCGGCGGAGCTGGCGAAGGCCAGTCCGGGCGACCCGGCCTACGTCGAGGCGCTCTATTGGCGCGGGCGGCTGGCGGCGTCGGGGGACAGCGCCGAGCGGGACCTGCGGCGCGTGGCCATCGAGTACTCCACGTCGCCGTACGCGGACGAGGCCCTGCTGCAGCTCGCGCAGCTGGCGATGGCGGCCGGCAACAGCGCAGGAGCGCTGCAGCTCGCCCAACGGCTGAGGAACGACTATCCCACGAGCCCGCTTCGCGGCCGTGCGGCCCTGTGGGCCGGGCGCGCCGCCTTCGAAGCCGGCGATCCGGCGACCGCCTGCGCCCTGCTCGACTCCGCGCGCACCGAGTCGTCAGGCGACGTGGAGTTCCTGAACCAGGTCGCCTTCTATCGCAGCCGCTGCGCCAACCTGCCGCGCGCCGACTCGGCTTCCCCGGGGGACACCGGCCGCGCGCCGGCCAGGTCCGCGCCGGGCGCCGCTCGGGCGGCGAAGGACACCGCCGCCGGAGCGCCGGCGACGCAGTACGAAGTCCAGGTCACGGCTACCCGGTCCAGTCGCACGGCGCAGGCGCTGCTCGCCCGCCTCAAGCGCGCCGGCGAGCACGGTCACATCGTCAAGGGCGCGGATGGACTCCTGCGTCTGCGGGTGGGCCCGTTCCCAACCGACGCGCAGGCCGACACCGCGGCGACGCGCCTGAAGCGCCTGGCCGGCGGGCACCCCTTCGTGGTGCCGATCCCGTGACCCTGCCCGGCATCGACGTCTCGACGCCGCTGATGCAGCAGTACCGCGAGATCAAGGCGCGGCACCGCGACGCCATCCTGCTGTTCCGGATGGGCGACTTCTACGAGATGTTCGAGGACGACGCGGAGGTCGGTGCGCGCGCGCTCGGCCTCACGCTCACCTCCCGCAACAATGGCGGCGCGTCGGAGGTGCCGCTGGCCGGCGTGCCCGTCAAGGCCGCGCCCGTCTACATCAAGCGCCTGGTGGAGCGGGGCTTCCGCGTGGCCATCTGCGAGCAGGTCGAGGACCCGAAGCTCGCCAAGGGCATCGTGCGCCGCGAGGTGATCGAGGTCGTGACCCCCGGCGCGGTGATGGCCGACGACCTGCTCGAGGAGCGCCGCAACACGTTCCTGGTCGCCCTGGCGACCGACGGCGCACGCACCGGCTTCGCCGCGGCGGATCTCTCCACGGGCGAGTTCGTCCTGGAGAGCGCCCCGGCCGCCGCGCTCGAGGCGGCGCTGCAGCGCTACAACCCGTCCGAGGTCATCGTCCCCGAAGGCGCCGCCGCGCTCGCCCCGCAGGGCGTGCTGGTCACGCGCCGGGAGCGGTGGGAGTTCGATCCGTCCCTGGCGGGCGAGGACCTGGCCCGGCGCTTCGAGCTCGCCTCGCTGGACGGCCTCGGCCTCGGACCCGACGACGCGCTCGCGGTGGGGGCGGCCGGAGCCCTGCTCCGCTACCTGGGCGAGCTCCAGCCGGGCGGCCTGCCGCAGCTGCGCCGGCCGGTGGCCCGGCGCGTGGAGGGACAGCTCCACGTGGACGCGATGACGCGCCGCAACCTCGAGCTGGTGGAGCCGCTGCGCGCGGGCGGCGAGCAGGCGACGCTCCTCGCGGTCGTGGACCACACCATGACGCCGATGGGCGCGCGCCTGTTGCGCGGCTGGCTCCTGGCTCCGCTCACCGACCCGGCGGCGATCGCCGCCCGGCTCGACGCCGTCGGCGCGCTGGTCGCCGACGAGCCGCGCCGCGCCGCGCTCCGCGAGGCGCTGGACGGCGTACGCGACGTGGAGCGCCTGGGCGCCAAGGCGGCGGCGCGCCGCGCCACGCCGCGCGACCTCGGCGCGCTGCGCTCGTCGCTCGAGCGCCTGCCGGCCCTCACGGCGGTGCTGGGCGACCTGTACGACCTGGGCGCCGGATTCGATTTGCTGGCGGACGTCGCCGCCGCGCTCGCCGCGGCGCTGGTGGACCGTCCTCCCGCGGCGCTCGGCGACGGCGACGCGATCCGGCCCGGCCACAGCGCCGCACTCGACGAGCTGCGCTCGCTGCGTGACGGCGGGCGCGCCTACATCGCCTCGCTCCAGGCCCGGGAGCGCGCCCGCACCGGCATCGGCTCGCTCAAGGTCGGCTACAACAAGGTGTTCGGGTACTACATCGAGGTCACCCACGCCAACCGGGACGCGGTGCCCGCCGACTACGAGCGGCGCCAGACGCTCACCGGCGCCGAGCGCTACGTGACGCCGGAGCTCAAGGCGTACGAGGCCAAGGTGCTCGGAGCCGAGGAGCAGATCGCGGCCCTCGAGGAGCGCGTCTTCGGCGAGGTGCGCGACGTGGTGGGGCGGGCGATCCGGAGAACCCAGGACACGGCGGCGCGGATCGCCGCGGCGGACGTGGTCGCGAGCCTCGCCGACGTCGCGGCCCAGGGCGGCTACACGCGGCCCGAGGTCGGGGACGGCTTCGCGCTCGAGATCGAGGCGGGGCGGCACCCGGTGGTCGAGCGCGTGATGCCGCGCGAGGCGTTCATCCCCAACGACCTCCGGCTCGACGTCGATCACCAGATCATGATCGTCACGGGACCGAACATGGCGGGCAAGAGCACCGTGCTGCGCCAGGTCGCGCTGCTGGTGATCCTGGCCCAGGCCGGCTCGTTCGTTCCCGCGCGCGCCGCGCGGATCGGCGTGGTGGACCGCCTGTTCACGCGGGTCGGCGCCAGCGACGACCTGGCGCGGGGCCAGAGCACGTTCCTGGTGGAGATGAGCGAGACGGCGTCCATTCTCCACAACGCGACCCGGCGCAGCCTGGTGCTGCTCGACGAGATCGGCCGCGGCACCTCGACCTACGACGGCGTCGCGATCGCCTGGGCGGTGGCGGAGCACCTGCACGAGCGGGTGGGCTGCAAGGCGGTGTTCGCCACCCACTACCACGAGCTCACGCAGCTGGCCGACCGGTACGCGCGGGTCGTGAACTTCAACGTCGCCGTCCACGAGTCCGGCGACGAGGTCATCTTCCTTCACCGGCTGCGTCCGGGCGGGGCCGACCGCTCCTACGGCATCCACGTGGGGCGGCTCGCCGGGCTGCCGCCGGAGGTGCTCGACCGCGCGCGTGCCGTCCTGCGCTCGCTCGAAGCCGGGCACCGCGTGGCCACGACGCCCTCGCCCGCCGACCAGCTGGCGCTGTTCACCCCGGCCGAGGATCCGCTCCTCGCCGAGCTCCGCGCGCTCGACCTCGACGGCCTCACGCCGCGCGAGGCGCTGGCGCGGCTAGCGGACCTGCAGCGCCGGGCGCAGGGCGGCGCCGCGCCCCGCGCCCCCAAGGAGGCGTGATGAGCCGACCAACGCTGCGCTCCCTGTGCCGCGCCGCGGCCGCCGCCGCGCTCGCGGCCGCCGCCTGCCGCGGTCGCGAGCAGGCCCAGGCGCCGCCCAGCATGGAGAACGACGTGCCTGTCGCGATCAACGGCGAGTCGCCGTTCCAGTACCCGGCGAGTCTCTACGACGACGGCGTGGACGGGGACGTGCGGCTCCGCCTCTACGTGGACTCGGCGGGCCGGGTGCGCCCCGAGTCCACCCGCGTGGCCGAGTCGTCGGGCACGCCGGGGCTCGATACCGCCGCCGTGCACGGCGCCGCCCTGCTGCAGTTCGCACCGGCCCACCACAACGGCCGGCCCGTAGGCATGGCGTTCTATCAACCGGTCGTCTTCCGCCACGGCTCCGAGCCGTCGGCCGGGCCCGCGCGGTGACGGCGGCCCCGCCTCCGCTCGACAACGTCCTGGAGGCCATCGGGCGGACGCCGATGATCCGCCTGGGCCGCGTCGGCCGCGGTCTCCGGACGCCCGTGCTCGCCAAGGCGGAGCAGTTCAACCCCGGCGGCTCGGTCAAGGACCGCATCGGGCTCGCGATCATCGAGGCGGCCGAGAAGAGCGGCGCGCTGAAGCCGGGGGGCACGATCGTCGAAGGCACGAGCGGCAACACCGGCGTCGGGCTCGCGATCGCGGCGGCGATCAAGGGCTACCGCTGCATCTTCACGATTCCCGACAAGATGTCCACGGAGAAGATCCGGTTGCTGCGCGCGTTCGGCGCGGAGGTGGTCGTGGTGCCGACCGCCGTGCCGCCCGACCACCCGGAGTACTACATCCAGAAGGCCAAGGCGATCGTGGCGGCGACGCCCGGCGCTGTGCTGGCCGACCAGCACTTCAATCCGGTGAACCCCGAGGCGCACTACCGCACCACCGGGCCCGAGATCTGGGAGCAGACCGGGGGACGCGTGACCCACTTCGTCTGCTCGCCGGGCACCGGCGGCACCGTCTCGGGCGTCGGGCGCTACCTCAAGGAGAAGAACCCGCGCGTCCGGGTGGTCGCGCCGGATCCGGTCGGCTCCATCTACAAGGAGTACGCCGCGACCCACCACAAGGGCGACGGCTTCCCCTACAAGGTGGAGGGGGTGGGCGGGGACAAGATCCCCACCTCGCTCCACTTCGACGTGGTGGACGAGTGGGTCACGGTGAGCGATCGCGAATCGTTCCGCATGGCGCGGCGGCTCACCCGCGAGGAGGGGCTGTTCGTCGGCGGCTCGACGGGCATGAACGTCCACGTGGCGCTCGACGTCGCACGCCGGCTCGACGACCCGGCGGCGCTGGTGGTGACGGTGCTGTGCGACACCGGCGAGCGGTACCTCTCCAAGCTGTACGACGACGCCTGGATGCGTGAGAACCAGATGATGGACACGGAGCCGGTGACCGTGGAGCAGCTGATGACCCAGCGGCCCGCCGGCATCCCGCCCCTCGTCTCCGTCGGTCCGTCGGCCAGCGTCCGCCAGGCCCTGAACCTGATGAGCACCTACGGCATCTCCCAGGTCCCGGTCGTCGCGGGCGACGACTGCGTCGGCTCGGTCACGGAGGGCCCGGTCATCGCGCGCGCCCTCGAGGACGCCAAGCTGCTCGAGCGCTCGGTCGGCGACGTGATGCAGCCGCCGTTCCCGGTCGTGGACGCCGGCCTGCCCTTCGAGCGACTCAACACCCTGCTCTCGCACGAGACGCAGGCCGCGCTGGTGCGGCGGGACGGCCGGCTCGTCGGCCTGGTCACGCGCTACGACGTGCTGCGGCAGGTCGCGGGCATCCGATGAGGGTCGCGGTCCTGACCGGCGGCACCTCGGCCGAGCGCGACGTGGCGCTCGCCTCCGGTCTGCAGATCACCGCCGCCCTGCGCTCGCTCGGCCACACGGTCCACGTGGTGGACCTCGCCACCGGCTACGTGCCCGCCGAGCACGAGGCCGCCCTGCTGCCCGCCGGCGTGGGGCGCGAGCCGCCGCCGCTCGAGCGGCTCAAGGCGCTCGAGCGCGGCATGCTGTCGGCGGGCCTGGGCGAAGTGCCCGCGGTGCGCGACGCCGAGGTCGTGTTCATCGCGCTGCACGGCGGCCAGGGCGAGGACGGCACCGTCCAGGCCGTGCTCGACGTCATCGGCGTCCCCTACACCGGCAGCGGCCACCTCGCGTCCGCCCTGGCGATGGACAAGGACCTCGCCAAGCGGGTGGTGCGGGACAACGGCATCGCGGTGCCCGACTGGCTGATGGGACCGGCCACGGCCGACGCGGTGCGCCGGTCGGTGGGGTTCCCCTGCGTGGTGAAGCCGTCCAAGCAGGGCTCCTCGGTCGGTCTCACGCTGGTCAAGCGCGAGGCGGAGCTGGCCGCCGCCGTCGCGCTCGCCGAGCGCTTCGACGACGAGGTGATGATCGAGCGCTTCGTCGGCGGCACCGAGCTGACCGTCGGCATCCTGGGCGACGAGGCGCTGCCCGTCATCGAGATCCGCCCGCAGCACGAGATGTTCGACTACGAGTGCAAGTACCAGCCCGGCATGTCCGAGGAGATCTGCCCGGCGCCGATCGAGGCGGCGCTGGCGACGCGGACCCAGGACGCCGCGCGGCGCGCGCACCGCGCGCTCAAGCTCGGCGGCTACAGCCGGGTCGACTTCCGCGTCGGCGAGGGCGGCGTCCCGGTCTTCCTCGAGGCCAACACCGCGCCGGGGATGACGGCCGCCAGCCTCATCCCCAAGGCGGCGCGGGCCGCCGGCATGGGGTTCCCCGCCTTCGCGGAAACGGTCTGCCGGCTGGCGCTCGCGCGCCGCGGAACAAAGCCGTAGGCCCCGGGGATACCTGTCCGGTGGAGCGCATGCGCTACGACGGCACGCCGTTCTTCCTGACCCGCTGGGTCCGGCGACTCCTCGTCGCCAACGGCCTGGTGTACCTCCTTCAGCTCACGGTCTTCACCGGCCCGTGGCTGAGGGAGATGTTCGGCTTCCGGCCGTCGGCCGTGCTCGCGCACCCGTGGAGCATGCTCAGCTACGCGTTCCTGCACGACGATTTCCTGCACATCTTCTTCAACATGCTCGCGCTGTTCATGTTCGGTCCGCTGGTCGAGGACCGGCTCGGCGGCGCGCGGTTCCTGCGGCTGTACCTCGTGTCGGCGCTCGGCGGGGCGCTGCTCAGCCTGGCGCTGCTGCCGCTGGCGGGCGACGCGGTGATCATCGGCGCTTCGGGCGCGATCTTCGGCGTGATGCTCGGCTTCGTGTTCGAGTGGCCGGACGCGCCGATCTTCGTCTTCCCGCTTCCGGTGCCGGTCAAGGCGAAGTGGCTCATCCTGTTCTTCGCCGCGATGGACCTCCTGCCGGTCGTGCTGCGTTCGCACGACGGCATCGCGCACCTCGCCCACCTCGGCGGGTTCGGCGCGGCGTTCCTGTACCTGCGGGGCGGCCGGCTCGTCGGCGGCCTGGGGCGCCGGACGCCGGTCGGCGCCGGCTCCGCAGTCCTGGTGCACCCTGCGGCGGCCCACCACGCCAGGCGCGCGGCGCCCTTCGGCCTGCGGCGCCGCGGCGCCGACCCCAAGGCGCTGAAGGAGGTCGATCGCGTGCTGGACAAGATCTCCGCCGGCGGCCTCTCGAGCCTCACGCCCGAGGAGCGCCGGTTCCTCGACGAGATGAGCAAGCGGTTCAAGCAAGAGCCCTGACATGCTGCGGGCGGCGCGGGGCGACATCACCACGTACGCCGGCAGCGCCATCGTCAACGCGGCGAACAACCACCTGATCCTGGGCGCGGGCGTCGCCGGCGCGATCGCGCGGCGCGGCGGCCCGTCGATCCAGGACGAGTGCGACCGCCACGGCCCCATCCGGGTCGGCGAGGCCGCGCTCACGGGGGCCGGCGACCTGCCCTGCCGGTACGTCATCCACGCGGCCGCGATGGGCGACGAGCCGGTGAGCGAGCGCAGCATCCGCGACGCGACCCTGGCCGCGCTGCGGCTCGCGGCCCGCCACCGCATTGCGGACGTGGCGTTCCCCATCCTCGGCACCGGCGTGGGCGGCTTCCCCTTCCGGCGGGCGGTGGAGACGATGGTGGCGGCGGCGCGCGACGCGGAGCGCGAGCGGGTGCACGTTCACGTGGTGCTCTACGGCTACACCGCCGAGGACGCCGCAGCCATCCAGGAGGTGCTCGCACGCTCGCCCTAGCGGCCGCCGTCCTCGCCCTGCAGCAGGCCCCCGCGGCGCCGGTCCTCGTCCGGGCGGAGTCGCTCCTCGGCGCGGGCCGCCTCCGGGAGGCGCGGGAGCTCGCCGAGGGCGCGGCGCGCGACCGGCCGGACGATCCTGCCGCCCTGACGCTCCTCGGCCGCGTCTGGCTGGCCTGGCCGGTGTTCGGCCGCTACCACGCCGAGTCGCTCTTCGCCCGCGCCGGGGCGCTCGCTCCGGACCGTCCGGGCCCGTTCTACTACCTCGCGCAGGTCGGCCTGCGGCTGGCCGGTGACGAGGGCGAGGCGATCGCCCGCGACGCCCTCGTCCGCGTCCTCGCCCTGCAGCCCGACTACCGGGACGCCTGGGCGCTGTGGACCGGGCTGTACCGCGGCGACGACGAGCGCGCAGCCGCCGCGGACGCTCTCGCCCGTCACGCGGGCGCATTCCCCGCCGACCAGTGGCGCGCCCAGCTGCTCGTGGAGTTGCGACGCTACGCGGAGGCCGAGCCGTTGCTCGATTCCCTCGCCGCGGCCCACCCCGGCGACCCGGCGCCGTGGGCCTGGCTGGCGCGCGCGCGCTTCGAACAGGCCCGGGACGCGGAGGGCGCGCAGGACTACGACGCCGCCCTGGTGCGGGCGGTGAACGACACCGGCGACCTGCTGTGGCGCCAGGTGCGCGGCATCGCGGCGCCCGACGAGCGCGTGGCCCACGCCGCCCTCGCGCCCGGCGAGCGCGAGGCGTTCCTGCGCGTGTTCTGGGCGCTTCGCAATCCCGACGTGCGCGACACCGTCAACGGGCGGATCGGTGAGCACTTCCGCCGCCTCGCCGAGGCCCGGCGCCTGTTCGCGCTCCTGCACCCGCTCTCGCGCTGGCATCACTCGCGCCTGTGGCGGACGCTGCAGGGCGGCGTCGGCCTCTCCGACTCGGCACAGCTCGGCGACGTGCGGGCGGCGATCGCCACGACCCGCGCCCCCCGGGCGGGTGACGTTGCCGTCGCGGCCGGCGTCGCTCCGCGGGTCGACGACACGACCGAGGAGACCCTGAACCTCGAGGACGGTCTCGACGACCGCGGCCGGATCCTGGTGCGCTACGGCAATCCGGACGAGCGGTACTTCTGGAGCAACGACGCGGAGACGTGGCGCTACGACCTGGCGCAGGGGCCGCTGCAGGTGACGTTCGTGCGCCGCACCTCCGACGACGGCGGCGACCAGGTCGTCACGCCCGTGGTGGCGGGCGAGGCGCAGGCGGCCGACTACCTCCTGCGCACGGACCGCTCCGGCGCCCCCGCACCCCTCGGCTTCGCGTTCTGGCCGGCGGAGTTCCGGCGCGGGACCGGCCGGACCACGGACGTCGTCCTGTTCCCGGACGGCGTGGCCGCCACCGCGGTGCTCTACGACGCGCAGGGCCGCGAGGCGTCGCGCGACTCCGCCGCCGCCGGCCCGTTACACCTCGCGGCGCCGCCGGGTCTCTACGTACTCGCGATCGACGCCGAGCGCGGCGGGCGGACGGGCCGGTTCCGCGGCAGCCTCCCGGTCCTGCGCTTCGCGACCGATTCGCTCGCGGTCTCGAGCCTGCTGATCGCGCCCGGCGACGCCCCGCCGTCCCGTCCGCGGCTCGAGGCCGCGGCGCCGCCGGCGCTGCGGATCTCCGGCGCCGGGTCGCTGCGGGTGTACGCCGAGGTCTACGGGCTCGCCGACGACGCCGGGGTCGCCCGTTACGACGCCGTCTACCGGTTCGCGCGCGCGCGCCGCGGCCTGCTGCGCTTCCTCTCGCGGGAGCACGTGACGAGCATCGCCTTCCGGCGCGAGCTGCCGGCCGACGATCCCGCGATCGAGACGCTCGTGGTCGATCCCGGACGCCTGCCGCCGGGGCACTACGTGCTCACGCTGCAGGTGCGGGACGCCGTGCGCAGCGCCGAGGCGGCGCGCGCGACGCTCGAGTTCGACGTGCGCTGACGTGCGCTCTTGTCCGCCGCGCCCCGACGCTCCAAATTGGGGCGGCGATTGCGATGATCATCAACCTCATTCCCGAGTTCCTCGCCGTCCACGCTTCATCGGGACGTGAGGCCGCCTATCTCGCCTACGTCGAGCGGCACCGGCCGGTGCTCGAAGCCTACTGGCACAACTACGTGCTCGACCTCGACTCGCCGCACACCGCCGAGGTCGTCGCGCGCGCCCTGGCCGCCGACCGCGACGACCTGCGCCGGCTGATCGCGAGCGTCGATCTCGAGCAGCTGGCCGCCGACGTCCTCGACCGCGCCGCCGCCGTGCTCGAGCTCGACCAGGACGTGGACGTCTACCTCACGGTCGGGGTCGGTGCCGCGAACGCGGCGGAGCTGGTGGTCGGCGGCCGCGGCGCCGTCATCGTCTGCGTCGAGCACTTCACCGGGCAGCCCAATCCCGACACCTACGGCCTCGGCCTCTCGCCGCAGCTGATGCCGCTGTGGATCGCGCACGAGGTGGCGCACACGGTGCGCTACACGTCACCCGGCAGCACCTCGGAGCTGAAGCGCCTGGTCGCGGAGGCGGGCGGCAGCTACGACTACTGGGAGACCGGGAGCCGCGCCCCGCTGCGGGAGCTGCTGCTCAACGAAGGCGTGGCCGTGCACGCGGCGCGCGCCGCCGCCCCGGGCTTCGCCGACGAGGAGTACTTCGGCTTCACCCGGCGGCAGTACCGCCGCATGCGCGAGCTGGAGTCGTTCCTGTTCCGGGTGGTGGAGGGCGACCTCGACCGCGCCGGCCTCGGCCTCAGGCTGCGGTACCTGAGCGGCGGCATGAGCCCCGCCGCGCGCCTGGTGCAGGGGCGGGTGCTGCCGGAGCGGTGCGGCTACTACATCGGCGCGCGCATGGCCGAGCCGCTGGTGGCCGAGCGCGGCGTCGCCGCCGCGGCGCGCGCCCCGGCCGCGGCGTTCGAGGCGGCGAGCGCCCGCGCGTCCGCCGGGCGCGCGGTCGGCGCGTGAGCTTCAAGGGTGGCGAGCGGCGCGTCAACCGCGAGCTGCGCGAGGTCCTGGACGAGCTGGTCGAGCACGTGCGCTACGTCGCGCGCAACGTGAAGACGATGAGCCAGCAGGATCTGGAGTACGCCGAGGAACGGCTCGAGTGGCTCGCCGACGAGGTGTGGCGGACGGCCACCGAGACGCTCGAGCCGCCCGGCTAGCTCGAGCCCTTCCGGCGCGCCATCTCCCGCATGCGCGCCTTGTTGATCAGGTACTGCTGCGGCAGGCTCACCAGGTTGGACACCGCGTAGTAGAGGTTCAGCCCCGACGCGAAGTTCAGGAACAGCACCGTCATCATGATGGGCATGATCGTCGTCATCATCCGCGCCTGCGGATTGGGCGGCATCCCCATCTGCCCGAGCTTCGACAGCGCCCACATCGATCCGCCCATGACGACCGGGATGACGTAGGTCGGGTCGCGCAGCGACAGGTCGGGCAGCCACAGGAACGACGCGCCGCGGAACGCGATGGTGTTGGCGAACACGAAGAACAGCGCCAGCAGGATCGGGAACGGGATGAGCATCGGCAGACAGCTGCCGAACGGGTTCACCTTGTGCTCGCGGTACAGCTTCATCATCTCCTGCTGCAGGCGCTGCGGATCGTCCTTGTGACGCGTCTGCACGTCCTTCAGGAGCGGCTGGATGGCCTGCATGGCCACCGAGCTCATCATCGCCTTCTGGTTCAGCGGCCACAGCGCGAGCCGGATGGCGATGCCGAACAGGATCAGTACCCACCCGTAGGCGAGCGACAGCCGCTGGTGCAGCCACAGCAGCAGCTGGGTGATCCACACCGACACCGGCATGACGATCGGCTTGAAGATCCAGCCGTAGGGCGACGCCTTGTCGAGGTCGCGGCCCAGGCGCCGGAGCTGGCGGTACTCCTGCGGCCCGAGGTAGACGCTGTAGCGGAACCGGCCGTCCGGGCCCACCGGCAGCGTCGCCCACGCGTCCGCGCTGACGGCGAAACGGCTGGCGCGCGGGCCCCCGGTGGCCACCGCCCCGCCGAACGACGGCTGGGCGCTGTCCGCCGAGAGCAGTGCGCCGATGAAGTACTTCGACTTGACCGCGACCCAGTCGAACGGGCCGTCCAGCGTCGCCGTCTCGCCCGGCTTGAGCTTGCCGAACGACAGGCTCACCGGCGCGCCGCGCCGGCCGACGATGCCGTAGGTGCGGTAGTTGCTCGCGCTGTCGGCCTCGACGTTGGCGAAGCCCGACCCGAGCCCGATCAGCAGCAGCGCGCCCTGGCCGCCGAGGCCGTCCACCTGGCCGGCGACGTCGAGCAGGTACTGCTGGCCCTGGCGTGGCGCGACCGCCATCGCCACGTCGAGCTGCCCGGCCCGCCCGCGGAACGTGACGCCGTTCACATCGTGCTGCACGGCGTACGACACGCTGTCCAGGGCGAGCGTGTCCCGTCCGACCACGAGCCGCTGGCCGAGCATCCGGTCGCCCGGACGCACGAGGTCCACCGCCTGGCCGCGCGAGGGCCCCCCGTAGGAGCGATAGGTGGACAGCTCGGCGCTCTCGAGTGCCGCCCCCATGCTGGTCAGACGGTACCGCGCCGCCGGCGTGGCCACCACCACCGTTTCCGCCGGCGTCCCCGCTGCCGCGGGTGAGGGCCGGCGTGGGGCTGGCGCCGGCCGGGGCACCTCGGCCGGGCGCGGGCTCGGCGCCGCGGGCGCGGCCTGCGCGGTGTCTCCGGGAGACGCGGCGCGGCGCGGGGCCGGCTTGAGGAGCAGCGACGGCACGATCGCGACGGCGATCATCAGGAGGATCGCGACGACGAGACGGCGTTCCATCGTCAGGGCACCGGGTCGTAGCCGCCGCGCGCGAACGGATGGCAGCGGAGGATGCGCTTGGCACCCATCCACCCGCCGCGCAACGCACCGTAGCGCTCGACGGCTTCGAGCGTGTAGGCGGAGCAGCTGGGCTGGTAGCGGCACGCCGCGGGCAGCAGCGGCGAGAACGTCACCTGGTAGCCGCGAATCATCAGGATGGCGGCGCGGGCGAAGATGGACACAGAGTCCCTACGATCTCCGCGTGCAAACGGTCGAAGGAGGCCGCGTAGGCCGTCGCGCGCGCCCGCACTGCCAGATCGGCCGGGGCCAGGACCGGCAGCACCGCCCGGCGGCAGATCTCCCGCAGGCGCCGGCGCAGCCGGTTCCGCTGCGGCGCGGTGTGCCCGTACCGGGCCACGATCACCGCCAGCCGCGAATGTGCGCGAGGGGAAGGCCGGAGGAACAGATCCAGATGATCTGTTCGGTGGCGCTTCCCCTCGCTCATCAGGGCGCGCAATTCCGACGCGCGCCCGAGCCGAAACGACTTCGGCAGCCGCTGGGCCGTTCAACCGCCCCGATGCTTGGACGGGATCCGGACGGTGAGACGCTTGCGCCCTTTCTTGCGGCGGCGCGACAGAACGGCGCGGCCCCACCGGGTCTTCATGCGGGTCCGGAAGCCGTGCTTGTTCAGGCGTTTACGGTTGTGCGGACGATACGTCGGTCCCACGGTTCGAGCCTCCAGAAAGCCGCGAATTGTACACGCGCGCGGCGCTTTGGGTCAAGGTTGACTTTTCCACATGCGGGGCGTACGTTCGGTCGCCCTTTGAGACCTTCCGCTTAACTCCGACCCGCGTTGATGGAGCTTTCGGTAAAGGAAACCTGGACCCGCCTCCTCGACCAGGCTCGTGGTCGTCTGCCGGAACCCACGATCCGATCCTGGCTGGAGCCGGTCGAGCCCATCGGCCTCGAGAACGCCACCCTGGTTCTCGCGGCTCCCGATGAGTTCGCCGCGGACTGGAACAAGTCCAACTACGCCGCACTGCTGTCGGACCTCTCGACCCAGGTCGTGGGCCGGCGCCTCGAGATGTCGTTCCGCGTGATGGAGGAACGGACGCGCCGCCCGCAGATGGACTTCTTCGTCGCCACTCCCGGCTCGGCCCCCGGCGCCGCCGCCGCGAAGGCCCCCGTGTGGTCCATGCCGCTCAACGAGCGGTACACCTTCGGCACCTTCGTCATCGGCAAGTCCAACGAGCTCGCGGCCGCGGCCGCCCACGCCGTCGCCGAGGCGCCCGGCAAGGCGTACAACCCGCTGTTCATCTACGGCGCCACGGGCCTCGGGAAGACCCACCTCATGCAGGCGATCGCCCACGCCGTACTGGAGCGCTCGCCGCAGACGCGCGCCGTGTACATGAGCGGCGAGCAGTTCACCAACGAGGTGATCGAGCACATCCACGGCCAGAAGATGCCGGAGTTCCGGCGCCGCTACCGCAACGACCTGGACCTCCTGCTGCTGGACGACGTGCACTTCCTGGAGCGCAAGGAATCCACCCAGGAGGAGTTCTTCCACACCTTCAACGCCCTCTACGAGGCCGGCAAGCAGATCGTCCTCACCAGTGACCGGTCGCCGAAGGAGCTGCCGGGCCTGGAGGTGCGGCTCGTGTCCCGGTTCGACTGGGGCATGGTCGCCGACATCGGCCAGCCCGACCTCGAGCACCGGACCGCGATCCTCCGCAAGAAGGCCGAGCAGGACCACCTCGAGCTGACGATTCCGGACGACGTGCTCCAGTTCATCGCCGAGCACGTGCGCAGCTCGGTGCGCGAGCTCGAGGGCTGCATCATCAAGCTGCTCCTGTTCGCCTCGCTCAAGCACCGCGAGATCACGATCGATCTGGCCCGCGAGGCGCTGTCGGACAAGATCAAGCCGGCCGAGGAGACCGCCGCCGACCCGGTGGGCCGGCGCGGCGGCCCCTCCATCGACCGCGTGCAGGAGGTCGTCGCGCGGCGCTGGGGCGTCACGCCCGAGGGCCTGCGCTCCAAGGCGCGCACCAAGCGCCTGACCGTCCCCCGGCAGGTCGCCATGTACCTCGCCCGCGACCTGCTGGGCATGCAGTTGGTGGAGATCGGCCAGGCGTTCGGCGGCCGCGATCACTCGACGGTCATCCACAGCCTCGACAAGGTGTCGCGACAGCTCGCGCGCGACCACAACTTCCGGGACCGCGTGACCCAGGCGCGCACCGAGTTGTCCGCAGTGTGAACGTGGGTAACTGACGGAGGGTGTGCGGTGGCTGTTGGAAGCTGTGGAGCGTTGCACGCCGTGGCCACACCGGGCGCGCTGTTCCCACATCGGCACGGGATCCACAGCGTCGCAACTCCTTGGCGCGGAGGACGCTGGCGCGGAAACGCACACTTCCACACACTCTACGGCTACTGCTGTTTCTTATTTAATGGTTTGGTTCGTAGGCTTCTCGACCCGCATCCACTGAGGATGGGATGAAGTTCACGATCACGCGGGAGAAGCTCCAGGAAGGCCTCCTGGCGGTCGTCTCGAGCATCCCCACGAAGACGACCTTGCCGGTCTTGTCGAACATCCTGATCGAGGCCACCAAGGACGGCATCCGCCTCTCGGGCACCGACCTCGACATCGCCGTGTCGACGACCGTGCCGGCGGACGTGGACGAGGAAGGTTCGCTGACGCTGCCGGCGAAGAAGCTGTCGGAGATCGCGCGCGAGCTGCCCGGCTCGCCGGTGCGCGTGACCTCGGCCGGGGAGCAGCGCGCGCAGGTGGAGTGCGGAAAGAGCAAGTTCCGGCTCCTGGGACTGCCGCGCGACGAGTTCCCGTCCTTCCCGGCGGTGAAGTTCGACGGCGCCTGGAAGGCGCCTGCCAAGGACCTGCACAAGCTGATCGGGCACGTGGCGTTCGCGGTGTCGACCGAGGAGAGCCGGCCGATCCTGAACGGCGTGCTGTGGGAGCTGCGCAAGGACCGGACGCGCATGGTCGCCACCAACGGCCACCGGCTGGCGCGGATGGAAGTACCGCTGTCGGGCACCGCGGCCTCGCAGGCCGACCTGATCGTTCCCCCCAAGGCGCTGGAGCAGATCCGCCGGCTGTTCGCCGAGGACGTCGAGGTCGAGATCGGCAAGAGCGAGAATCATCTGGGCTTTCGCAGCGGGGGGACCCAGGTGTTCACGCGGCTGATCGAGGGGCCGTATCCGAACTACGAGCAGGTGATCCCGCGTGAGAACGACAAGTTCGCGACCGTGGACAAGGTGGCGATGGCGGCCGCGCTGCGCCGGATGAGCATCGTCGCGAGCGACCAGACCCACCGCATCCGCCTCGCGTTCGGCAGCGGCACCCTGAAGTTCAGCGTCCAGACGCCGGACCTCGGCGAGGCCCAGGACGAGATGGCGGTGACCTACGAGGGCGACGCGTTGGAGATCGGCTTCAACGCGGCCTACCTGCTGGAGCTGCTCAAGTACATGCCGACGGACGAGGTGCGCTTCACGCTCAAGGCGCCGGAGCGCGCGGCCACGGCCGAGCCGGTGGGGTGGGACGACCCGGCGTCCTACGTCTGCCTGGTCATGCCCCTGAGGCTGATCGACTAGCGGGGCGGCGGCACCGTCGGCGCCGCCGTCTTGGAGCGTGCGGCCGCCGTGTCCTTCGGCAAGGGCGCGGCGGCCGTGTCGCGTCCGGCCCCGAGCGTGTCGCGGAGGGTGGTGTCGGGGAGCGGGAGCGTGCCGGTCGCCACGGGCGCGAGCTGGACCGGGATGGTGTCCTCCTGCTCCTCCGGCGGGACGGTGACCGGCGCGCCGCCGAGCTTGAGCAGGATCAGCTGCTGCCGCCACCGCGTCCGGCCGGGACGGTACGCGGGGTTCGACGTCAGCGGGTGCGGCAGCGTGGCCACCAGCATGGCGGCCTGGTCGGCGGCAAGGTGCCGCGCACTGCGGTCGAAGTAGCGCTCGCTCGCGGCTTCCGCGCCCCACACGTTCGGGCCGAACTCGGCCACGTTCAGGTACAGGGCCATGATCCGGGGCTTGTCGAGCGCCCACTCCAGACGGTAGGCGATCGCCGCCTCCTTCAACTTGCGCAGCGGGTTGCGCGAGGGCGACAGGTAGAGATTCTTGGCCAGCTGCTGCGTGATGGTGCTCGCGCCCCGGAGCCGGGCGCGGCGGTGCCACGCCTGCCCGAGCGACCGCCACAGCTCGGCGCGATCCGCGCGGCTGCTCCACGCGAACGAGGCGCGCCGGTATCCGAGCGCTTCCCGGAGCGCCCGGTAGTCGATCCCGTGGTGGAGGAGGAAGGCCTCGTCCTCGCCAGCCATGGCGGCCTGAGGCAGCCAGGCGCTCATCGACTCGGCGGCGACGGGCAGGTAGCGGCGTGGGAGCGCGCGGTCGTCGCCCCGCAGCTGGCGCGCGCGCATCGCCATGAACGCGGTCCTGGCCGGCCAGTGGGTCCGCCACCACGAGGGCGGCGGCCACACGAAGCCGAGCCACAGGACGACGAGGCCCGCCGCCAGTGCCGCCGCGGCGGCCAGGCGGCGGAGCGTACGCCTCATCGCGTCAGCGGCGCGCGCCGGGCATGCGGGTGACCAGGGCCCCGGACAGGCCGACGGCGTCCACCTCGTTCGCCCCGCCGGAGAGCAGGCCGAACACGCCGGCGCGCGCGCGGGCGGCGTCGAAGCCGAGCGCCACGACCAGCGCACGGCGCTTGAAGCTCGGACCGAGATCGGCGAGCAGCGAGAGCGTGAATCCCCGCCCCAGCAGGACGGCCCCGCCGGCCCGGTAGCCGACGGAGCGCCACGCGTGCGGCGCCACGTCCCACTCGCCGCCCAGCTGCAGGGTGCCGCCGAGCAGGTAGACGAGCGCTCCCGGCACCAGGGTGGCCCAGTAGGTGGAATCCCCCAGGCGGGGCGAGCCGACGTTCTTCGCGACCAGCGAGAGCTGGGTATCGTCGAGCGTGCTGACCCGGACGGCGACGTCCCACGCGGAGGCCTGGGCCAGGCCGCGGTACCAGCGGTGCGTCGCGCCGGCCGAAAACCGCTCGTCGCCGAGGCCGAAGCCGACGACGTAGACGTTCAGCGACGGGCCCGTCGGGAACCGCTCGTGCATCCAGCTCGCCGCGATGCCCCGCCCCGCGAGCGAGAGTCCGTACTGACTGAGCTCCGTGCCGCCCGGGAAGAAGCGGTCGGCCGTCACGTCGGCGCCGAGGCTCGCCTCCGGCAGCCGCGCGAGCGCCGCGGGATTCACCCACAGGGCGCGCGCGTCCGAGGTCTCGGTGGTCAGCAGGTAGCGCTCGGGCTGCGCGGGGATGATCTGGGCGGCCGCCGCCGGCGCGGCGAGCGTCGCCCAACCGGCGAGCACGCCGGCCAGCAGCGGCGTGCGGCACGCCCTCACGGCAGGCGCGTGAACGAGCTGTGCGACCTCGTCCGCACGGGCACGACCAGCCCGGCGCTGGCGATGCTCGCATTCACCAGGGAGCTGTCGCTCATCGTGCCTCCGAGGTACACGCCGGCGGCGGTCACGAAGGCATCGCCGTTGCGCTGGCCGCCGCCGCTCAGCTCGACGCTCTGCCCCTGCGCCTCGCTCGTGCCCGTCACCGTGTACGCGACCGTGGTCGCGAGGTGCAGCGCGCGCGTGCCCTCGTGGTCCTCCCAGCCCACCACCCGGTGCTGACGCGTCAGGTGCACCGTGACCGTGCCGCCCTGGGACGGCGTCGCCATCGAGGACGTGTCCGACCACGAGGTGCCGGGCGTGGGCGCGCCCGGCGGCAGCATCGGGAGGAACTCCCGCAGCCCCTGGGCCACCTGACGGAGGGCCACGCCCGCGCTGTCGGGCGGCGTCAGACCGATCGTCTGGCCCTGCGTCGACACCACCAGGCGTACGACCCGGCCGCGGGCGGCGGCGAGATCCGCGGCGGGAGGCACGGCCATCGGCATGGTGGGCGAGGTGATGGAGAGCGAGTCGATGGTGATCGCCACGCCGAGGTTGCCGGCCGTGTCCGGGGCCGTGGCGGTCGAGAGCACCACGCCCGTGACGAGGTCGAACGCGGTGGTCTGGCCCATCGCGTCCTGCTCGACGTGCGACTGCGACTCGAGGCGGTAGTGTCCGGTGCCGGCACCGTAGCGGAGCGGCGCGGGTGCCGCCGGGGCGGCCGGGGCCTGGGCGGTGGGGGCCCGCGAGGGCGTCGGCGCCGACGAGGTCGCGGCGTGGCCCGCGCAGCCCGCGAACGCGACGGCGGAGGCCACGAGGATCGGGCGGACGAGGCTCATGCACGTCTCCTTGCGGGTGTGGCGCCGCGATCTCCCGGCGCGCCGGGGGGCTGGGACTGAACGTACGACGGCGCCGCAAGCCTCCCCGAAGGGCGCTCGCGGCGCCGCCGGCGGAGCCGTAAGCCGAGTTCTGTTCGGCCCGAGGGCCGAGCGGTCATCTCTCTGGGATGGCGGTCGCCCGCCACCTCTCGCGGCCTACCCGCGGCTCGCCGTTGCCGGCGTTGTCGGTCCGGGCCGGACCTCGCCGCCTATTTGGCCTTGCTCCGGCTGGGGGTTGCCGTGCCGCGCCTGTTGCCAGGCGCGCGGTGGGCTCTTACCCCACCATTTCACCCTTACCTCGCCCGAAGGCGGGGCGGTGTCTTTTCTGTGGCCCTTTCCGTCGCCTCGCGGCGCCCAGGCGTTACCTGGCAGCCTGCCCTGTGGAGCTCGGACTTTCCTCAGGCCCGCGAAGGGCCCGCGACCGCTGCGCTCCGCCCTGCAAGATACCCCCGGCCCGGAATGGAGACAAACGCGCGCACGCCCGGTGTGCGAATGGGTGACGCGTCGGTGACGTGCGCGCGTAGCGTGTCACGCGGATTCGACCGAGGGAGGCGATGCCAGTCGCCGCTGCTACCGTCGCCACCGTGCTGCTGCCCGACGAGCGCTCGCGCGTCGAGGCCGCCGGCCAGGACTGCTTCGTCGCGGTCCACGGGGACTCGCTCGACGACGCGATCCGCCAGGTGCGCCGGCGGCGGGTGGACGCGGTGTTCCTCTCCGTCCACCGGTGCGACGACGCGGCGTTCCCGCGGGTCGCGCAGTTCGTGCGCGAGTTCCCGCACGTGCCCGCCGTCGCCCTCATCTCGCGGCCCGACTGCGACGCGCCGCACCGCGTCCTCGGCCTCGGCGCCTCGGGCGTGCGGGACGTGGTCGACGTGTCGGTGCCGGCCGGCTGGGGACGGCTGCGCGACCTGCTGCGCGAGCCCAGCTCGCCGGTGGCGGCGAGGGTGATGGGCACGATCGACCGGGACCTGCAGGGCGTGCCGCCCGACTGCCGGCTGTTCTTCGAGGTGGTGGTGCGACGTGCCCCGGAGCTGCGCACGGTGAAACGGCTGTCGGTGGTCCTGCGGGTGGTGCCGAGCTCGCTGATGTCCCGCTTCTACCGCAGCGACCTGCCGTCGCCGAAGACCTACCTGGCGCACGCCCGGCTGCTGCATGCGGCGCACCTCTTCCGTAACGACGGCCTCTCCATCGCCGACATCGCGAACCGGCTCGACTACTCGTCGCCGCAGAGCTTCGGGCGTCACCTGCGGGCGCTGCTGGGATTGACGGCGGGCGAGTTCCGGCGCCGACTGCCATTCGAGACGGCGCTGGCGCGCTTTCGCGAGCGTCTCGTCACTCCGTACCGGGACCGGCTGCTCGCGTTCCATCCTCTCGGAACGCGGCCCGGGGATCACGGACAAGGCCCGGCGTGAGCAGCCGGTCCCCCGGCACGGCCTGACCGCCCGGCGTCCGGCGCCGGGTCAGGCCGTGTCGCCGAGCAGGTCCCGCAGGCGGCAGAGGGCGCGCACCGCGTAGCCCTCGCGCTCCAGCGCCTCGCGGCCACCCTCCTCGCGATCGACGACCGCCAGGATGCCGGCGACGCGGCCTCCACCGTCGCGGACGGCGGTGGCCGCCTCGAGCGCGGAGGCGCCGGTGGTGATCACGTCCTCCACCACCACGACGGTCGCGCCGGGCTCGAAGCACCCCTCGATCCGTTTCCCGGCGCCGTGGGTC
>Ga0187777_10000437_pt1 | contig 29206 bp, 27 predicted proteins | sample 1015_Q2_SP5_10_M_FD_132416 | JGI IMG/M metagenome (GOLD analysis project Ga0187777, IMG submission 132416) | Tropical peat soil microbial communities from peatlands in Department of Meta, Colombia - 1015_Q2_SP5_10_MG | ecosystem: Environmental > Terrestrial > Soil > Wetlands > Peat | place... | reverse complement strand
GGGCCCCTCGCACTTCATGGCCGCGGCGGAGAGCAAGTGCGAGGCCACCGGCCCGCTCCCCGGCGCCCCGCGCTGGACGGCGCAAACCGTTCGGCCGATTCTTTCGGCACGCAATCCCTGCGGCGACGGCGCGCCGAGGGGGTCGACCCCCGCTCGGCGCGCCCCACGGCACGTTGCCGCGCTCACCACGCGCTATTGCGGCTCTCGCGGATAGGCGAGGTGAATCGGATAGAGCGTGGTGATGTTGTGCACCGTGCCCACCGCGAACTCGGCCCCGGGTCCGTGGCACACCGTGCAGCTCTCGATGGGCGGGCCGCTCGGCGGGACGTAGGTCATGGCCGCCGCGTGCGCCGCCGCGTCATCCGCGTCGTGGCAGGTGATGCAGGCTCGCGTCGTGGGGTTCTGGTAGGCGGTGTTCTGGCACTTGCCCGACACGCACGACTGCCCGTAGCCGCAATCGGTGGCCACCGAGCAGGTGGTCAGCGTCGACTGGTGGCAGTTGGTGCAGGAGCGGACGTCCACCGGAGAGAGGATCTCCTGGAAGCTGAGCAGGCTGTTGTTGAAGCCCAGGTACTGGAGCGTCCCCGGATTGACCAGGTTGTTCCGCTCCAGGAATCCCTCCCGGAGGCGGGCGAAGTGGATGTCGTGCACCAGCTGCTGGTAGTCGATGCGGATGTTCGGCGTCGGGTCGACGGTCACCGTGCAGATGCCGGCCGTCCCGCCGTCGGGCGGGAGCGCGCACGCCTCCCAGCCGGCGGCGTTGCCGCCGCACTGGGTGCTCGTGCTGCAGGCCGCCCCGGTCGCGCCGACCACCCGGTCAAAGGCGTTGTCGGTGTGGCAGGTGTTGCACGTCTCGCCGTTCTTCCGCTGGTCTCCGTGCAGCGCCAGGTGCGGGAAGCCATCCGAGCTCTTCATGTGGCAGGAGGCACAGGCGGCCTGCGTCACCACCTGGCGCGCTTGCGTCGGCTGGTTGGCGCCGAAGGCCACCACCACCTGGGCGTCCACCGCATCGCGCACGCCGTTGGTGGTCCTGGCCCAGTAGAACCACACCGTGTAGCTCCCCGCCGGATTGACCTGCGTCCCGGCGCCGGGGTTGTTCACCGGGGCCATCGAGCTCGCCGGCCAGGTCCCGGCCGGAACGTAGGTGTAGGTCTGCGACGTCGCGTCGAAGGTCAGCGTGCCCTGCGCGGCCGTCTTCATGCTCAGGCCACCGGAGGCCGTCCCGTAGACCCGCTGCGGGTTGGAGGTGGGACCGGCGATGAGGAACGTGCCCGCCCAGGCCGAGCTCGTCACCAGATTCGTGACCGCCGCCCCGGTGTTGTCGAAGAGCTGGAACTTCAGAGTCACCGTGTCTCCGACCTGGAAGAACCCGCCGGCGCCCGAGCCTCCGGTCACCGTCACGCTCTTGAAGGTGAAACCGTCCAGGGTGATGGGCGCCGTCCACTGGCTGATGTTGTGAACGGCCGTCACCGGGGCGATGACGCTCGTCGCGCCATGGCAGGTGATGCACTGGGAGTCGTCGGTGAGCTTCTGGTGATAGGTCAGCTCGCAGTTGTGCGTGCTGGTGTTGCAGGTGGAGATGGAGCTGAACACCGTGCAGTCGTTGTTGCTGGAGCAGGGACCCACCCCGCCGTCCGGCAGCACGCCCGGCGGCTGCCCGTACACGGTGGGCGGCGTGATCACCCCGGCGTCGGCCGTCGGATCGACGCCGCCGTCAGGAAGGATTGGCCCGGCGAAGAAGACGTTGTCGTGGCAGGTGCCGCAGGCAGCCCGCGAGGGATTGGTCTGCCAGACGTTGTTGACGTGACAGGCGGTGCAGTTCTTCTCCATGGCGATGTCGGCGGTGAGCGTGAAGCCAGGAGTCCCGCCGGTGGGCATGGGGGGGAAACCGACGTTGAGGAACCCGGGCAGCGAGGTGTCCGTCCCGTAGCCGTACTCGGGGTGGGCTACGCCCGGAGCAAGCTGGTGCTCACCGCGGTGGACCCCGTGCGTCTTGCGCAGCATGGGGTTCGGGCTGTAGCCGGCGTTGTTGTGACACGACTTGCAGCTCCCGATGGGGAGTGAGTCGAGCGCGTAGTTGCCCACCGGCGAGAAGCCCGGGGCGATGTGAGCCATGTACGTCTTCCCGCCGAGCTGGACGTTCTTGTGGCACGACGCGCAGCTCGAGGCGTCGGCCGGACCACTGGCGAAGGTCTCGACGGTGGCGGTCCCGACCTGGAAGTCGGCCAGGGCGAAGTCCTGGTCGAGGGGATTCGCACCCAGCGTCCACACCGAGGCGGTGTACGTGCCGGCAGCCTCGGTGGTGATGGGATTGAGCGTGTAGGTGACCGTGTTGTCCCCCGCCAGCGTCATGTTCGGCGCCCCGGCGTCGGAGGCGTAGGTCGGTGCCTTCAGGCTCTGGGCGCGGAACGGCCCGGGCGCGAAGTTCTCGAGCGCGTAGGCCGTCACCGTCGAGTTGGGGGCCCGCGGGCCGTAGACGAAGATCTCGGCGAGCGAGAGCGAGGCCGGGGCCTGGAGCTGCCCGCAGCCATTGGTGAAGGTGATGGTGAGCACCGGCCGCTCGCCGGCGACGAAGAAGGTGCCGTTGCCCGGGCTGGAGACGGTGATCTTGGCGGTCAGCCCCGAGGTGCCTCCCGGTCCGTCCGCCGGACAGGCCGAGGCTCCCGGAGGACCGGCGTCACCTGCCGGACCCGCCGGCCCCTCCGGACCGGTCGGTCCCTGCGGGCCCTGCGCACCCTGTGAACCAGTGCACGCGGCGAGGGAGATGGCTGCAAACGCGATCAGCAGTGAGCGACACATGACGGTCTCCTTCTCGCTCGGTGCGCGGCTCTCCAGGCATGACGCGTCACGCGCAGGGAACTGTCCGGCGAGTGACGCAAGGCGTGCGGGGAATCCTCGTTCCAGGGTCGATGGACATGCTCGCAATGTCCCTCAACGACTGAGCTCACGAACCCCTCGCACTTCATGGCCGCGGGAGAGAGCAACTGCGGGGCCACCGGCCTGCTCTCCGGAGCGGCTCGACGGGCCGCGCAAAGCATTCGGTGGAGGTCGGCCGCACGCAATCCCTGCGGCTGTTGTCCATCGGCTGCCCCGCTCCCCGGCGCGATTCATACCAGAGGGAGCCGGTGCGGGGGGTACATCGATTGCAGCCGGGTCGCGGGCGATGGAGGCCCCGGACATTCCAGCACGACGCCGCGCTCTACTCGAGCGCTACGGCTCCGAGCCGATCCCCCGCTACACGAGCTACCCGTCGGCCAACCACTGGCGCGAGGGCATCACCGGCGACGACATCCGCGCCGCGCTCGGTCGAACCGGAGAACGCCCGTTCTCCCTCTACGTCCACGTCCCGTTCTGCCGGAAACTCTGCTTCTACTGCGGATGCAACATGCTGGTGACGCGCAATGAGGCGCTCGTCGAGCGCTACCTGCGCGCGCTGGAGGTGGAGATCGAGCGGGTATCGGACCTGCTTCCGCGCATTCCCGAGGTGGTCCAGCTCCACCTCGGCGGCGGGACCCCGACCTATCTCGACCCCGCCCAGCTCACCCGGCTCGTCGCTGCGCTGCGGCGCCGCTTCGCCTGGAAGCCGGACGCCGAGGCGTCGATCGAGATTCACCCGCCCGTCACCAGCCCCGAGCAGATGCGGACACTGGCTCGCCTGGGCTTCAACCGGGTGAGCATGGGGGTCCAGGACTTCGACCCCCGCGTGCAGGCGCGGGTCAACCGCATCCAGCCCTTCGAGCAGACCAGGGACCTGGTGGTGCTGGCGCGCGACCTCGGCTTCGTCAGCGTCAACGTCGACCTCATGTACGGGCTGCCGCTCCAGAGCGTGGAGGGATTCAGCCGGACCCTGGATCGCGTCGAGGAGCTGCGGCCGGACCGGATTGCCCTCTTCGGCTACGCCCACGTCCCGTCGCTGAAGAAGCGGCAGGGCCAGTTCTCCGCCGAGGAGCTCCCCGGTCCCGACCTGCGGCTGGCGCTGTTCGAGCGGGCCCTGGAGCGCCTCCTCGCCGCCGGCTACCTCTACGTCGGGCTCGATCACTTCGCCCTGCCCGAGGACGAGCTGTGCCGGGCGCGCGCCGCGGGGACGCTGCGGCGGAACTTCATGGGCTACACCACCTGCGCAGACAGCGACGTGCTCGCCTTCGGCCCCTCGGCCATCTCCGACGTCGCCGGCACGTACTTGCAGAACGAGCGCGAGGTCCACCGCTGGGCGGATCTCCTGGAGGCCGGCCGGCTCCCCATCGTCCGCGGTCACACCCTGAGCGCCGAGGACGAGGCCCGCCGGGACCTGATCATGCAGCTCTTCTGCCGGCTCGAGGTCGACCTCGAGACCGTCGCCCGGGAGCACCCGGGCGCCCTGGGCGGGAGCCTCGACGAGGAGGCGCTCCTCCTCCGCCGCCTGGAGGACGACGGGCTCCTGGTGCGAGACCAGGCTCGCCTCCGGGTGAGCGGCGACGGCCAGCTGCTCCTGCGCACGGTGGCCTCGGCCTTCGACACCTACTTGCGCACCCCCGGCGCGGTCCGTCGACACGCCCCGGCTCTCTGACCCTTGGGGCCATCCAAGATGGAGCTCGAAGGACGCCGCATCGAGGTTCTGGGAACGGTCCAGGGAGTCGGGTTCCGGCCGTGGATCTGGCGCCTGGCGCGGGGACTGGGCATCGGCGGGGAGGTCCACAACGACGCCCGCGGGGTGACCATCGAGGCCTTCGGCGACCAGGGAGCGCTCGACCGCTTCCTCGAGCTCATCGAGGCCAGCCCTCCGCCGGCGGCCGCCATCCGCCGGCTCAGCTGGGAGCCCATCCCGGCGCGGCGCGCGGAGGCCTTCGTCATCGCCGCCAGCCGGCCCGGCGAGCAGCGGCGGACGTCCATTCCCCCGGACCTGGCCACCTGCCCGGACTGCATCGGGGAGATCTTCGACCGGGAGAACCGCCGCTTCCGCTACCCGTTCACCAACTGCACGAACTGCGGGCCGCGCTTCACCATCGCCCTCGACGTTCCCTACGATCGGCCGGCCACCTCGATGGCCCGCTTCCCGATGTGCGAGGCCTGCCGCCGGGAGTACGAGGACCCCGAGGACAGGCGCTTCCATGCCCAGCCCAACGCCTGCCCGCGATGCGGACCGCGGCTGCGCCTCCTCACGGCCGAGCGGCAAGAGCTCTCCTCCGACGACCCGCTGCGCTCGGCGGCCACCCTCCTAGAAACCGCCGGCATCGTCGCGCTGAAGGGCATCGGAGGCTTCCATCTGGCCTGCGATGCCACCTCGGCCGAGGCGGTGGCCCGGCTCCGGCTCCGCAAGCATCGCGACCGGAAGCCCTTCGCGGTCATGGTCCGGACCCTGGCCGAGGCGCACCACCTGGCCGACCTTTCGCCGGTCGAGTGCCGGCTGCTCGAGGCCCCGGAGCGCCCCATCCTCCTGGCGCACCGGAGGCCAGGCTCCGACCTGGCCGAGGAGGTCGCCCCGGACAATCCGCTGGTCGGCCTGATGCTCGCCTACTCCCCCCTCCACCATCTGCTCCTGGCCGACACCGGCCGGCCCCTGGTGATGACCTCGGCCAACCTCTCCGACGAGCCCATCGCCTTCCGGGAATCGGACCTGGCCCGGCTCCAGGGAATCCCCGACCTGTTCGTCGTCCATGACCGGGACATCGTCACCCGCTGCGACGATTCGGTGGTGCGGGTGGTCAACCGGGCACCGGTCCTGCTCCGGCGCTCGCGCGGCTACGTGCCGGGCGCCATCCCGCTGGGTCGGACGGTGCAGCGCCCGGTGCTCGCCTGCGGCGCCCAGCTGAAGAACACCTTCTGCCTCGCCTCCGGGGACTCGGCCGTGCTCGGCCCGCACGTCGGGGACCTCGACGACCCGGAGGTGCTGGTGGCCTACGGGGAGGCCATCTCCCGGATGGAGCGGTTCCTCGACCTCCATCCGCAGGTCATCGCCCACGACCTCCACCCGGACTACGTCTCCACCCGCTTCGCCCGGGAACGTCCCGAGCCGGTGCACGTGGCCGTGCAGCATCACCATGCCCACGTCGCCAGCGCCATGGCCGAGCACGGGATCGCCGGTCCGGTGGTGGGGGTGGCCTTCGACGGAACGGGTTACGGACCGGACGGAACCGCCTGGGGTGGCGAGGTGCTGGTGGCCACGCTCGCCCAGTACCAGCGGGTGGGCACGCTGCGGCCGGTGCGGCTCGCCGGGGGCGACCGCGCCATCCGCGAGGTGTGGCGCATCGCCCTGGCCCTGGTCCACGACGCCTTCGGCAGCCACCCACCCCTGGACGACATCCCCCTCTTCCGCGCCATTCCGGCCGAGCGCCGGACCCGGGTGGAACAGATGCTCGAGCGAGGCCTGAACTCCCCGTGGGCGCACGGGGCGGGCCGGTACTTCGATGCGCTCGGGGCCCTCGGGCTCGGCCTCTCCGAGGCGACCTTCGAGGGAGAGGTGGCGCTGGCCTGGAACCTGGTCGCCGACCCGGCCGAGCGCCGGGCCTACGGCTACTGCATCGACCGCAGCGTCACGCCCACGCGCCTCGACCTCCGCCTGATGGTCCAGGAGGCGGTGGCCGAGGTCATCGGCGGAGTGCCGGCCGCGACCATCTCCGCGCGCTTCCACAACACGCTCGCCCGGGGCACGGCGGCCATGGTCAGGGGAGTGCTCGAGCAGCGCGGGCCGATGCCGGTGGTGCTCACCGGGGGCTGCTTCCAGAACCCGAGGCTCGCCGAGGGCCTGGTGGCCGAGCTCGGCCCGGGGGTGGACGTCCGGCTCCACCGGCAGGTCCCTCCGGGGGACGGAGGCATCGCGCTCGGACAGGCGGTGGTGGCCGATGCCATTTCACGGACAGAGGCAGTGACAGGAGGGTGACGCGATGTGCCTGGGTGTTCCGGGAAGGGTGCTGGTGGTCGAGGGGCTCTCGGCCACGGTCGATTTCTGGGGGGTCAAGAAGCAGGTCCGCCTCGACGTGGTGGACGCTCCGGTGACACCCGGCGACTACGTCCTCAACCACGTGGGGTTCGCCATCCGCCGGATCCCGGCCGAGGAGGGCGCGGCCACGCTCCAGCTCTACCAGGAGCTGCTCCAGAAGCAGAACGAGGCGGACCTGATGGCCACCGACGTCCGCTCCGAGCTCCAGGCCGCCGGCCCGGGATGGTGGAGACCCTGTGACCCTCGCTTCTGACGAGGAGGTCCGCGAGCTCAAGTTCCGCGACCCGGCCCAGGGCAAGGCCCTGGCCGAGCGCCTCGAGCGGCTGACCGGGGAGATCGGCCGCGCCCCGGTGGCGGTGATGCACGTGTGTGGAAGCCACGAGCAGGCCATCGCCCGCTTCGGGCTGCGACACATCCTGCCCCGGGCGCTGGAGGTGATCATGGGCCCCGGGTGCCCGGTCTGCATCACCGACGTCCCGGAGGTCGATGAGGGCGTGGCGCTGGCCCAGCAGGGCGTCCGGCTGGCGACCTACGGCGACATGCTCAAGGTCCCCGGCTCGGCCGGATCGCTGGCCGATGCCCGGGCGGCGGGCGCCAGGGTGGACGTGGTCTACAGCGTCTCCCAGGCGGTGGAGCTGGCCCGGGAGCTCGACGAGGAGCTGGTCTTCTTCGCCACCGGCTTCGAGACCACCGCCGTGGCCACCGCGGCGGAGATCCTCCGCGGGCCGCCGCCCAACTTCTCCGTCCTCTCCGCTCACAAGTACATCCCGCCGGTGATGGAGATCGTGGCCGAGATGCCGGAGACCCGGGTGGAGGGCTTCCTCGCCGCCGGCCACGCGGCGACGATCACCGGCTGGGGAGTGTTCGAGCCCTTCGTCGCGCGGCACCGGCTGCCGGTGGTGGTGGCCGGCTTCGAGCCGCTGGACATCCTCGCCGGGCTGGTCCGGCTGGTGGAGCTCATCCGGGCCGGTACCCCGGCGGTGGACAACATGTACCCCCGCTGCGTCACCCGGGAGGGGAACCTGGCCGCGCAGGCGCAGCTGTGGCGCGTCTTCCGGCCGCTGGGCGGCCGCTGGCGGGGCATCGCCCATGTTCCCAACGGGAACCTGCGCCTCACCGACGAGTGGGCGCACCTCGACGCCCGGCGGCGCTTCCGCATCGACGTCTCCCGCCTCTGGGATTTCGCCCCGGCGGCCCTGGTCCAGCGCTGCCTGTGCGGGGAGATCATGGCCGGGCTCAAGTCCCCCACCGACTGCCCGCTCTTCGGCCGCGAATGCCAGCCCGAGGCGCCGGTGGGTGCGTGCATGGTGAGCAGCGAGGGCACCTGCCGCATCTGGCACACCTATGGCGGCCATCCCGAGCTGCGCACCGCCGGCGAGGTCCGCCCGTGAAAGCCCAGCTTCCCATCGGTGAACGCATCACCCTGAAGCACGGCGCCGGCGGCCGGGCGATGCGAGCGCTCATCGAGCAGGTCTTCCTCGACGGGGCGGAGACGCCGAGCGGGGGGATCGGCCTTGCGGCCATGGACGACGGGGCGGCGCTCCGGGTCGGCGACCGCTGGCTGGTGCTCACCACCGACTCGCACGTCATCCATCCGCTCTTCTTCCCCGGCGGGGACATCGGCCGCCTCTCGGTCTCCGGCACGGTGAACGACCTGGCCATGATGGGCGCCACCGAGGTGCTGGCGCTCACCTGCTCGGTCATCGTCGAGGACGGCTTCCCCGCCGCCCAGCTCGAGGCGGTCCAGGCCTCCATCCGCGCCACCTCGCGCGAGGCGGCCGCTCCCATCGTCACCGGCGACACCAAGGTCATGGGACGGGGCGAGCTGGACGGCCTGGTGCTCAACACCGCCGGGGTGGCCTTCACCGACCGGGTGGTCCCCGACTCCGGGCTGCGGCCGGGCGACCGGATCCTGGTCACCGGGACCCTGGCCGACCACGGCTTCGCCGTGCTCGCCGCCCGCCACAAGCTCGACCTCCAGGGGGAATTGCGCTCGGACGTGGCGCCCATCAACTCGCTGGTGCGCGAGGCCCTGGCCGCCGGCGGGGCCGACGTGGTGGCCATGAAGGACCCTACCCGCGGGGGGCTGGCCAGCGCGCTCCACGAGATGGCGGAGAAGAGCGGGGTGGGGGTGGTGCTCGAGGAGCGCCGCATCCCCCTCACCGGACCGGTCCGCGCCGCGGCCGAGCTCCTCGGCATCGACCCGCTCCACGTGGCCAACGAGGGGAAGGCGGTGCTCGGAGTCCGGCCCGACGCGGTGAACCGCGTCCTGGAGGCGCTCCGCGCCCATCCCCTCGGCCGCGAGGCGGCCGTGGTCGGCACCTGCATCACCGAGCACCGGGGCCGCATCATCCTCGACACCGGGCTCGGACGCCGACTGCTCACCGAGCCGGAGGGAGAGCCCCTCCCGCGCATCTGCTGAAGGAACCCCGATGACGCACATCCGCACCGAGGTGGAGGCCGGGGTCGGGGTGCTGACCATCCACCGCCCGGAGCGCTTCAACGCCCTGGACGTGGAGACCGCCCAGGACCTGCGCCGGGCCGGGCTGCAGCTGGCGCGCGACCGGGCGGTGCGGGCGGTGGTGCTGCGCGGGTGCCCGGGGATGTTCTGCAGCGGGGCCGATCTCAAGTTCATCCGCGCCGGCGGCGACCCGGAGCAGCTCCGCTACCTCTCCCCGGCCGCGCGGCCGGTGCGGCCGGGTTACGGCGAGGTCTTCAAGCAGATCCTCGAGTACCTGCACAGCACCATCTCCGAGATCCGCGCCGCGCCGAAGCCCTTCCTGGCCGCCGTCGACGGCTCGTGCGCCGCCGGGGGCTTCGGCCTGGCCATGGCCTGCGACCTGGTCTTCGCCTCGGAGCGCGCCACCTTCGAGTGGGCCTACGCCAAGACCGGGCTCTCCGGCGCCGAGAGCTCGACCTTCCTGCTCCCGCGCCTGGTGGGCCTCCGCTTCGCCCTGGAGCTGGCCCTGCTCGGCCAGCGCCTGGACGCGCGCGCCGCCCAAGCGGCCCGGCTGGTGACCGGGGTGTTCCCCGTCGAGGGATTCGACGCCGAGGTGCTGGGCGTGGCCCGCCGGCTGGCGGCCGGCCCGACGCGGGCCTTCGCCGCCGCCAAGGCGCTGCTCAACGAGGCCGCCGGCGTGGAGCGTCTCGGCTACCACCTCGACCGGGAGCTGGAGAACCTCGTCCGGAGCGCCGACGGCCCGGAGTTCGCCGAGGGCATCGACGCCTTCTTCGCCAAGCGCCCTCCCCGCTTCCCGGAGCCCTGAGCGATGCACGAGTACTCCCTGGTGCAGGACCTCATCGCCCAGGTGACCGGGCTGGCCCGGGCCCGCGGCGCGAGCCGGGTGGTGCGCATCACGGTGGGGGTCGGTGAGCTGGCCGGCGTCGATCCCGACCTATTCGCCACCGCCTTCGACACCTTCCGGAGCGCCGGGCATCTGGGCGAGGCCGAGCTCGCGCTGCGGCGGATCCCCGCCTCCTGGGTGTGCAGCCGGTGCAGGCGGACACTGGAGCGCGGGGCGGTGCTCCGCTGCCCGGAGTGCGCGGAGCCCGGCCGGCTGGCGGCCGGGGACGAGCTCTTGCTCGAGCGCATCGAGCTGGAAGTCTCCGAACCGCAGGCTTTGCGCGGGGCGGGGACTCCCCCCGCACTCGATGCCGAATCCGGCCGGAGACGGCCGGGGTGAGCCCGGGGACCCGCCCGGAATCGGTCTTGCAGGTCCCGGACCGGACTTTGCGCGCCCGGTGCGCCCTGCGCACGGACGTCTGGCAACCGGAGAGGGAGCGACGTCGATGAGCACTGGCGAGGGCTGGCTGGTCGGAGAGCTGCGGCGGCGAGGCGTGAGCCGCCGGGATTTCATCCTCTTCTGCGGAGGCATCGCCAGCATGTTCGCGCTGCCGTCCTCGGCGGCGACGAAGATCGCCGCCGCGCTGAGCAAGGCGAAGAAACCCATCCTCGTCTGGCTGGAGTTCCAGGACTGCTGCGGGAACACCGAATCCTTCCTGCGCGCCAGCGCTCCCACCGCCGGAGAGGTGATCCTCGACCTCCTCTCGCTCGACTACCACGAGACGGTGATGGCCGCCGCCGGGAGCCAGGCCGAGGCGGCCCTGGACGGGGTGGTCAAGACCAACAAGGGCGAGTACCTCTGCGTGGTGGAGGGCTCCATCCCCACCGGGGCCAACGGGGCCTACTGCACCATCGGCGGCCGGTCGGCCCTGGCCATCGCCCGCGAGGTGTGCGGCGGAGCGGCGGCCACCATCGCCATGGGAACCTGCGCCACCTACGGTGGGCTGCCGGCGGCGGCGCCCAATCCCACCGGCGCGCTGGGCGTCGCTGACGCGGTGCCCGGGGTGAAGAACCTGATCAACCTCTCCGCCTGCCCGGCCAACGCCGCCAACCTGGTGGCCCTGGTCAGCTACTACCTGACCTTCAAGCGCTGGCCGCCGGTGGACAGCGTGGGCCGGCCGCTGTTCGCCTACGGGAAGACGATCCACGACAACTGCGAGCGCCGCGCCCACTTCGACCAGAGCCAGTACGTCGAGGCCTGGGGCGACGAGGGTCACCGCAACGGCTATTGCCTGTTCAAGATGGGCTGCAAGGGCCCGGTCACCCACCAGAACTGCCCCACCGTCCGGTGGAACGAGGGAACCAACTGGCCCATCGGCTGCGGGCACCCGTGCATCGGCTGCGCCGAGCCGGACTTCTGGGACAAGATGACTCCCTTCTACCGCCACCTCCCCGACGTGGAGGGATTCGGGATCTCCGCGCCGGTGGACACGGTGGGGATGTGGGTCGTGGGCGGCACCGCCGCCGCATTCGGCGCGCACTCGGTGCTCAAGATGGCGCAGCACCGCCTCGCCACCGGGAAGGGCCCGACCACCGAGGCGCCGCCGCCACCGCCTGAACAACCGAGGACGCCCGCGACCGGAGGCAAGCCATGACCCACGTGGTGGTGGATCCCGTGACCCGCATCGAGGGCCACCTGCGCATCGAGGCGGAGGTGGACGGCGGCCAGGTGCAGGACGCCTGGTCGTCCTCGACCATGTTCCGGGGCATCGAGCTCATCCTCAAGGGCCGCGACCCGCGCGACGCCTGGGCATTCACCCAGCGCATCTGCGGCGTGTGCACCACGGTCCATGCCATCGCCTCCATCCGTGCGGTGGAGAACGCCATCGGGGCGCGCCCGCCCCCCAACGCCCGCATCCTGCGCAACCTGATCATCGCTGCGCAGTGCATCCAGGACCACGTCATCCACTTCTACCACCTGCATGCCCTGGACTGGGTGGACGTGGTGTCCGCGCTCTCCGGTGATCCGGCGAAGACGTCGGCGCTGGCGCAGTCCATCTCCGACTGGCCGCTCTCCAGCACCCAGTACTTCACCGGGGTGAAGACGCGGCTCAAGGACTTCGTCGACCGCGGTCAGCTCGGGCCGTTCGCCAACGCCTACTGGGGACACCCGGCCTACAAGCTCCCGCCCGAGGTGAACCTGCTCGCCGTGGCCCACTACCTGGAGGCGCTCGACTGGCAGCGGGAGTTCATCAAGATCCACGCCATCCTCGGGGGCAAGAACCCGCACCTCCAGTCCTTCCTCGTCGGGGGGATGGCCACCCCGGTCGATCCCAACAGCCAGGCGTCGCTGAACATCGGCACCATCGACGCCCTGCGGGCGCTCACCGCCAAGGGCCGGGACTTCGTCAACCGGGTCTACCTGCCCGACGTGCTGGCCGTCGCCTCCTTCTACAAGGACTGGGCCGGTTACGGCGCCGGTGCGGGGAACTACCTGGTCTACGGCGAGTACCCGGAGAACGACTCGGCCAACCCGCCGCTCTTCCTGCCCTCCGGCGTCATCCGCAACCGCGACCTGTCCAAAGTGCTGAGCGTGGACCCGGGCCGGATCACCGAGTCGGTCAAGCACTCCTGGTACGACTACTCGGGCGGCGACGACAAGCCGCTCCCTCCGGCACAGGGCGAGACGCGGCCGAAGTACACCGGGCCGGAGCCTCCCTACGAGCGTCTCAACCTGACCGACAAGTACAGCTGGCTCAAATCGCCCCGTTACGACGGCGAGCCGATGGAGGTCGGACCGCTGGCGCGGATGCTGGTCGCCTATGCCTCCGGTCACAAGCGGGTCCACGAGCTGGTGGACACCGCGCTCGGCCAGCTCAAGGTCGGGCCGGAGGCGCTCTTCTCCACCCTGGGACGGATCGCCGCCCGGTGCATCGAGACGGTGGTCCTGGCGGAGAAGATCGACGACTGGATCGGCGCCCTGGCGGCGAACATGGGCGCGGGCGACCTGCGCATCCAGGATACGGCCAAGTGGGATCCCTCCACCTGGCCGAAGGAGGCCTTCGGCGCCGGGTTCCACGAGGCCCCCCGCGGCGCGCTCGGCCACTGGGTCCACGTCAAGGACGGGGCCATCGCCAACTACCAGTGCATCGTCCCCAGCACCTGGAACGGGGGGCCCCGGGACCAGGCCGGGAAGCGTGGACCCTACGAGGCCTCGCTCCTCCGCACCCCGGTGGCCGATCCGACCAAACCGCTGGAGATCCTGCGGACGGTGCACTCCTTCGACCCGTGCATGGCTTGCGGCGTCCACGTGGTCGACGCCAAGCGGCGGCCGCTGGCCGAGGTGAGGACGCCGTGACCACCGCCGGAGCCGTCGCCCATACCGCCGAGGAACGGATCCGCGTCTACGTCTGGGACGCGCCGGTTCGGACCATGCACTGGCTGATCGCCGGGGCGATCATCGTTCTCAGCGTCACCGGCCTCTACCTGGCGCACCCCTTCCGGGGCTGGGGCACCCCGCCCTTCCTCATGGGCTGGATGAAGGTCGTCCACTTCTACGCGGCCATGGTCTTCGTCGTCTCGGTGCTGGCCCGGGTGGCATGGATGTTCCTCGGACCGCCGCAGGCCTCGTGGCGGGAGTTCATCCCCACCACCCGTCGGCGGTGGCGCTCCTTCTTCAAGACGCTCCGCTACTACACGTTCCTCTCCGTGGACAACATCGCCACCGTCGGCCACAACGCGGTGGCCGGGGTGGCCTACACCGGGGTGTTCGCGCTCTACGCGGTGATGATCGTCACCGGGCTCGCCCTTTACGGGGCGAACGCCAACGTGGCATCGCCGATGTACCTCTTCCACGGGCTGGCTCCCCACATCGGCGGGCTGCAGACCTCGCGCTTCGTGCACCACCTGGTGATGTGGCTGCTCCTCGGCTTCTTCATCCACCATGTTTACAGCGCGCTGCTCACCTCCAAGCTGGAGCGAACGGGCGAGCTGGACTCCATGTTCTCGGGCAACAAGTTCCTCCTCCCCGACGAGTTCGAGTCCGCCCTGGACAACGAGGGACTGCGCAGGAGGGCCCCGGCGAATGCCCGGCGGTGACCCGCTTCTCGTCCTCGGTCTGGGCAACGTCATCTACCAGGACGACGGCGCCGGCGTGGTGGCCGTCGTCCGTCTCCTCGACGGGTACCGGCCGGGCACGGGAGTGCGGGTCCTGGACGGTGGGACCCTGGGCCTGGCGCTCCTTCCCACCCTCGAGGCCGCCGACGCGGCCATCCTCGTCGACGCCATCCGCACCGAACAGCCGCCCGGCACGCTGGTCCGCCTCGAGGGAGAGGAGGTGGCCGACGCCGCCGTCGAGCGCCTGAGCGTGCACCAGGTGGGGGTGAGCGACCTGCTGGGGGCCGCCCGATGGCAGGGCTCCCTGCCGCGGCGGCTGGTGCTGCTCGGAGTCGTTCCAGAGCGGCTGGACTTGGGGCTGGAGCGTTCTCCGGCGGTGGAGGCGGCGCTCCCCGGGCTGGTCGAGGCCGTTCGGAGAGAATGCGCAGCTCTGGGGTTCCCCTTCCTCCCGAGGCAGCCTGATGAAGCGGCGGGCGCGCTTGGTCTGGGTGGCGATGGCATCGATCGCCTGCCCGGCGTGCGGCAAGAGCTGCGGTGACGGCTCCGCTCCAGCGCTCTCGGTGCCCTGGAGCCGGATCCGTTCCGCGGAGTCGCGGACGCGTGGCCGGGCGCTCTACCTCCAGAATTGCGCGCTGTGCCATGGCCAGGCCGCGGACGGCCGGGGAGAACGGAGCCTCGGGCTCGACCCCCGCCCCGCGGACTTCACCGACCCCTCCTGGAGCCGCCCGGAGGCTGCGGCGCGCGCCTACCGGGCCATCCGCGACGGGGTGGCGGGATCGGCCATGGCCTCCTGGAGCACACTCTCGGAGGACGAGACCTGGGACCTGGTCGCCTACCTGCTCTCGGTGAGAGCCCGGGGATGAGAGAGGAGCTGGGAAGCGATGTGCGAGACATGCGGGTGCGGTGACGAGACGCTGGTCCCGGTGGAGGTCCACGACCGGCTCCTGGCGGAAAACGACCGGACGGCGAACCACCTCCGGGAGCACTTCCGCGAGCTGGGAGTGCTGGCGCTCAATCTCATGGGCTCGCCGGGCTCGGGGAAGACGGCCCTCCTCGAGGCCACCGCCCGGAGGACCGCCGGGCGCATCCGCCTCGGGGCCTTGAGCGGCGACCTGGCCACCGACCGCGACGCCGCCCGCCTGCGGGCCGCCGGCATCCCGGCCCGGGAGATCACCACCGGCTCCGCCTGTCACCTCGACGCCGAGCTCGTGCACCGGGCGCTGCACGACTTCCCCTGGCAAGACCTGGACATCCTGGTCATCGAGAACGTCGGCAACCTCGTCTGCCCGGCGGTCTACGACCTGGGTCAGGCGGCCAACGTGGTGGCCCTGAGCGTGACCGAGGGAGAGGACAAGCCCCTCAAGTACCCGGTCATGTTCCGCAAGGCGGATCTGGTCGTCCTGACCAAGGTCGACCTCCTCCCGCATCTCCCCGATGTCCGGGTGTCCGCGCTGGCCGACGCGCTCTCCCGGGTGATGCCCTCGCCGGCGCTCCTCCCGCTCTCGGCCCGCACCGGCGAGGGGATGGACGCCTTCCTCGACTGGCTCGCCGCCCGCGTCGTCCCGGCCCCGAGGTTCGGGAGGTCGGCCCACAGGGATCTGCACCCCACCCCGGCACCGGCCCCCGGCTGAGACCGCCCTCCGCGGAGGTTCCCATGGAGCTCGACGCCACCCAGGTTCGAAAGATCATCCTCGACGAGCACTGCGTGCTGCGGGACGAGCTCCAGGAGATCGGCACCCTGCTCGACGACGTGGCGGTGCAGCGCGCCGACGCCACCGCCCGGCTGCGGCTGCGGCTGATGGCCTTCTACAGCGCCTTCCTCAAGCACATCGCCCACGAGGAGAGCTTGCTCCGGCCGGTGCTCCGGGACATCGACGCCTGGGGACCGGTGCGTGTGGAGAGGATGGACGAGGAGCACCGCCAGCAGCGCGCCACCATCGTCGCCCTGGCCGCGCTCGACCCGGCCGTCGACCTGGACGCCTTCCTCGGCCGGGTGAAGGCCTTCGTGCGCGAGGTGGAGAGGGACATGGCCGACGAGGAGCGGGAGTGCCTCAGCCCGGAGGTCCTCCGCGACGACACCATCGTCATCGACACCTTCACCGGCTAGGGCCCCGAGGCGAAGGCCTGGGCCGCCCGGTTGGCCTCGTCCAACAGGGGGCCGGGCCAGAGGCCGAGCCCCACCACCGCCAGGAGGCAAGCGACGATGGCCAGCCGGAGCGGAAACCCGGCCGGCACCGGCGCGGACGAGCTTCCATCGTGCATGAACGTCGAGCGGGCCACGCCCAGGTAATAGAAGAGCCCCACCACCGCCAGCGCCACGCCGAGGACCACCGGGGCCACCAGCCCCGCCCGGTAGCCGGCGAGGAAGACGAAGAGCTTGGCCCAGAACCCGGCCACGAAGGGGATGCCGGCCAGCGAGAGGAGGAAGACGAGCAGCGCGGCGCCGAGGAAGGGCGCGCGCCGCGAGAGCCCGGCCAGCCGGGGAAGGTCGTGCCCGCCCGAGCGCTCGGCGGCCGCGTGGACCACCAGGAAGGCGCCGAGGTTGGTGAAGACGTAGGTGGCGATGAAGAACAGGGCCATGGCCACCCCGAACTGGGTGGCCGCCGAGAGCGCCACCAGCACGTAGCCGATCTGCGCGATGCCGGAGAAGCCGAGGAGGCGCCGGACGTCCGACTGTCCGAGGGCGAAGAAGTTCCCGACCAGCATGCTGGCCACGCTGAGCAGCACCAGGGCCGGGCGCCAGACCGCGAGCTGCGCGCCCCACCCGGAGAGAAGGACCACGACCAGGGCGGCCAGGCCGCCGGCCTTGGGCGCCACCGAGAGGAAGGCGACGAACGGGGTGGGCGCGCCCTGGTAGGTGTCCGGCACCCAGAAGTGGAAGGGGACCGCCCCGACCTTGAAGCCGAAGCCGGCCACCACCAGGAGCAGGCCCACGGCGAGCAGGGGGGGCATCGGGCCGGCGCCGGCGACCTGGAGGTGGGTGGTTCCGGTCAGTCCGACGATGAGCGCCAGCCCGAAGACGGTGAGGGCCGAGCTGGAGGCCCCGGTGACGAAGAGCTTCAGGCCGGCCTCGGCGGCCAGCTTGGGGCGGTCTTCCGGGCCATCCGTCTTCGCCCAGGCGGCCAGGACGTAGAGCGGGATGCTCATCAGCTCGAAGGAGAGGACGAGGAGCGCCCAGTCCCGGACGCCGGGGAGGATCATCATCCCGGTGAGGCTGAAGAGCAGGAGCGCGTGGTACTCGGCCTGGCGCCGGGGCGCCTGCTCCTCCAGCCAGTCGATGGCGCCGAGGACGGAGAGGATGCCGGCGGCGAGGAAGACGCGCTTGAGGAAGAGGACGAAGGCGTCCGAGACGTAGGCGCCGTGGGGCGTGGCTCCCCGGAGGTCGACCAGGAAGGAGGCGGCGAGCACGAGCGAGAGGAGCGCGGCGGTGAGCCACCCCCAGAAGCGCCCGTGCCCGGGCACCAGGGCGTCGCCCAGAAGGACCAGGGCGGCCACCCCGGCCACCGCCAGGTCCAGGCCGAGGAGCGACAGCCAGTCGCTCATGGCCGGAGCACCTCGGCGAGCATGGGAAGCCGCCCGAGCAGGCCGGCGCTGGTGACGTCGATGAAGTCGAGCAGGAGCCGGGGCCAGAAGCCGAAGAGGACCAGGGCGGCGCCGAGGACGATGGGCGCCCCCCATTCGGCGCGGCGGGCGTCTCCGAGGTGGGCGAACTCGCCCACCGGCGCCGGACCCCAGAAGATCGCCTTCGCCGCCCGGAGCACGTAGACGGCGGTGACGAACGCGCCCAGCACGCCGGGCACCGTCCACCAGGAAACCGACCCGGTGGCGGCGCCGAGAAAGACCAGGAACTCCCCGACGAAGCCGGCCGTTCCCGGAAGCCCGAGCGAGGACAGGCTGGCCAGGGTGAAGAAGGCGGCCACCGCCGGCATGGAGTGGGCGAAGCCGCCCATCCGGGCGATGGTCCGGGTGTGGGCGCGCTCGTAGACCAGCCCCACCAGCGCGAAGAAGAGCCCGGTCATGATGCCGTGGGCGAACATCTGGTAGACGGCGCCGTTCCAGCCGATGGGATTGAGCGTCGCCGCGCCGAGCATCACCACCCCCATGTGGCTCACCGAGGAGTAGGCGATGACGTACTTGAGGTCGGTCTGTGCCGAGGCGCAGAGCGCGCCGTAGAGCACGTTGACCACCGCCACCGTGCCCACCAGCGGCGCCCAGGTGGCCGCCGCCTCGGGGAGGAGCACCATTCCCACCCGCATCACCCCGAAGGCCCCGAGCTTCATCAGCACCCCGGCGTGGAGCATGGAGACGGCGGTGGGGGCGGAGGCGTGCCCGTCCGGGGACCAGGTGTGGAAGGGGAAGACGCCGGCCAGCGTGCCGAAGCCGAGCCAGACCAGGGGGAAGACCAGGTTCTGGGTGGCCGGGGAGAAGCGGACCCGCTCCAGGGCCTGCAGGTCGAACGTCCGGGCCCCGGAGCGTGACCAGAGGATGAGCATCGCCACCAGGATGGCCGCCGACCCGATGAGCAGCATCAGGGTCAGCTTCATGGCCGCGTACTCCCGGGAGCCGACGGAGAAGCGGCGCCAGGCGAAGCCGAAGGGACCGGCGGGCGGAATCTCGTGGCTCGACCCCCAGATGCCGATGAGCAGGTACATGGGGAGGACGGCGATCTCGTAGAAGAGGAAGAAGACGAAGAGGTCCTGGGAGACGAAGACGCCGAACACGCCGGAGACGAGGACGAGGAGGAGGATGAAGAACTCCCTGTCCCTCCGCTCCACCGTCCAGCTGGCCAGCACCCCGGTGACGATGATCAACCCGGTGAGGAGCAGGAGCGGCACGCTCCAGCCATCGGCGGCGAGCTTGAGGTGAATGCCCAGGGCCGGCACCAGCGGCAGGTCCTCGAGGAGCTGGAATCCGCCCCGCTGCTTGTCCCATGAGGCGGCCGCCGCCACCGCGCCGGCCAGCGAGACCGCCGCCCCGGCCAGCGCCACCCAGCGCGTCGTCCGCCGGGCCGACCGGGGCACGAGCAGGAGCACCGCCGCCGCCACCGCCGGCGCGGCCACCACCAGCGAGAGCAGGTGCCCGGTCATCGCCAGCCGCCCATCCAGGCGAGGAGGAGCGCCCCCACCATGACCGCGAAGACGTAGTCCCGCATCCGCCCGGTCTGCAGCGGCCGCACCACCGAGCCGGTCTCGAGCGTGCTCCAGCCGATGCCGTTCATCAGCCCGTCCACCAGGTAGCGGTCCACCCACCGGGCCAGGTCGGCCACCCGCACCAGGACCTGCCGGTAGAGCAAGACCCAGGTCCGGTCGACCAGGCTCGCCCGGTCCGCCCGCTCGAGGAGGGCGGCGAGCGGAGCCGGGCGCCCCTTCTGGAACAGGACCAGCGCCAGCCCGAGGCCGGCCAGGGCCAGGGCCGAGGCGAGCAGCGGCGTCAGCTCGACCAGGTGGAGGTGGTACTCGACACCCACCGAGCGCGCCAGCCACGCTCCGAGGAGCCCGGCCAGGACCGAGGGAACGGCGAGGAAGACCAGCGGCCCGGTCATCGAGGGGCTGGGCTCGTGCGCCTGGGCGGCCGCCGCGCAGGGCGGGCCGAAGAAGGCGCGCAACAGCGCCCGCCCCATGTACAGGGCGGTGACGAAGGCCGTCCCGAGGAGCAGGAGGTAGGGCAAGAGGCCCCCCCTCTCCCCGACCACGCCCAGGATCAGATCCTTGGAGGCGAAGCCGGCGAAGCCGGGCACCCCGGCCAGGGAGAGCGCCCCCACGGCGAAGACCACGGTGGTCAGCGGCATGCGCCGGCGGAGTCCGCCCATCTGGGAGAGCTCGTTGGAGTGGACGACGTGGATGACGCTCCCCGCCGCCAGGAAGAGCAGCGCCTTGAAGAAGGCGTGCGTGCCGAGGTGGAAGAAGCCGGCGAAGGCCGAGCCGGCGCCGAGCGCCGCCACCATGAAGCCGAGCTGCGAGCAGGTGGAGAAGGCGAGCATGCGCTTGATGTCCGTCTGCACCAGGGCGAGCAGCGCGGCGAAGGCCGCCGTCCCGGCGCCCACCCAGAGCATCAGAGCCCGGGTGTGCGGCGCCTGGGCGAAGAGGGGGTCGGCCCGCACCAGGAGATAGACCCCGGCGGCGACCATGGTCGCGGCGTGGAGCAGCGCGGACACCGGCGTCGGCCCCTCCATGGCGTCCGGGAGCCAGACGTGGAGCGGGAACTGGGCCGACTTGCCGACCACGGCGACGAAGAGCAGCGCCGTCACCGCTCCGGCGATGGCCGGGCGGGCGGGGGCCGTCCACTCGAAGCTGCCGGTGGTGGCGAAGAGCAGGAGCAGGCCGAAGAGAAAGCCCATGTCGGCGAGCTTGGTCATCCAGAAGGCCTTCACCGCGGCCCGGGCGGCGCTCGGCCGGTCGAAGTGGAAGCCGATGAGCAGGTAGCTCGTCACCCCCACCAGCTCCCAGCCGGCGAAGGCCTGGATCAGGTTCGGGGCGAGGACGAGGAGGTTCATGCTGAAGAGGAAGAGCGCGTGGTAGGCGAAGTAGCGGCCGTAGCTCCTCGCCGTCTCGCCGTGCATGTAGGCCACCGAGTAGACCTGGACGGCGAGGGCGACGAAGGTGACCACCGCCAGCATGGGCACGGACACGCCGTCGAGCAGCACGCCCACCTCGGTCAGCACGCGTCCTCGGGCCTCGAGCCAGGGCACCGTCCAGCGGACCACCGGCGCTTCGCCCATCCGCCCGGCGAGCAGCAGGGCCACCGCCCCGAGGGCCGCGGTGCTCCCTCCCAGGGTCACCGCGGCCGCCGCCCCTCCGCGATGGCGCAGCGGGGGGACGACGACCAGCACCAGGGCCGCCAGCGCCGGAGCGAGGAGGGCCAGGAGGGCGAGCAGAACGTCCCCGGTCACCGCCTCGCCTCCCGGGCCAGGTCGAGCACGGTGTCTCCGTACCGGCGGTAGAGGAGCATCACCAGCGCCAGCCCCACCGCCACCTCGGAGACGGTGATCGCCAGGGCGAAGAGGACGAGCACCTCGCCCGGTCCTCCCCGCAGGGTGGCGAAGGCGACGAAGGCGATGTTGGCCGCGTTGGCCATCAGCTCGATGGAGAGCAGGAGGGCCACCGCGTGCCGGCGGGTGAGCACGCCGTAGATGCCGATGCTGAAGAGGACGGTGGCCAGCAGCAGCAGCTCCCGGAGCATCATCGGACCGGCCCCTCCTCGGCCAGCGCGGCCGCCATCCCGCGGCGCCCGGCGGTCGGGCCCGGGTCGCGCCGCCGGGCGAGCACCACCGCGCCGATGACCGCGGCCAGGAGGAGCACCGAGGTGACCTCGAAGGCGAGGAGGTACTCGTCGAGCAGGCTCCGGGCGAGCTCGGCGGTGGTCGGCGGCGGAGGAGGGGTGGGCCCGCCCAGGTCGGTGCGGAGGATGGCCCCACCGACCAGGGCCAGGAAGCCGAAGGAGACCAGGAGAGCCCGCACCGAGCCGGAGCGGTCGACCTCCACCACCGCGCCCGTGTGCCGCCCGGTGACCATGACCCCGAAGATCATCAGGGTCACCACCCCGCCCACGTAGGTCAGGACCTGCACGCCGGCCAGGAAGGGAGCGTCGAGGACCGCGTAGAGGGCCGCCGTCCCGAGCAGCGCCAGCGCCAGCCAGAGGACGGCCCGCACCAGGTTCCGGCTGGCCACCACCAGGATGGCCGCCGCCAGCACCACCGCCGCGGCGAGAGCCCCTCCCAGGCTCGCGGTCATCCGCCCGCCCCCTCCCCGGGAGCCCCGGGCGGGACGGGCGCCGGCGGTGCGGGGGCCGCGGGCGCGGCCGGCGGAGCCGCGGCCGGAGCCGGCTTGGGGGGCCGGGGGGGCTCCTGCATCCCCATCAGCTTGGTGGCGTCGCCCCAGGCCCGGGCCTTCGACTTCTCGTTGGCGTAGAGCTTGGCCATGGTCAGCACCAGGTCTTCCCGGGCGTAGGTGGGCACCTCGGGCTCGCGGGTCATGACGATGGCGTCGGTGGGGCAGACCTGGACGCAGAGCTCGCAGAAGATGCAGGCCGACATGTCGAGCACGAAGTCGTCGGCGTAGCCGCGCTTCTTCCCGGTGATGGGCGACTCGCGCTTGCCTCCGAACTTGATGCTGATCACCTGCGACGGGCAGATGCGCTCGCACTGCAGGCATCCGATGCAGGCCTCGTCCCCGTCCGCGTCGTGGAGCAGAGCGAAGCTCGACCGGTAGCGCTCGGCCCGGGGCCGGATGACGTCCGGGAACTCCACCGTCGCCGCCGGGCGCAGCATGTTGGCCAGGGTCACCCGGAGCGCGCGCAAGCTGTCGGTCAGGTAGCCCATCCCGTGCTCAGCCCACGAACACCACCCACGCGCCGGTGGCTCCCACGAGCACGACGCTCGCCGGCACCAGGGTCCGCCAGCAGAGCCGCATCAGCTGGTCGGACCGGAAGCGCAGGAGCGACCAGCGGATCCAGTACACCGCGGCGAAGAGGAGGAGCGTCTTGGCCACCATCCAGTGGAGCCCGGGCCCGAGCGGGCCCCCGTCCCACCCGCCCAGGAAGAGGGCCGCAGCCACCGCCGAGGCCACCAGCGTGTGGACGTACTCCGCCATGTAGAAGAGAGCGAACTTCATCCCCGTGTACTCGGTGGTCACCCCGGCCACCAGCTCGCTCTCCGCCTCGGGGATGTCGAAGGGAATGCGGTTCGACTCGGCGAGCATGGCCAGGAGGAAGATGACCGCCGCCGGGAGGCCGAGGAAGAACGGCCAGACGACGAACCAGTGGTGCTCGGACTGGACGCGGACGATGGTCCCGATGCGCAGCGAGCCGGCGAGGATGACCGGCACCATGGCCGCCAGGAGGAGCGGCACCCCGTAGGAGATGGACTGGGCCACGGCGCGCATCCCGCCGAGCAGCGCCAGCTTGTTGTTGCTCGCCCAGCCGGCGGTGAACACCGGCAGGACGGTGAGCGCCCCGAGGGCGAGCACGTAGACCACGCCCACGTCGAGGTCGGCGGCCACCACCGTGGGCGAGAAGGGCACCGCCGCCGCCACGGCGATGGCGCACACCACGGCCACCGGAGGGGCGAGGTTGAACAGCGCCGAGTCCGCCTTGGCCGGGATGATGTCCTCCTTCTGGAGCAGCTTGAGGACGTCGGCGATGGGCTGGAGCAGCCCCGAGGGCCCGACCATGGTCGGACCGAGCCGGGTCTGCATCCGGGCTGCCAGCTTCCGCTCGAACCAGAGGGAGAAGGCGGTCACGGTCATGAGCACGGTGACGATGACCGCTCCGTACAGGCCGCCGTGGACGAAGCTGCTCACCGGTCCACCTCGCCCATGATCGGGTCGAGCGAGCCGAGGATGGCCACCGCGTCGCTCACCGTCGCCCCGGGCAGGATGTAGGGCAGCGCCGAGAGGGCATGCAGGCTCGGGGGACGGAGCTTGAGCCGGTAGGGCAGGTGCGATCCGTCGGAGATGAGGTAGCTCCCCAGCTCGCCCCGGGGCGTCTCGATGGCCACGTAGACCTGGCCGGGGGGGATCTTCGTCTGCACCGGGACCTTGATCGGCTTGCCGCTGTTGATCGGCCCGGCCGGCACGTTGTCCACCATCTCCCGCACCAGCCGGACGCTCTCCCGCACCTCCCCCAGGCGGACCTGCGCCCGGGCCAGGCAGTCGCCGCCGGTGCCGGTCACCACCTTCACCGCCACCTCGTCGTAGGCGTGGAAGGGCGCGTCCCGGCGGAGGTCGTGGTCGACGCCGCAGGCCCGGAGGATGGGGCCGGTCACCCCCAGCTCGAGGGCCAGCTCCGCGTCGAGCACCCCCACCCCGCGGGTCCGGGCGAGGAAGATGCGGTTCTCCAGGGTCATCCGCTCGTACTCGCCGATGCGCCGGTCGATGATGTCCATCGCCGCGTGGACCTTGGCGCTCCACCCCGCCGGGAGGTCGTGCCGGTTTCCTCCGATGGTGTGGGTGTTGTAGTGGAAGCGCGCGCCGCTGACCTCCTCGAACAGGTCGAGGATCAGCTCGCGCTCCCGGAAGCAGTGGATGAAGACGGTGGAGCCGCCCCCCAGCGCCCCGCCCAGGTCGAGGGCGAAGGTTCCCAGCCAGAGCAGGTGCGAGGCGATGCGCTGGAGCTCGGCGAAGAGCGTCCGCATCCAGCGCGCCCGGCGCGGGACCTCGAGGTTGAGCGCCTTCTCGAAGACCATGTTCAGCGCCTGCTCGTTGGTCATCGGCGCCACGTAGTCGTTCTTGTCCACGATGGGGGTGATCTGCACGTAGGCCAGCGACTCGCACAGCTTCTCCACCGCGCGGTGGAGGAAGCCCACGTGGGGCACCGCCTTGACGATGATCTCCCCGTCCAGGGTGAGGTCCATCCGGAACACGCCATGCGTCGACGGGTGCTGCGGCCCGAAGTGGAGGAGCATCAGCTCCGCCTCCGGATCGTAGCGGTCGATGGGCAGGTGCGGGTCGACGCGCCGGCTGACCTGGACGGTGCGCATCGGCCTCACCTCCAGGGGGCGGCAGCGGTGTCGGCGGCGAAGTCCCGGCGCAGCGGATGGCCGGTGTAGTTCTCCGGCATCATCAACCGGCGGAGGTCGGGGTGGCCGGCGAAGACCACCCCCACCAGGTCGTACTGCTCGCGCTCCTGCCAGTCCGCGCCGGCGAACAGGCCGCTCAGCGAGGGAACCGGCTGCCCCACCACCTGCCGGACCGACCAGGTGGCCAGCCGCGAGCCCGGCCCCACCGTGCGCAGGAGCGTGGTCACCTCGTGGTGCTCCACCTCGGCCGGGTCCTTCCCGGGCCGGCCCGTCCCGGGCAGCCAGTGGGTGGCCACGATGGAGACCAGCTGCCGGTAGCCGAGGGCCTTGAGGCGGCCGGCCAGCTCGAGGTGACGCTCCACCGGCAAGAGCGCGGGCCCGTGCTTCTCGGCGGCCGCCGCCCCCAGCTCGGCGAGGAGCGCGGCCAGGTCCGGGGCGACGGAGGGAGCGAGGGGCGCCGGACCAGGCTCGACCGGCACCGAGACGGGCGGCACCGACTCGAGGTCGGTGGCATTCTCGGCCGAGCTCACCTGCGCCTCGTCCAGCTCCCGGGTGCGCGCCTGGTCCACCAGGCGGGGGATGGAGGGCTTGGTGATGCGGAGGAGATCCGGATTCGGCTCGGTGATCTTCAGCCCCCGGCGCGCGGCCCGGACCTTCTCCTGGAGCCGGAGGAACCCGTGCATCAGGGCCTCCGGGTTGGGCGGGCAGCCGGGGACGTAGACGTCCACCGGGACGAAGGTATCCACGCCGGGCACCACCGAGTAGAGGTTGCGGTAAAAGTCGCCGGAGATGGCGCAGGAGCCCATGGCGATGCACCACTTGGGCTCGGGCATCTGGTCCCACACCTTCTTCACCCGGGGGGCCATCTTCACGGTGATCGTCCCGGCCACGACCATCACGTCCGCCTGCCGCGGCGTGGCGCGGACGATGCTCCCCATCCGGTCGATGTCCACCCGGGAGGCGGCAGTGGCCATGAGCTCGATGCCGCAGCAGCTGGTGGCCATGGGGAAGATCCACAGCGCGTTGGTCATCCCCCAGGTCAGGACATGGTCGAGCGCCACGGTGGCCACCGTCAGGCCGGGGGCCTGCAGCAGCACCTGGTAGAGCGGATGCTCGAAGTTGCCGCCCTGGTCGACGGTGCCCGGCCGGGTCACATCCACTCCAGCGCCCCCTTCCGGATCCCCCACACCCAGCCGAGCATGAGGACGCCGACGAAGGTGACCACCGCCCACAGGCCCCCCGGGCCGAGCTCCCGGGTGATCACCCCCCAGGGCAGCACCAGCGCCGCCTCGATGTCGAAGAGGACGAAGAAGAGGGCCACCACGTAGTACCGGGCGTGGAAGCGCACCCAGGCCAGGCCGGTGGGCGTCTCGCCGCACTCGTAGGTCTCCCACTTCAGCCGCGAGCTGGACCGGGCCCGTACCCGGAGGAGGCGGGCGCCGAGCAGGAGGCTGGCGGCCACCGCCAGGGAGACGAGGAGGAAGGCGAGGAGCGCGGGACCGTGGGCCATCGGTGTTGGGGTGGATCCTTACCTCAGAAGGCTCACTGGGCGACCGGATCGTCGCTGTAGGCCTCGTCCCTCCCGCCGGGCTCGCCGGCCAGGCGGGCGATTTCGGCCCTGACCAGGTCCTGGTGCTCCACCTCCTCGTCGCGCAGCTCCCCGAAGAGCTTGCGGACCTCGGTGCTCTCGAGGAGGGGGATGGCGCGGACGAAGAAGGCATAGGCCTTCTCCTCGCCGGAGAGGGCCGCCTCGAGAGCCTCCCGCACGCTCATGAAGGCCCGGGCGGCATCGTACTCCGGGGCCTCGACGTCGAAGATGCGCTCCCGCATCGGCTGCGGCCGCTCCCCGGGGAAGAGCGCCTCCCGCCGCTCGGCCAGCTGCGAGCGGTGGATCTCCTCGATGCGCGCCATGTGCTCGAAGAAGCGAGCGGCCTCGGCGGTGTGGTGGGCGGTGAGCTGCTCGGCGAACTCCCGGTAGCGGTCCCGCGCCTCCTCCTCGATGGCGATGGCCAGGTCGAGCGCCTCCCGGAGCGAGAGCCTGGCGAACTCGATTCCCTGGGTGGCAGCCACGTTCTCCTCCCGCCTCATGGTTTGAGGAACCGGTCGAGCACCCGCTCGCGCGGGCGCCGCTCCCGGGCCAGCTCCGACTGGCGGGTCCGGACCAGCGCGTCGTAGGTCGGCGGGGGGCTCGGATTCCGGTAGAAGACCCCGGTGTAGAGCTCGGTTCCGTAGGCCCGCGCCAGGTCCAGGGCCCGGAGCTGGTTCCCCGGGTCGTGGCCCAGGCCGGCCAGGGGCTTCATCCGCGCCTTGTGGGCGCGCAGCTGCTGGTCCTCCTCCCCGAAGGTGACGCAGGGGGACTGGATGTTGACGAAGGAGAACCCCGGGTAGCGCAGCGCCTCCTCGATGAGCGAGGTCATCCCGGGCATGTCCGCCGGCGTCGCCTGGGCGACGAACCCGGCGCCGTAGGCGAGCACGTAGAGGAGGGGGTTGATCGGCTCCTCCAGGCTCCCGAAGGGCGAGGTGACGGTGGTCAGCCCTCTGGGCGAGGTCGGCGAGAGCTGCCCCTTGGTCAAACCGTAGACCTGGTTGTCCATGACCAGGTAGGTGAGGTCGATGTTGCGGCGGATGGCGTGCGCCACGTGCCCTCCGCCGATGGAGAAGCCGTCCCCGTCTCCGCCGGCGACGATGACCAGGAGGTCGGGGTTGGCCAGCTTCACGCCCTGGGCGATGGGCAGGGCCCGGCCATGCACGCTGTTGAACCCGTAGGCGGTGGTGTACCCGGGGATGCGGCTCGAGCAGCCGATGCCGGAGATGAAGGCGATCTCGTGGGGCTCCCGCCCGAGCGCGGCCAGCGCCCGGTAGAGCGACTGGAGGACGCCGTAGTCTCCGCACCCCGGGCACCAGATGGGCTTGAGCTCGCTCTTGTAGTCCTTGGCCTGGAGCGCGGGGCGCGCCGGCGGCGCCGGGACGACCGGGGCCTCGAGGCTCACGCCACACCTCCCTCGACGGCGAGCGCCGCCAGGGCGTCCGCCACCTCGGCGGGGCGGAAGGGATTGGCGCCGCTGCGGGCAAACGGGCGGACCCCCGGCGGCAGGTCCACGAACATGCGCAGGATGCGGTAGAGCTGGCCCTGGTAGGAGAGCTCCACCACCAGCCCGGCCCGCACCGAGGCGAAGAACTCCCGGTAGACCTGTTCCGCCACCGGGTAGACCAGGGTGGGGATGAGCAGCTTCACCTCCAGGCCGCGCCCGCGGGCCAGCTCCACCGCCTCGCGCGCCACACCCGCCGAGCTTCCCCAGCTCACCACTCCCAGGGCCGCCCCCGGGCTGCCCACCACCTGGAACAGGTCGCGGCGCTCGAGAAGCGGGGCCAGCTTCCGGAAGCGCTTCTCGTTCATCCGCTGGTGCATCGCCCCGCTGGCGGTCGGGTCGCCGCGCTCGTTGTGCTCGATGCCGGCGCCGAGGTAGTTGCCGCCGCGCAGCCCGGGATGGCTGACCGGGCTGATGCCCGACGGGGTGAAGGCGAATCGCTGGTAGCCCTCGAGCTCGGCGCCGGCGGGCACGCGGCGGTGCTCGAGCGTGAAGCGCCCGGTGTCCACCGGGTCCACCGTCTCCTTGCGCTGGGCGATCTCCTGGTCGGAGAGGAGGATGACCGGCGTCTGGAAGCGTTCGGCCAGGTTGAAGGCCTCCACCGTCACGCCGAAGGTGTCCGCCACCGAGGTCGGCGCCAGCACCGGCCGGAGCACGTCCCCGTGCGCGGAGAAGGCCGCCTGGAAGAGGTCCGCCTGCTCGGGCTTGGTGGGGATGCCGGTGGAGGGTCCACCGCGCTGCACATCGAGCACCACCAGCGGCAACTCGGCGATGGTGGCCAGCCCGAGGATCTCCGTCTTCAGGGACAGCCCGGGGCCCGAGGTGGCGGTCATCGCCTTCTTGCCGGCGAAGGAGGCACCGAGCGCCGCCCCCACCCCGCTGATCTCGTCCTCGGCCTGGAGCACGACCCCGCCGTGCTGCCACAGCTCCCGGGAGAGGGTCTGCATCACCTCGGTGGAGGGCGTGATCGGGTATCCGCCGAAGAACTCGCACCCGGCGAAGATGGCCCCCGCGGCGCACAGGTCGTTCCCGTCGCAGAGCATGCGCGGCGCGCTGGCCGGGGCAGAGGTCAGCCGGCGGGGCCGGACGAGCGGATTCTCCCGGGCGCGCTCCAGGCCGCTGGCCAGCGCCCGCTCGTTGGCCTCGTACAGCCCGGCCCCCTTGCCGCCGAACTTCTTCTTCAGGCCGCGGAGCAGCGCCTCCGGGGAGAGGCCGAGCCACCCGGCGAGGAGTCCGAGCACCACGCTCGTCTTGGCCTTGTCCGTCCCGGCCGCCTTCTTCGCCATCTC
>Ga0187777_10000436_pt1 | contig 29214 bp, 32 predicted proteins | sample 1015_Q2_SP5_10_M_FD_132416 | JGI IMG/M metagenome (GOLD analysis project Ga0187777, IMG submission 132416) | Tropical peat soil microbial communities from peatlands in Department of Meta, Colombia - 1015_Q2_SP5_10_MG | ecosystem: Environmental > Terrestrial > Soil > Wetlands > Peat | place... | reverse complement strand
TTGACGAAGATCTGGAAGAGCAGCGCGACGACGATCCCGCCGGCGACGATCGCCGAGTAGAGGTCGCGCGCGACGGCCACAACGCGCAGGCTTCGCCAGAGCACGAGCAGGTAGAGCGCGAGCAAGAGCGACGCGCCGACGAAGCCGCGCTGCTCGCTGTACGAGGCGAAGACGAAGTCCGTGCCGTGCTCGGGCAGGAAGTTGAGTCGCGTCTGCGTCGCGTTCTTCACGCCGCGGCCGTTCACCTGCCCGGAGCCGACGGCGGCGATCGACTGCTCGAGGTTGTAGCGGGCGTCGACCGTGCACTTCGACGGGTGCACGAAACAGGTGAGGCGGGACTTCTGGTAGCCCTTGAGGAAGTCCACGCCAACGGCAGGGCCCGCCCAGAGGACGCCGACCACGAGGAGCACCGCGAGCGAGCCGAGCACCGTGAGCTGCCGCCACGGCGTGCCGCAGACGAAGAGCATGGCGGCGAGGGCGGCGAGGTAGACGAGCGCCGTGCCGAGGTCGGGCTGCGCGAACACGAGCACGACCGGGATCGACCCCAGCCCCAGGGTGCGCAGCGTCGTGCCGAGGTCGCCGATCCGGGCCCGGTCGGCGAGGAAGCCGGCGAGCGCGAGCACGAACAGCAGCTTCCCGAACTCCGACGGCTGGAACGTGAAGAAGCCGACGTTGATCCACCGGGTCGAGCCGCGGGCGGCGCGCCCGACCAGGAGGACGATCGCGATCAGCCCGACCGTGCCGCCGAAGATGTAGCGCCAGTAGCGGCGGTAGAGATCGGGGTCGACGAGGACGCCGATGACGAGCGCGACGCCCCCCACGGCCGCGTACACGATCTGCCGGTCGAGGTAGTAGCTCGGGTTGCCGGGAACGTCGAAGCGCGTCACGCCGGCGATGCCCCAGAGGCCGACGGCGACGAGCCCCGCCACGCCGGCGAGCAGCAGCCAGTCGAGCGAGCGCACGATGCCGACGAGGGCGAGCCCCTCCCCACGCTGGGCGGCGAGCCCTGACCGTTGCGATCCGGCGTACTCGAGCATCAGTCGGAGTGGATCGCGCCCGCCTGCTGCGCCTTGACGTGGAAGAACGCGGAGAAGACCTGCTCCGCGGCCGGCGCCGCCGCCGTGCCGCCGTGGCCACCGTTCTCGATCAACGCGCAGACGACGAGCGTCGGAGCGTCGGTCGGCCCGTAGCCGCACCACCAGGACTGGTCCTGGAGGCCCGTGTACCCGGGCAGCGTCACGACCTTCTCGGCGGTGCCGGTCTTGCCGGCGATCGAGACCGGGAACTTGCCGAAGACGCCGTAGGAGGTCCCGAAGGAGAGGTGCGTCCCCTCGTAGAGGCCCTGCTGGACGACCTTGAGCGCGGCGGGGTCGATGGGGACGTGCTTCGGCGCCGGCAGCGCCGGCACGGGCACCGCCGTCCCGTTCTGGTTCTCGACGTCCATGAGCAGGTGCGGCGTGACGAGGTTGCCGCCGTTGGCGATCAGCGCGTAGAAGCGCGTCATCTGCAACGGCGTCACGAGCAGGTTCCCCTGGCCGATCGCGAGCTCGATCGAGTCGCCGGGCGTCCAGAGGCGGTCGACCTGCCAGTGACCGGGATCCGTCTTCGCGGTGTACGTGTCGTGCTTCCACCTGATCGTCGGCACGAGCCCGCTCACCTCGGGGCCGGCGTCCGTCCCCGTCGGCTCGCCGAAGCCGAAGGCCTCGGCCCACCGCTGCAGCGGCTGGCCGCGGTCGCCCGGGAGCTCCCAGAACTCGTTCCCGAGACGGTAGAAGTACGTGTCGCACGAGTAGGCGAGCGCCGTGGGCAGGTCCATCGGCTGGTTCACGTTCGGGTCCCAGTTGTGGAACGTCCGGTGCGACTTGTCCTCCGGCGCGGTGAACGTCCCCTTGCACGGCAGGTACGCGTACGGCGAGACCATGTGCTCCTGCATCGCCGCGAGCGCGGTGACCGGCTTGAAGGTCGACCCGGGCGGATAGAGGCCCTGCAGGGCGCGGTCGAGCGAAGGGTAGTTCTTCGCGGGGGCGCTGCTCGCCGTCAGGCCCTCGGCGGCGAGCTCCTTCACGGTGACGCGGCCCGTGAAGACGGACGGCTGATACGCGGGCGCCGAGGCGAGCGCCAGGATCGAGCCGTTCCTGGGGTCCATCGCGACGATCGCCCCGCCCCGAGCGGCCCACTTGCCGCCCGCCTGCGCGAGGCGGATGCCGTACTGAAGCGCCTTCTCGGCCGCCTTCTGGAGCTGCAGGTCGAGCGTCAGGCGCACCGTGTGCCCCGGCGTGAACGGAACCGTCGGCACGACGGCGCTGCGCGGCCTGCCGAGGGCGTCGATGTGGCGGCGCGCCTCGCCGTCGACGCCGCGGAGGTACGTGTCGTAGGACGCCTCGATCCCGGCCTGCCCGATCTCGTCGCCGGCCTGGTAGCCGCTCTTCGCGAGCTTCTTCAGCTGCGAGGGGGAGATCTCGCCGACGTAGCCGAGCACCTGCGCCGCGAGCGAGTTGTACGGGTAATGGCGGATGTACGTCTTCTCGGTCGTGACGCCCGGGAACTGGGAGGCGCGCTCGTCGAGATAGGTCACCATCGGCTTGCTCGCATCCTCGCGGATGGTGACCGGCGTGATCAGGTCGTTCGCGATGCGGCGCGCCTTGATGCCCGCGGCGATCTCGTAGAGCGGCACGCGCGTCACGTGGGCGAGTGCGCGCAGCTCCTGGTACCGCACCGTGTACACCTTGGGCAGGTCCGACGGCCAGAGCTCGACGGCCGTGGCCTGGACGTTCATCACCAGGACCTTCCCGTTGCGGTCGAGGATCTGGCCGCGCGGCGCCTGCACGCGCACGATGCGGTAGGAGTTCGCCTGCGCCTGGCCGACGTACTTCGTTCCGGCGAGCACCTGCAGCGCCCACAGGCGGAGGAAGAGCGCGCCGAAGACGACGAGCAGGATGCCGCTGAGGATCGCGATGCGCAGCGCCAGCCGTGGTGTCAGCCGGTACGGCTCGGCGACGCTCTTGCTCGGCGGCAGGAACTTGCGCGGCCGCGCGCGGCTCCCGGCGGCGCTAGCCAAGCAGCTGCACCTCGGTCGCGACGTCCGACCGCTCGAACGCGCGCAGGAGCCGCCGCACGACCGCGTACACCGGCGCCGTCAGGACGAGGTTGAGCACGATCGCCGGAACGAGGCCCTCGAGCATCGCGCCGGCCGGAGCCGGCTCGCCGAGCACGAAGTGGACGAGCAGCAGCCCGAACCCGTAGAGGATCGTCACGACGCCGACGGAGAGGAACGGCGCGTGCGCGCGGTCCTGCCCGGTGGTCTCGCCGTAGCGACCGATCCAGTAGCCCGCGACGGTCAGCACGAGCGAGGTCAGGCCGAGCTGGCCGAGCGTCGCCGTGTCGACCAGCAGTCCGGCGAAGAAGCCTCCTACTGCGCCGACGATCGCTCCGCGCAGGAGGGCGACTGCGACGAGGGTGACGAGCAGCACGTCGGGGACGCCGTGGAGCACGTGGATCTGCGTGAGGATCGAGACCTGCACGATCGCCGCGACGAACAGCAGCACCGCGGCCTTGAGGCCGTCGACGATCGTCACGGCAGCTTCGACGCCTTCGTCGGGATGAGGGCGGCGACCGCGTCCAGCCCGGTGAGCTTCGCGAACGGCGCCACCTGCACCGTGCGGTACGTCGCGATGTCGCTCGTCCCGACCGAGATGACCTGGCCCACGGGGATGCCGTACGGATAGAGGTCGGGGTAACGGCGGTCGCGTGTGCCCTGGGTGACGATGACGTCGCCCCGGTTCACGACCTCGTCCTTCGCGACCTGGTCGAGGATGAGCGTATTCCCCTGGCCGTGGCGGATGAGGCCGAAGACCTTCGTCGTCAGGTCACGCGCGGCGACGACGCTGTCCGGATCGGTGAGGAGCGCGACGGTGGCGGTCACGCGACCGACGTTCGTGACGCGGCCGACGAGCCCGTCGGCGCTGACGATGGGCGTGTTCACCCGGAGACCCCTGTTCGATCCGGCGGAGATCGTGATCTGCTGGTCGAAGGGCCCGCTCGGGAACGAGATCACCGAGGCGTTCACGGCATGGTAGTCCTTCGGGTAGGCCGGGCCCTGCTCGTAGTCGAGCAGGCGCTTCAGGCTCGCGTTCTCCTTCGCGGCGGCGAGGTTCTTGAGCGCCAGCGCCTGGTAGTAGCTGACCTCGCGATGCAGCTTCGCGTTCTTCGACTTCGCGCTCGTGAGGCTGCTCACGTAGCCGTACGCGTCGCGGAACGGGCGCGCGACCCGGGTGGCGGCGACCTGGAAGGGGCGTAGCGCCGACGCGCCGTAGCCCTGGGCGTCGTGCAGGGCGCCTGAGGTCGGCGACCGGAACGAGATCGTGAGCAGGGCGAGCGCGCCGAGCACGAGCACGGCGAGCACGGCGCGCCGCAGCGCAGCGCTGCGCCCCCTGGGGGGCCGCCGTTCGGACTTGCGCTGGGCCGACGAGGCCAGCACCGCCACACGCGCGGTGCGGTGAGGAGGAGCCACTTTGCAAGGGTACCGCGCCTGACGGCGCGGTCCCCTTCTTGGCTACCAGGAACAGGCCGCTTACATCAGATAAGAGCGTGGCGGCTTCGCCGCCGCGCGCTCTGCGGAGCACAACCTCTCCCCGCGCAAGATTGCGGAGCATTTTGCGCGGCTAATAGCGGCGTCCGTTTCTGGAGCGGGCCCTCGCCTTGTTGCTGCGGTGGATCGCCTCGAACTCCTCGAGGCTCCGGCCCGAGCCGACGGCGACGCAGGTCAGCGGGCTCTCCGCAAGGTGCACCGGCATCTGGGTCTCGTGGCGCAGCCGCTCGTCGAGGCCGTTGAGGAGGGAGCCGCCGCCCGCAAGAACGATGCCGCGGTCCATGATGTCGGCGGCCAACTCGGGGGGCGTCTTGTCGAGCGTCGACTTGATCGCCTCGATGATCTGCGTGACCGGCTCGTCGAGCGCCCGGCGGATCTCCTCGGAGGTGAGGATCACCGTCTTGGGCAGCCCCGTGAGCATGTCGCGCCCCCGCACCTCCGCCTGGAGCTCCTCCTTCATGTCCCACGCGGAGCCGATCTCGAGCTTGATCTCCTCGGCGGTCTGCTGCCCGATCAGCAGCTTGTAGTCCCGCTTGATGTGGTTGATGATCCCCTCGTCCATCTCGTCGCCACCGACGCGCAGCGACTGCGAGACGACGATGCCGCCGAGGCTGATCACTGCGACCTCGGTCGTGCCACCGCCGATGTCGACGATCATGTTCCCGGTCGGCTCGGCGACCGGCAGACCCGCACCGATCGCGGCGGCCATCGGCTCCTCGATCAGATAGGCCTGGCGCGCGCCGGCGGAAAGCGTCGCCTCCTCGACCGCGCGCTTCTCGACGCCGGTGACGCCGGACGGGACGCAGACGACGACGCGCGGATGTGCGAAGCGATGCTGGTGCACCTTCTGGATGAAGTGGCGCAGCATCTGCTCGGTCACGTCGAAGTCGGCGATCACGCCGTCCTTCAGCGGACGGATCGCCTGGATCGTGCCCGGGGTGCGACCCAGCATCCGCTTCGCCTCGACGCCGACCGCGTGCACCTCGCCGGTGCGCTGGTCGATCGCCACGACCGACGGCTCCGAGAGCACGATGCCGCGTCCGCGCACGTACACGAGCGTGTTGGCGGTGCCGAGGTCGACGGCCATGTCGCGGCCGCCGAAGCCCGTCATCGACGTGAAGAGGCCCATGCCTGCGTTCGAGTCTAGCTGCGAAAACCCGGGAAGTCGCCGGAAAGCCCGGACTCCTTCGTGACGGTCTCCGCTCTACCTTCGCGACAAGCGACGACGGAGGAGCGGATGAACAACGTGAGCCTGATCGGCAACCTCGCCACCGAGGTCGAATTGCGCGAGGTCGGCACCGACAGAAAGGTCGCGAGCTTCCTGCTCGCGATCGGACGGGGTGGCCGCGACGGCGCGGATTTCGTCTGGGTCTCGGCGTGGGATCGCCAGGCGGACCTCTGCGCCGCGCACCTCGCGAAGGGCCGGCGGGTCGGGGTCGCCGGCCGCCTCAAGAGCCGCACGTGGGAGCAGGAGGGCCGGCGGCGGGACGCGGTCGAGGTCGTCGCCAACAGGGTCGAGTTCCTCGGCGGGCCGGAGCACCGCGAGGAGGGAGCGGAGGTGATCCCGTTCGACGCTGCGGCTGCCGCCGGCTAGTAGCGAAAGCGTGGGATCGCGGGGTGATGAGGATGCGCGCGCCAGGCGAGGACGTCTCGGTCACCGGCGGGCGAGGAAGAGCCGCTTCTCGGTTGTGAGGTGGGGTGCCCACTCGAGGCGATCGGCGTCCGCGAAGCGGAGGTACGCGCGGAGTGCATCCCGCATCGCGTCGACGAAGCCGTCCGCGCGGCTCGGGACGAAGCCGTCTTCCCACCAGAGGTCGAGCACCTGCACTACGCGTTCGGCCGCCTCGATCCGTGGCTCGATCCGGCCGACGAGGCGGTCGCGGAAGACGATCGGGAGCACGTAATAGCCCCAGCGGCGCTTTGCCGGCGGGAAGAAGCCCTCCCAGACGTACTCGAAGTCGAACAAGCTCGCGAGCAGGGCCGTGTCCCACAGGATCGAGTCGAACGGGGCGATGAACGCGACGGAGGACGTCGGCTTCGGCGGCGCCTGCAGGAGCGCGACCTCCTCGGCAAGGACGAAGCGCTTGCCGCGCACGCCCTCGACCTCGACGGGCACGAGCTCGCCGAGCTCGACCAGCTCCTTGTGCAGCGCCTTGCGCACATCCGGGTTGGCGATGCGGGCGAAGGTGCCGCCGGCGCCGCCGGCACCGAGCAGCCCGTGCGCGCGGTACCGGGACAGGAGCTTGTGCCGCTGCTGCTCTCGCTCCGGCACCTCGCGCGCGAGCACCTCAGCCGGGAGCAGCCGCTCGAGAAGGTCGTAGTACCGGAGGCTCCCGTCGCGCCGCGCGAGCCCGGTCGCGCCCGTCACCGTGTACGCCTCGAGCACGGCGCGCACGGCGTTCTCCGGCATCCCGAACCAGTTCTTCGTGGGGCTGCTCTCCCGCTCGAAGTCGGCCGACGACAGCGGCCCTTCGGCGCGGATCCGGTACAAGACGTTCTCCGCCACCGCGGCGTTGTCGGCGAGTGCCTGGGCGTGGAACCGGGGCCCCTTGCGGCCCATGACGTGACGGAACCAGGGGAACTCGCTCGTCGGGACGAACGACAGCGCCTTGTTGGTCGCCTCGAAGATCTCGCGGCGCTCGTAGAGCAGGTCGCACCAGGCGGGCTCGTAGCCGGCGACACGGGCGTGCAGCACGAGGTCGTGGTTCCGGCCGGCGACTGCGATCGGGTCGAACTGGATCGATCCGAGCTTGCGGAGGACCTCCAGGACGGCTTCGGGGCCACCCTCGAGCGACCGCGCCGGGACGAGGAGCTGCCTTGCGACGAGAAACCTGCGCGCCGCCTCAGCAGTGACCACCACCTCGAGGACACTACTGCGCCGGAGGGTCGTCCATCATCGCGGGATCCCACGGTGGTGCGCCTTCTGGTCGAGTCCGGCGAGGAACTGGCGCACGGCGTGCAGCACCGCGTCGGGACGCTCGCCGATCAGCAGATGGCCGCAGTCCGCGATCGACCGCAGCGGCGCACGCAGGCGGCGTGCGTACTCCATGCCGTCGCGAAGCGGCACCCAGTTGTCGTTCGCGCCCCAGAGGCAGAGGCACGGCGACCGGACGAGCCCGAGCTCGAGTCGCGGGTCGGCGCACGCGAGCGCCTTGCCCGCCGACACGGTGTCGGTGTGCTCCGCGGGGCCGGCGAGAAACGCCTCCGCCATCTCCGGCTCGAACCGCGCGGGATCGGCGACCCCCCACCAGCCGAAGGTGAGCGTGCGCCCCCAGCGGGAGCGGGCGAGCCGTCGCCGGTACGGGGCGACACGCTTCCCCGGCTGGAGCACGCCGAGCAGCTCGACCACCGTGCGGCTCGCAGGCGATGCGGACGAGATGCCCGCCGCCGCGGCGAGGACGACTCCGGTCACCGCCTCCGGCCGCCGGATCGCCGCGCGCAGCGCGACGAGCCCGCCGAGCGAGTGGCCGATCCAGGCCGCCGGCAGCGCCCCCTCGGCCTCGAGCACGGCGAGCACCGCCTCGGCGTACGGGTCGAACGTCGGCGCCGCGGGCAGCGGGCTCGAGCCGCCGTGCCCGGGCAGCTCGGGCACGAGCACCCGGTGGTCTTCCGCCAGGGCCGGCGCGATCAGGCGCCAGTTCCCGGCCGCCCCTCCGAAGCCGTGGACGAGCACGAGCGGCGGCCCCGTCCCGGCCGCGAGGTAGCGGATGCGGGCCGTCCGATACGGCACGGCCCGGTCGGAGAATCCGGGAATCCCCTGCCTGGCGTCCGTCCCCATCAGGGCATATTCTTCGCTCGATGGATGCTTCGGCGGGACGGGCAGATTGATGCCTGTCGGATCGACAAACGAGGGTCACGACGAGCCCGTCTGAGCGCGCAGCGCCGGCGGGCTTTTTCGTACCCGGAGGAAGGAGCACGAGAGGCATGGCGAATCACCTCACGCCCGAGGAGCTGTCGAAGGAGCTGGGCATCGATCGGCAGGAGGTGATCCGGGTCTGCATGCAGGAAGGCGTGCCGATCTACAACGGCAAGATCGACAAGTATCTCTTCCAGGTGCAGCTCGAAGCGCTCGGCGCAGGCCTCGCGAAGAGCTGACGGCCGCGGGAAGTGCTGCGCACTTCCCGCGGGGCGATGTTGTGCTCCGCAGAGCGCTCGCCGGCCAAGCCGGCGAGCTCTTGGTGATCTGAGCGACAGGTTTGCGTCGCGCGCGCGGTGGTGGCTGCGCCATCCCCGCGCGCGAGCATCCGGCCTCCACGAACGCTTCGCGTTCGCTCCGGCCCTTGGACCGTCGGCCTGGATGAAGGTTCAAACCGTCGCTCGGCCTGCGGTCCAGGCCGGAGGCCAACGCGGCCGCAGGCGCGTTGGCCGCAGGCAGATCCACGCGGACGGGGACGCTTCAGCGCCACCGGCCGCGCAGCGTAACCCTCGGCCTACGGCAGACAAGAGCTCGCCGGCTCGGCCGGCGAGCGCTCTGCGGAGCACAACATCTCCCCTCGCGAGGTGCGCAGCACCTCGCGAGGCGCCGTCAGGCGCTCTTGCGCGCCGGCGCCCGTCGCGTGCGAGAGCCGTCCCCCGGGGCGGCTTTCGGCTTCCCGGGCGCCTTCGCGGCGGCACCGCCGCCACGCCGGTCCTGCACCTCGGCGACGCTTCGACGCAGCGCCTCCATCAGGTCGACGACCGGCGTCTCGGGGACGGGCTCCGGCCGCGCGATCGCCTCGCCCGCGAGCTTGGCGTCGAGCATCGCGCGCACGTCGCGGCGGTACTCGTTCTCGAAGTCCGCGGCGTGCCACTCGCCGACGAGGCTGTCGATCACCTGCCCGGCGAGCGCAAGCTCGGCCTTCTTCACCTCGGTCGCGGCAACAGCCTCCTCGATCTCCGCCTTCGAGCGGACGTCGTCCGCGAAGAAGAGCGTCTCCATCGCGAGCGTGTCGCCCTGGGGTCGGATGAGGCAGAGGTTCTCCTTTCCCCAGAGCACGAACTTCCCGACGGCGGCCGTGCCGGACTCCTTCATCGCGCGCAGCAGGAGCACGTACGGGCGCCGAGCCGCCTCCGCAGTCGCCGGCGCGAGGTAGTAGGTGCGATCGAAGAACACCGGGTCGACGTCCTCGAGCTTGACGAAGCGGAGGATCTCGATCGACTGCGAGCGCTTGAGGGCGACGGCCTCGAGATCGGACTCCTCGACGAGCACGAACTCGCCCTTGGCGACCTCCCAGCCCTTCACGAGCTCGTCCGCCTCGACCTCGCGCTCGTGGAACGGGCACCAGCGCTTCTGCTTGATCGGAGTCCCGCACTCGCGGTGGAGGGTGCGGAAGGCCACGTCGGACCGCTGGGTGGCAAGGGCCAGCCCGATCGGGATGTTGACGAGGCCGAAGCTGATTGAGCCGTTCCAGATCGTGCGCATGAGGGGCCCGTGATCTTACCGGGACCGAACGGGTTCGCCCTCTCGCCCCGCTTACCTCCATGCGTACGATGAGGCCGTGGCGATCCTCTCGGCTACGGCCTCCGAGACCACCCTCGGCCGGCGAACCGCGCCGGCGCTCTGGCAGTACGTGCTCGCGCGCGGTTTCGAAGCGCCCGCGTACCTCGAGGAGACCGCCGACGGGTGGCGCCCCGTGTCCTGGCACGAGGCGGCAGAGCGGGTGGACGTCCTCGGTCAGGCGCTGCTCGCCCACGGGGTGCGCCGCGGCGATACGGTGGCCGTGCTCGCGCGGACGCGGCTCGAGTGGGTGCTGCTCGACTGGGCGGTGATGTCCGTCGGTGCCGCCGTGGTCGGGCTCTATCCGACGAACTCGGCGAAGGAGTGCGCGTACATCCTCGGCCACTCCGAGGCGGTGCTCGCGTTCGCGGAGGACGAGGCGCAGCGCACGAAGCTCGCGACGGTGCAGGACGAGCTGCCGGCGCTGCGCGAGATCGTCCGCTTCGACGAGCTGCCGGCGCTCGAAGCCGAAGGGCGGACGCACAGGGAGGAGCACCCCGGCGCAGCCGAGGCAGCGGCGAACGCCGTTCACGAAGACGACCTCGGCACGCTCATCTACACCTCCGGGACGACCGGCCCGCCCAAGGGCTGCATGCTCACGCACCGGAACCTCGTCACGGCCGCCGTCCGGGTCCAGCACAAGCTCCAAGACGAGGACGACGTCGTCCTGCTCTTCCTGCCGCTCGCGCACAGCTTCGGGCGCCTCGCGCACCAGGCGGCCGCCTTCCACGGGTCGACGCTCGCCTTCTGCGCCGAGGCCGCCCGCGTGCCGGAGGCGCTGGCGACCGTGCGGCCGACGATCCTGCCGGCGGTGCCGCGCGTGTACGAGAAGATCCACGCGAACGTGCTCGGCGAGATCGACCGCGGGAGCGGGGCGAAGCGCGCGATCGGCGGCTGGGCGATCGGCGTGGGTGGACGGGCGAGCGGGCTCCGGCGCGGGGGGAAGCGGGTGCCGCTGCTCCTTCGGCTCGAGGAGCGGGTCGCCGAGCGGCTGGTCTTCTCCAAGGTCAAGCAGCGGCTCGGCGGCAGGCTGCGGATCGGCATCTCGGGTGCCGCACCGCTCGGGCTCGACGTGCTCGAGTTCTTCAACTCGCTCGGCATGCTCGTGATCGAGGGATACGGGCTCACGGAGACGTCGAGCTCGGCGACCGTGAACGATCCCGACGACTTCCGCTTCGGGACGGTCGGCCGTGCGGTCGAAGGCTGCGAGATCAAGCTCGACGCCGACGGCGAGATCCTGATCCGCAGCGAGACGATCTTCACCGGGTACTACAAGGAGCCCGAAGCGACCGCCCTGGCGTTCACCGAGGACGGCTGGTTCCGCAGCGGCGACGTCGGCGAGATCGACGCCGACGGCTTCGTCAAGATCACCGACCGCAAGAAGGACCTGATCATCACCGCCGGTGGAAAGAACATCGCGCCGCAGAACCTCGAGAACGCCCTCAAGGCCTCTCGCTTCATCTCGCAGGCACTCATCGTCGGCGATCGGCGACCGTACGTGACCGCGCTGATCACCCTGGACTGGGACGAGGTGAACGCCTCGGGTCGGGACCCGCAGCAGCTCGTGGAGGAGCTGGTCGAGGCGGTGAACAGGGATCGCGTTCGAGTCGAGCAGATCAAGCGCTTCGCGATCCTCCCGCGCGATTTCACGCAGGAAGACGGCGAGCTCACCCCGACGCTGAAGCTGCGCCGCCGGGTCGTGCACGACCATTTCGCGGAGGAGATCGAGCGCCTCTACAGCGAAGCGAGATGACCGCAGGTTTCCTCATCGCGTCGGCGTTCCTCGCCAGCGCGGTCGAGTTCGTCGAAGCCTTGACGATCGTGCTCGCGGCCGGGGTGACGCGCGGCTGGCGCTCCGCGCTCGTCGGGGTCGGAGCGGCGACCGCCGCTCTCGCGGTGATGGTCGCGGCGCTCGGACCGGCGCTCACCCTCGTTCCGATCTCAGCCCTGCGGCTCGTCGTCGGTGCGCTCCTGCTCGCGTTCGGGCTCCAGTGGCTGCGCAAGGCGATCCTGCGCGCGAGCGGCTACAAACCCATCCACGACGAGGCGGCGATCTTCGCGCGAGAGATCGCAGGGGCGCGCACCGCACAGGCCGAGCAGCGGGTGGGCCTCGACTGGTACGGCTTCACGCTCGCGTTCAAGGGCGTGCTGCTCGAGGGACTGGAGGTGGCGTTCATCGTCGTCACGTTCGGCAGCGCGCAGGGCCGGATCGACCTCGCCGCGCTGGGAGCCGGCGGCGCGCTCGTGCTCGTCGTGATCGTCGGCGTGCTCGTACGCGCACCGCTGGCGCGCGTGCCGGAGAACACGCTCAAGTTCACGGTAGGGGTGATGTTGACGACGTTCGGGATCTTCTGGGCAACCGAGGGCGCGGGTGCGCACTGGCCCGGAGACGATGCCTCGCTGCCCGTGGTCCTGGCGTTCGTGATCGCCCTCTCGACCGCCTCCGTCGCAACGCTCCGCCGCCGGCGCCCGACAATGGTCGCCGCATGAGCCGCGTGCGCGCGTTCGGCCGCTTCTGGTGGAGCTTCGTCGTCGGCGACGACTGGCGGGCGGCCCTGGGAATCGTCGTCGCGATCGGGATCACCGCCGCGCTTGCCGCGGAGAAAGTCGCGGCATGGTGGTTCCTGCCGACGGCGGTCGCCGTGGTCCTCGCGCACTCGCTGTACCGAGAAGCTCGAAACAGCGGCTAGGCCACGGGGGAATCGCGAAGCGGTTACCCCGTGATGCGGCGGGCGCCGTCGTAGGTGGCCGCGTACCAGGCTTCGCTGAGGCTCGAGATCTTCACGACGTCGCCCGTGTGCGGTGCGTGGATGAACTCGTTGTCGCCGATATAGATGCCGACATGGCCGAGGCCGTCGAAGAAGACGAGGTCGCCCGGCTCGAGGTCGCCGGCCGAGACCGGCACGCCCGCGTTCCACTGCGCCCCCGTGTAGTGCGGGAGCGAGACGCCCACCTGCGCGTACACGTACGCGACGAACCCCGAGCAGTCGAATCCGCTGGGGCTCTCGCCTCCCCAGACGTACGGCACGCCGAGGTACTGCATGGCGATCCCGACCACGCCGGTGTACTGCGAGGGCGGCGCGACGGAGACGCCGTCCGGCGTCACTGCCGTCACGCCGATCCCGTTCGAGCTCGGCGACAGGAGCTGCTGTTCCTGGAGCGCGGCGAGCCTGGCCTGCGCCTGCCGCGCGAGGGCCAGCTGCCGAGCGCGTTGAGCCGCGACCAGGTGGGCGATCTCGCCCTTGACCGAGGCGAGCAGGCGCCGCTGCCGGGCGAGTTGCGAGCTGATGCGCGCCTTTGCGGCCGCCCTCTGGCGCACGAGCCTGGCCTGGTCTCTGTGCTCGCGCACAAGTGCGCGCTCGTGGATCGTCACCTCGTGCTTGAAGCCGATCACCTGATTCATCACGGCGACGTCCTGCGACGATACCGACTGCACCGTCTCGATCCGGTTGACGAGATCATCGATGCTCGTCGCGCCGAGAAGGACGGACAGTGTCGTCTGGTCATCGCGGGAGGTGTAGATCACGACGAGCCGCTGCTCGAGAGCGACCTGCGACTTGTGAAGGTTGATCCGCGCGGCGTGCAGAGCAATTCGGTTGATCGTCAGGTTGTGGTCGATCGCGCGCAGCTTGACCGTGGCCTGCTCATAGGCGTTCTGCGCCCGCCCGAGGCTCGCTTCGAGCCGTGTCAGCTCCCCATTCACACGCTCCGCCTCGGCCCGCTTCGCGGAGATCGAGGGGTCGGCCGACGCCGCTTCGGCCGCGATGCAAACCGCGGCGAGTGCGATGGCGAGCAACGACGCCTGTCGCCTCAGAACGCTAATAGCAGGCTCCTGAATCGGGTCGGCGACGGGCGCACCGGAGGGGCCGGAACGTCACAAGTTCCGCAGGCTAACAGGGTCACCGGCTGCTCGCAACCGTTCCAAGGGCAGGAAATTGCCGCAATTCGACATTTACCCTATCGCAGTCCCCGGGAAGATGGACCGCACAAAGTCGTGGAACGGCACTTCGGAGTGTGGTACGGTCCGGCACCGTGAGCGGCCGGAGGAGAGAATCCGCGGCGCGGCTCGCAGGCATCTCTGCGTTGCTCGTCTTCGCCGTCGCCTCGGCGGCCGCGGCCGCGGCCCCCGACACGCAGTACCGCGGGAAAGCGGCCAAGCTCCAACAACAGGCGAGCTTGCTCGCGTCGCGTGCTCACAGCGCGCTGCTCGATCTCTATGCGCTCGACACGCGCTTCGGCGCTGCGCAGACACGACTCGCGTCGCTGCAGGCAGAAGCCGAGCAGCTGCGCGAGCAGCAGGTGGTGCTGGCACAGCAGATCGCGGCAACGAAGCAGGCGCTCGCAGTGTCGCAGCAACAGCTCGGCGCCAACCTGCGGCTGCTGTACAAGCAGGGCGACACCGATCCGATCGCGGTGATGCTCGGGGCGACGTCTCTGTCGGACGCGATCACGCAGCTGGACGACCTGAACCGCGTCGCGGACCAGAGCGAACAGGTCGCCGCCGAGACGGCGGCTGCACGCGTGCGGCTCGCCGGGTTGGAGAGAGCGCTCTCGGGGCGCCGCCTGCAGGTCGGGGCCGACCTCGCGGCCGCGCAACGAACGGCCCGCCGGCTCGCATCCGCGCGCGTGGAGCGCCGTTCCTTCATCACACAGCTGCACAGCCAACAGCGGCTGAAGGTCGCGGAGATCGGAGTGCTCGAGGCCAAGGCCAAGGCCGCCGAGGTGAAGGCCCAGAAGCTCCAGGCCGTGGCGCTCGCGGGGCAAGCGGCCACGCCGGCGCCGCTCGGGACTCCGGATCCGGCGCCCATTCCCGCGCCGGGCGGGAGCACGCTCACGGTCAGCTCCACCGGCTATTCGCTCACCGGCCACACGTCCACCGGAATCCCGGTCGGCTGGGGCGTCGTCGCCGTCGACCCGACGGTGATCCCGCTCGGCACGCGGCTGACGATCCCGGGCTACGGGGACGGAGTCGCAGCGGACACGGGCAGTGCCGTCAGAGGCCCGGACATCGACCTCTGGTTCCCGACGCTTGCTCAGGCGCGCGCCTGGGGGCGGCGCACGGTGACGATCACGCTTCACTAGAATCCGCAGCCCAGGAGGGGGTTCCAGCTGAACGAGCTGCAGACGGCCGAGGAGCGGCATTCCGAGTCGCTTCGCGTGTTGATCGTCGACGACCACGATCTCTTTCGCACAGGCCTGCGAAATCTCCTCGAAGAGCAGGGTGTGCAGATCGTGGGCGAGGCCGCGTCAGGCGCAGAGGCCGTCCGTTCCGTCCGCGAGCTCGCGCCGGACGTCGTCGTCATGGATCTGAGCATGCCCGGCATGGGTGGTGTCGATGCCACACGACACATCTCGTCGATCGCACCGCTCACCCGCGTCGTCGTGCTGACGATCTCCGACAGCGACGCCGACGTGATGGATGCGATCTTCGCCGGCGCGTGCGGCTACCTGCTCAAGGACTCGTCGATCCAGGATCTCATCGCCGGTATACAGGCCGCCTCGCGCGGCGAGTCGCTGATCTCGCCGGCGATCGCCGCGAAGGTCCTGCAGCGCGTGCGCGCGACGAGCACCCGGCCGGAGATCGCAGGAACCATCAAGGCCGAGCTGTCGGAACGTGAGATCGAGGTGTTGAAGCTGATCGCGAACGGGAGAGACAACGCAGTCATCGCGGCCGAGTTGCACATCAGCCCGAAAACGGTCAAGAACCACATCTCGAACATCCTGATGAAGCTTCAGATCGACAACCGCATCCAGGCCGCGGTCTACGCCGTCCGCTCCGGAATCGTGTAGGCGAACCGTCGGTTCGCCTACACCCTGGTTTGTGCTCCGCAGAGCGGACGCCGGCAAAGCCGGCGTCCTCTTCGGGCGCGAGGCCATTGGAGGCATGACGCGGCCGGTGGTGCTCCGCATCCCCGCCCGCGTGGATCCGGCCTCCGGTTACGGCGGCTGCGCCCGCCGTAACCTCCGGCCCTTTGCGTTCACCGCAGGAGTATGTCTACGGCTGAGTCGCATGGGCCATGCGGCGCGTTTCGCGTGCGCGCTCCTGTAGCCCGGCCAGGAGCCCGCGCAGCTTCCCGAGCTCGCGAGCGAGCTCGGAGATGCGGCGCTCGAGCCGCAAGCGCTCGGCCTCGAGCACCAGCGCCTGCGCGTAGCCCTCCGTGAGCGCCTCCTCGAGGCGCGCCAGCGTCGGCGCCCCCGCGCCGCTCGCCGGAGCGTTCAGCAGGTCCTCGATCTGCTCCACCACGGAGCCTCGATTATCAAACGGGCTCTTTCTGCCCGGTATAGGCCGCACGGCCCATCTTGCGACCCGAAAGGCCCAACAGGGTTGACGATTCCGGCACCCGTCCGAACAATGGACGGCGTGGTGCCCTCCCGCGTTCGCGCCGTCGTCGCGGTGGTCCTCGCCGGCATCGCGGTCCCGGCCACGGCCGGCGCCCAGGGCCCGCCGCTTCCCACGCGCCTCCAGGACGCGCTCCTCGTCCCCACGGTGAGCCTTTCCGAGTCGGCCGCGTACGTCGTCGACCTGTCCACGGGGCAGGCGGTGTTCTCGCGCAACGCATCGCTGCCGCTGCTGCCGGCGTCGAACGAGAAGCTCGCGCTGACATACGGCGCGCTGACCGCCCTCGGCCCGGCGTTCCGGATCGAGACGGACGTGCTCGGCGAGGGAGAGCAGACAGGCGGGACCTGGCAAGGCGACCTCGTGCTCAAGGGGTACGGTGACCCGACGCTCTCGTCGCGGGGTCTCGCTGCGCTCGCGCAGCAGGTTCACGCCGACGGCATCACGCGCGTGACCGGCCGTGTGCTCGGCGACGAGACCTGGTTCGATTCGCGCCGGACGGCGCCAGGCTGGAAGGCGTCCTTCTACATCGAGGAATCGCCACCGCTCTCGGCGCTGATCGTCGACCGCGGCCTCGTCGGACGTTTCACGTCGCGCAACCCGGCGCTGTCGGCGGCGCAGCTCTTCCGTAAGGCGCTCGTCCACGCCGGCGTGCGCGTCGCCGGCGCCGCAGAGCTGGGTGCGGCGGACGAGCAGGCGGTCGCGCTCGGCTCCATCGACTCCCCCACGCTCGCCTCGATCGTCCGCTGGATGGACCGCGTGAGCGACAACTTCACCGCCGAGATGCTGCTCAAGGAGCTCGGCGCGGTGCAAGCCGGCAGGGGCACCACCGCTGCCGGCGTCGCCGTCGTCAGGCAACTGCTCGTTCAGGCCGGCGTCCCGATGGACGGCGTCCGTCTCGTCGACGGCTCCGGGCTCTCGCTGCTCGACCGGATGACCGCGAACGCGCTCGTCTCGCTGCTCTCGACGATGTGGGACGACCCCGAGGTGCACCCGGAGCTCGTCGCGTCGCTGCCGGTCGCCGGCCGCACCGGCACCCTCCACGACCGGATGCGCCGGAGCGCGGCCACGGGCATCGTCGTCGCCAAGACGGGGACGACGGACAACGCCTCCGCGCTGTCGGGCTTCGTCGGCGACCGCTACGTCTTCTCGATCCTCGAGAACGGCTGGCCCCTCGACTGGGGGTGGGCACGGGTCGCGCAGGATCGGTTCGCGACGATCCTCGCCGCGTCCTAGTCGCCCGCCCGGTTACAGTCGGTGCGAACACAGGGAGGCGAAGCATGGTCGTGACGATCAAGCTGACGGACGGCGAGACGTTCGCGTTCGAGTCGGGCAAGTCCGCCCACGCAGTTGCGAACGACATCGCCGCGCATCAGCTGTTCTTCGAGGTGCACACCGAGGCCGGGGTCGTGTACGTCAACCCCAGGCAGGTGGTCTCCGTCCGGGAGGAAGAGGCCTAGGCGAGCAGGTCGAGCAGGTCGGCCTCGGTGAGCAGCGGCACCCCCGCTCTCTGCGCCTTCGACAGCTTCGAGCTGCCGGGCTCCTCGCCGACGACAACGCCTGTCGTCTTCGACGACACGGAGTCGGAGACCTTGGCGCCGCGCGCTACGAGCGCGGCCCTCGCGTCGTCGCGCGAGAACCCTTCGAGCGTGCCGGTGATCACATATGTCCGGCCGGAGAGCGGCCCCTCCCTGGGCCGCTCCTCCTCGCCGGCGACGAACCTGAGCCCGAGCTCGCGCAGCTCCGTGACGAGCCGGCGGTTGTCCTCGTCGCGGAACCATTCGGCGACCGCCTCGGCGCGTTCCGGGCCGATGCCGTCGACCTCCTGCAGCTCCTCCTGGGACGCGTTCGTGAGACGGTCGACGTCGCCGAAGTGCCGCGCGAGCGTCTGCGCGGTGACCCAGCCGACGTCGGGGATGTTCAGCCCGAAGAGCACGCGCGAGAACGGCACGGCCTTCGACGCCCCGATCGCCTCGACCGCGTTCTGCGCCGAGGTCTCGCCGAACCCGTCGAGCTCCAGCAGCTGCTCGGGGGCCAGCCGGTACAGCTCGGGGATCGAGCGCACGAGCCCGAGGTCCCAGAGACGGCGGACCGTCTGCTCGCCGACGCCTTCGATGTCCGCCGCGGCCATCACCCAGTTGTTCAGCGACTCGAGTCCGCGCGACGGGCAGGCGCGGTTCGGACAGCGGTGCATCGCCTCACCCTCGGGCTTCACGACCTCGGCGCCGCAGAGCGGACAATGCGTCGGCATCGCAAAAGGCTTCGTTCCACGACGGTGGGGGCCCGCGGGCCCGACGATCTGCGGGATCACGTCGCCCGCACGCTGAACGATCACGTCGTCGCCCTCGCGAATGTCCTTGCGGTTGATGTCCTCCTCGTTGTGCAGCGTCGCGCGCGAGATGGTGACGCCCCCGACCTCGACCGGCTCGAGCATCGCCCACGGGTTGAGCGCTCCCGTGCGGCCGACGCGTATCGCGATCCGATCGAGCCGCGTCTTCGCGGTCATCGGCGCCCATTTGAAGGCGCGCGCCCAGCGCGGCCGCTCGTGCAGGGAGCCCAGACGCGCCTGCTGGTCGAGCGCATCGACCTTGATCACGATCCCGTCGATCTCGTAGTCGAGATCGCCGCGCCGCCGCTCCCACACCCGGCAGGCTTCGGCGACCTCCTCCACCGACTCGACCCGCTCTGCGAACGGGTTCACGGGGAAGCCGCGTTCGCGCAGCCAGCGCAGCGTCTCCCAGTGCGTCGTCGGTCCGTCGAGCCCGGCGCGGACGCCCGTGCCGTAGACCCAGATCGAGAGCGGCCGCTGCGCCGTGATCGCCGAGTCCTTCTGCCGGAGGGATCCGGCCGCCGCGTTGCGAGGGTTCGGAGCGGGCGGCTTCCCTTCCGCGGCGAGCCTCTCGTTGAACGCGCGGAAGCCGGAGAGCGGCAGGTACACCTCACCCCGGACCTCGAGCACCGGCGGCACCTGCCCGACCGCCGGCAGTTGCATCCGCAGCGGGATCGCACGAATCGTGCGCAGGTTCGGCGTCACGTCCTCGCCCTGCACGCCGTCGCCGCGCGTCGCACCGCGCACGAAGACGCCGTTCTCGTAGACGAGGTTGATCGCAGAGCCGTCGATCTTCGGCTCGAGAACGAAGGCGACGGGCTCGCGCGTGCCGAGGCGCTTCCGTACGTCGTCGACCCACTTGAGGATCGCCTCGTCGGTCGTCACCTTGTCGAGCGAGCCCATCGGCGAGAGGTGACGGACCTTCTGGAACTTCGCCGACGGCGGTGCGCCCACGCGCCGGGTCGGCGAGTCGGGCGTCACGAGCTCCGGGCGCTCCGCCTCGAGCTCGGCGAGCTCGTCGTAGAGGGCATCGTACGCCGCGTCCGCCATGATCGGCGCGTCCTCGGCGTGATACGCGATCAGGGCGCGGGTCAGCAGCTCGCGCAGCTCGGCCGCGCGCTTCGCCGGGTCAGAGGCGCTCAAGCAGCTCCTCCGCCGACTCGACGACGGCATCGGGTGCTTCGGCCTCGAGCCGCGCGCGGTCGTGGATGCGCCCCCAGGTCACGCCGATCGCATGCATGCCGGCCGCCTTCGCGGCACGGATGTCGAAGGGCGAGTCACCGACATAGGCCGTCTCGGCCGGCTCGGCACCCATCCGCTCGGCGGCGAGGAGCAGCGGCGCGGGATCCGGCTTCTGGCGCTCCGTCTCGTCGCCGCCGACGACGGTCTCGAACAGGTGGCCGACCGGCACGCGCGCGAACGCGAGCTCGACGGTCGAGCGGCGCTTCGCGCTGACGATCCCCAGCCGGCGCCCCTCGGCGTGGAGCCTGTCGAGGACGGCGAGCATCCCCCGGCACGCCTCGAGTTCGTCGTGGAGCGGCTCGTTGTGCGCGCGGTAGACGCGCACGAGCTCCCCGACTCGGTCGGGCGCGAACGCCGCCATCTGTGCCTCGAGCCCCGGGCCGCCGACCGACCGGAGCAGCTCGTCGTCGCCGTACTCGCGGCCGAGCACCTCGCGGGTCGCGTGCCTCATCGACGCGAGGATGATCGCGCCGGAGTCGACGACGGTGCCGTCGAGGTCGAAGAGGACGACGGGAAAGCGGATCACGGCGATGCATCGTAGGCAACCGACACGAGGTAGAGCCCCCAGGGCGGCGCGGTCATCCCGGCCTCGCTGCGGTCGCGGCCGTCCAGCAGCGGGGCGAGCTCCTCGGGGCCCAGCTCGAGCATCGTGCCTACGAGGCTGCGCACCATGTGCCGCAGATAGCTGTCGGCGGTGATCTCGAAGTCGAGGTGGACGCCGCGTCGGATCCATTCGGCGCGCTCGACCACCCGCAGGAACACGTCGTGCTGCGTCTCGGTCGGCGTGAACGCGCGGAAGTCGTGCTCGCCGGGCAGCAACGCCGCCGCAGCGACAAGCCGCTCCTCGTCGAGCCGTCGCGCCACCCACCAGCTGCGCCGCACCTCGAACGGCGACGGTGTGCCGCGGTTGAAGATCCGGTAGCGGTAGCTGCGCGACCGGGCGGAGTGGCGGGCGTGGAAGCCGGGAGGGACCGGCGCCGCCGCGAGGACGGAGACCGCGTCCGGCAGGCGCGTGTTCAGCGCCTCTGCGGCGCGCGCCGGCGGCGGGCCGCCCTCGACGTCGACCGACGCGACCTGCCCGAGCGCGTGCACGCCGGCGTCGGTGCGACCGGCGACGGCGAGGTTCGAGAACGAGGCGAACGTCTGCTCGAGGGCGTCGCGCAGCGCGGCCTCGACCGTCGGCAGGCCCGGCTGCGCAGCCCAACCGTGAAAGGGGGTGCCGTCGTACTCGACCGTCAACCTCAGGCGCACGTCAGGCGCTCCTGACGGTATTTGTCAGGAGTGCCTTATGCTCTATTTCTTTGCAGAGTGATTGATACACTCTAACCTGATGCCGACCGAGCAGGCATTCCTCCTCCAGCGTGTCCAGCCCGCCATGGTCGGCCTCGTGGACGGGTCGCTTGCGACCCTGGCCCCGATCTTCGCGGTCGCGCTCGCGACGCACAAGCCGTACTACGCGTTCGTCGCCGGTCTGGCGAGCGCGCTCGCGGCGGGCGTCAGCATGGCGTACTCGGAGGGGCTGTCGGACACCGGCGCGCTGACGGGCCGCGGCCACCCTGCAGTGAGAGGGACGATCACCGGGGCCGGCACGTTCCTCGGCGGCATCCTGCACACGCTCCCGTTCCTGATCCCGCACTACCACGTCGCTCTCGGCGCGGCCGTGGTCGTCGTCGGCTTCGAGATGGTCGGCCTCGCCTGGATCCGCCGGCGCTTCTTCGGCGCGGACTACCTCCGCTCGCTCGCATGGATCGTCCTCGCCGCCGCGATCATCATCGTCGTCAGCGGGGCGCTGGGGAACGCGGCGGGCTGAACGGCTGCGACTCGGGCGTCGCTACGGCACGTAGTCGACGAGCTCGAGATAGACCATCTCCGCCGCATCCCCCGGCCGGTGGCCGATCTTGACGATCCGCGAGTAGCCGCCGGGACGGTCGGCCATGCGCGGGCCGACGTCGGAGAAGAGCTTGTGCACGATCTCCTGCGAGCGGAGCTCGGACAGCGCCTGCCGGCGCGCGTGCAGGTCGCCGCGCCGACCGAGCGTGATCATCTGCTCCGCGATCGGCTTGACCGCCTTCGCCTTCGCCTCCGTCGTCCTGATCCGCCCGTGCTCGATCAGCGAGCACGTGAGGTTCGCGTACAGCGCCCTGCGATGGGCAGAGTCGCGTCCGAGCTTCTTCCCGGTCCGAGCGTGGCGCATCAGCGGTGCCTAGTCGAGGCCGCCGCCGTTGTCGCCGCGGAGGGTGAGACCGTGCTGCGCGAGCGTCTCCTTGACCTCCTCGATCGACTTCTTGCCGAAGTTCGGGATCGCGGCGAGCTCGTTCTCGGTCTTCATGACGAGGTCGCCGATCGTCTCGATGCCGACGCGCTTGAGGCAGTTGTACGAGCGGACGCCGAGCTCGAGCTCCTCGATCGGGAAGTTCTCCATCCCGTGTGCGAGCGCAGCCTCGGGGCCGACGCCGTCGCCGCCGACGGCCACTGCCTCGCCGAAGCCCTCCATCCGCTCGATGTCGGTGAAGATCGCGAGCTGGCGGATGAGGATCTCAGCCGCCTCACCGAGCGCGTCCTTCGGCTCGACGGAGCCGTCGGTGGTGATGTCGAGCGTGAGCCTGTCGTAGTCGGTGCGCTGGCCGACGCGCGCCGCCTCGACCGCGTACGCGACGCGGCGGACCGGCGAGAAGATCGAGTCGATCGGAATGACGCCGATCGTGTGCTGCGGCCCGCGGTTGAGCTCGGCAGGCATGTAGCCACGGCCCCGCCCGACCGTCAGCGTCATCTCCAGACGACCGCGATCGGCGAGATTCGCGATCTCGAGCTCCGGGTTGAGGATCTCGAGCTCGGCGGGCGCCTCGATGTCGGCGGCGGTGACGACTCCAGGGCCCTTGCGGGCGACGTGCACCTCGACCTCGGGCGAATCGCCGTGCAAGCGGGAGATGAGGTTCTTGAGATTGAGAACGATGTCGGTGACGTCCTCGCGAACGCCCGGCAGCGTCGTGAACTCGTGCGCGGTGCCCTCGACCTTGACCGAGGTGACCGCCGCGCCCTCGAGCGACGAGAGCAGCACGCGGCGCAGCGAGTTGCCGAAGGTGTGGCCGAAGCCGCGGTCGAGCGGCTCGATCACGAAGACTCCGCGGTGCTCGTCCACCTCCTCGTGAACGATCTTCGGAATCTGGAAATTTGCTTGACGAACTGCCATCGGTTCCTTTCCTTACTTCGAGTAGAGCTCGACGATCAGCGACTCCTGCACGGGCGTGTCGATCTCGGTGCGCTCGGGCTGCTTCAGCACCTTGCCGGTGAGACCGTCGTGGTCGGCCTGCAGCCACGGTGCGACGGTGGACACGAGATCGGTGGCGTCGCGGATCACCTGCTGCGCCGACGAGTTCGGGGCGACCGTGACGATGTCGTTCGGACGAACCTGGTAGCTCGGGATGTTGACGCGGCGGCCGTTCACGTGGAAGTGGCCGTGCCGGACGAGCTGGCGTGCCTGCGCCCGCGAGACGGCGAAGCCGAGCCGGTAGACGACGTTGTCGATCCGGGTCTCGAGCATGCGCAGCAGCTCCTCGCCGGTGACGCCGGAGCGGCGCGAGGCCTTTTCGTAGTAGGTGCGGAACTGCTTCTCGAGCAGGCCGTAGTAGCGGCGCGCCTTCTGCTTCTCGCGGAGCTGCGTCAGGTACTCACTCTGCTTGATCCGGCCGCGGCCGTGCTCGCCCGGCGGATAGGAGCGGCGCTCGATCGCGCACTTCTCCGTCAGGCAGCGCTCGCCCTTGAGGAAGAGCTTCATCCCCTCGCGGCGGCAGATGCGGCACTTCGGACCGAGGTCGCGGGCCATCAGACCCTTCTCCGGTTCCGTTGTCGCACCCCGTTCAACCGCGGAAAGTGCTGCGCACTTTCCGCGGGGGCCAGTTGCATCAGCCCGATCAAACCCTTCTCCGTTTCCGTTGTCGCACGCCGTTGTGGGCCTGCGGCGTCACGTCCTTGACGCCGAGGATCTCGAGACCGGCGGCCTGGAGCGAGCGGATCGCCGTCTCGCGGCCCGAGCCGGGCCCCTTCACGAAGACCTCCACCTTCTGCAGGCCGTGCTCCATGCCCTTGCGCGCGCACGCGTCGGCGGTGACCTGGGCGGCGAACGGCGTCGACTTGCGCGAGCCCTTGAACCCGGCCGAGCCGGCGGACTCCCACGCGATCACGTTGCCCTCCTTGTCGGTGAGGGCGACGATCGTGTTGTTGAAGCTCGTCTTGATGTGCGCCTGGCCGATCGCGATGTTCTTGCGGACGCGCCTACGCGTGCGACCACGGGTCGCAGGACGACGGGGAGGGGCCATCTACTTGGTCGCCGCCTTCTTGCCGCGCCCGACGGTCTTCTTCGGCCCCTTGCGCGTGCGTGCGTTCGTCTTCGTGCGCTGGCCGTTCACGGGCAGGCCGCGCCTGTGGCGCAGGCCACGGTACGCACCGATCTCTGAGAGTCGCTTGATCGACTGCTGGCGCTCGCGGCGCAGGTCGCCCTCGACCTCCAGCTCGGTGTCGATGTAGTTGCGCAGCTTCGTGACCTCGTCGTCGGTGAGGTCACGAACCTTCGTGTCGGGCGAGAGGCCGATCGCGGCTGCGATCTTGCGCGCCGTCGGCTGGCCGATCCCGTAGATGTACGTCAGCCCGATCTCGAGCCGCTTCTGGTTCGGGAGGTTGACTCCGGCGATTCGTGCCACGGGTGCCTAGCCCTGCCTTTGCTTGTGACGGGGATTGCTGCAGATGACCATGACCGTGCCGTGCCGCTTGATCACGCGGCAGCGCTCGCACATGGCCTTGACGGAGGGGCGTACCTTCATGTCTTCACCGATGCCTGTAGGTGATCCGACCGCGGTTCAGGTCGTACGGGCTGAGCTCCACCTTGACCTTGTCGCCGGGCAGGATGCGGATGTAGTGCTTCCGCATCTTCCCGGAGATGGTCGCCAGCACCGCGTGGCCGCTGTCGAGCTGCACCCGAAACATCGTGCTCGGGAGGGCCTCGACGACCTCGCCTTCGACCTCGATCTTCTCTTCCTTCGTCGGCATGTCCTTTCGGGTTCCAGGGTCATTCGCGCGCACGGCAAAGCCGGTCGCGGCGAACGGTCATCGTAGCAGAGCCGCTCCGGCCTTCGTGAGGATCAGAGGGCCGCCGGCCGTGACAGCGACGGTGTGCTCGAAGTGCGCCGCGAGCGACTCGTCGACCGAGGAGATCGACCAGTCGTCGTCGTGGACGTAGACCTCCGGAGCGCCGGCCGTGATCATCGGCTCGATCGCGAGCGTCATGCCCTCCTGGAGCAACGGGCCGCGGCCCGGAGGGCCGTAGTTCGGTATCTGCGGGTCCTCGTGGTAGGAGCGGCCGACCCCGTGACCGACGAGGCTGCGGACGACCGAGAAGCCGCCCTCCTCGACCACCGTCTGGATCGCGTGCGAGATGTCCGAAAGCCGGTTCCCGACGCGGGCTTCCTCGATCCCGGCGGCGAGCGCATCCTGGCAGACGTCGAGGAGCCGCTGCGCCTCGGAGTCGATCTCCCCCACCGGCAGGGTGACCGCGCTGTCGGCGACGAGGCCGTTCAGCGTCACGCCGAGATCGACGGAGATGAGATCGCCCTCCCGGGCGCGGTACTCGTTCGGGATGCCGTGCACGACCATCGAGTTGGGCGAGACGCAGAGCGCTGCCGGAAAGCCCTTGTAGCCCTTCGACGTCGGGATGCCTCCGTGGGCGCGGATGTGCTCCTCGGCCAGCCGGTCGAGCTCGAGCATCGAGACCCCCGGCTCGAGGTGCTCGGCGCACAGCGCGAGCGTCTCCGCGACGAGCGCACCGGCCTTCGCCATCCCCTCGATCTCCTGCCGACTCTTGCGGATGATCATCAGGCGCGGGCCTCGACGGAGGCGAGCGCCTCGCGGATCTCCTGGAACACCTCGTCGACCGTCCGGTCGGCGTGGATGCCGACGACGTTGCCCCGCGTGGTGCGGTAGTACTCGACGAGCGGAGCGGTCTCGCGCTCGTACAGCTCGAGTCGCCGCTCGATCGCCTCGGGCGTGTCGTCGGAGCGGTTCTCCTCGGCGGCGCGCTTCACCATCCTGTCGAGCAGCGCCTGCCGGTCGGGCACCCGGAATGCGAACACGACGTCGAGCGTGCGCTCGAGCTGGTGGAGCAGGTCGTCGAGCGCCTCCGCCTGCGGCATCGTGCGCGGGAAGCCGTCGAGGACGAAGCCGGGCAGGGTGTCGCCCCGGCTGAGCCGGTCCTCGATCAGCCGGATCATCAGCTCGTCGGAGACGAGGTCGCCGCGGTCGTAGACCGCCTTCAGCTCCCGGCCGAGATCGGTCGGCAGCTCCTTGATCTCGCGGATCATGTCGCCGGTGGCGATGTGCGCAAGCCCGTAGGTGGCGCGGATCAGCTTCGCCTGGGTGCCCTTGCCGGACCCCTGTGGGCCGAGGACGAGGATGTTCATCGGGCGCTCGCCTACCGGAGGAAGCCTTCGTAGTGCCGCATCATCATCTGCGACTCCATCTGGCGCATCGTGTCGAGCGCCACGCCCACGACGATCAGCACAGAGGTGCCGCCAAGCGCGCGCGACGTCGCCTGCGAGAAGCCGAAGTAGCGGATGAAGATGCTCGGCGCGACCGCGATCGTCGCGAGGAACAGCGCGCCCGGAAGCGTCAGTCGCTGGAGCACGCGGTCGAGATAGGCGGCAGTCGGCGGGCCAGGCCGGATGCCCGGAATGTAGCCGCCGTACTTGCGGAGGTTGTCCGCCTGGTCGACAGGGTTGAACTGGACCGAGGTGTAGAAGTACGTGAAGACGATGATCAGGAGGCCCTCGATCATCAGGTACGACCACGTCGTCGGCTGGAAGTGGCGGTTGACGAAGGGCGTCCACGACGGCACGAACTGGCCGACGGTCGGCGGCAGCGACATGATCGCGGCGGCGAAGATGACCGGGATGACACCGGCCATGTTCACACGCAGCGGCATGTAGGTCGAGCCGCCGGCCGTCTGTCGGTTGCCCAGCTGTCGTCGCGCGTACTGCACGGGGATACGGCGCTGTCCTTCCTGGACGAAGACGACGGTCACGACGACGAGGATCGAGATGATCGGGAAGAACAGACGCTCGGTCGTGCCGCCGTTGATCCACGCGCTGATCCCGGACGGCGCGTACGCGAGGATGGAGGCGAAGATCAGCAGCGAGATGCCGTTGCCGACGCCGCGCTTCGTGATCAGCTCACCCATCCACATCAGCAGCGTCGTGCCGGCGGTGAGCGTGAGGACGATGATCACGAGCTTGCCGGCGTTCACGTTCGGCAGCGCGCCCTGGCGCTTGAACAGGAACGCGTATCCCGTGGACTGTGCGGCCGCGAGGCCGACGGTCAGGTAGCGGGTGTACTGGTTGATCTTGGCGTAGCCGGCCTCGCCCTCCTTCTGCAGCCGCTCGAGCGTCGGGATCACGACCGTGAGCAGCTGCAGGATGATCGACGCCGTGACGTACGGCATGATCCCGAGTGCGAAAAGCGAGAAGCGCGAGAGCGCCGAGCCGGAGAAGAGGTTGAGCAGCGTGAGGATCGAGCCGCCGGCGCCGTTGAAGTAGCTCTGGATCGCCTGCTGGTCGATGCCCGGCGCCGGAATCCACGAGCCGAGGCGATACGCGGCGAGGACGGCTGCGGTGAAGATCACGCGGCGGCGCAATTCGGGTACGCGCCAGGCGTTCGTCAACCACGAAAGCATCCGCTAGCTCTCCTCTTCGCCCGCTTCGCCCGCGTCCGGCGAAGCCTGCTCGTCGAGCTGAAGCTCATCCACGGCGGCTGCTTTCCTGGTCGTTCGCCGCTTGTGCCGAACGACGGGCTCGCGCAGGAGCTCGACGGTGCCGCCCGCCGCCTCGATCTTCTCCCGGGCGGTGCCGGAGATGGCGTGCACGCGGACGGTGAGCTTCTTCGAGAGGTCGCCGACTCCGAGCAGTTTCACGTCGGTCCTGGTGTTCTTGATCACCCGCTTCGCCACGAGCGTCTCGGGCGTGACCTCGTCGCCGGCCTCGAAGCGCTCGAGGTCGCGGATGTTGACCGGCACGGTCGAGGTGCGGAAGGGGCCGACCGGCATCGCGTCCTTCGACGTCGATCCCTTCAGCTTGCCCATGCGCATCTGGATCGGCATCTGGCCCCCCTCGAAGCCGGCGCGCATCTTGTGGGAGCCCGCGCGGGACTTCTGGCCCTTGATGCCCCGCCCGGCGTAGCGGCCCTTGCCCGAGCCCGGACCGCGACCGACGCGCTTGCGGTCCTCCCGCTCCTGGGCAGGTTGGAGATTCGACATGTTCAGCGTCTTCGGCACGGCTACGACTCCTCGACCTTCACCAGATGGCGCACCTTCCGCAGCATGCCTGCGAGCACCGGGCCCTCGTCGTGCTCGACGCTGCGGCCGATCTTCCCGAGCCCGAGCGCGCGCAGGGTCCCGCGATGACGCTCGCTCTGCCCGATCTGGCTACGGACTTGCGTTACGCGGACTTTCGCGGCCATCTAGGAGTCGTCCTTCTTGCTGCGGCGGCGGAGTCGCGAAGCCTTCGGCTTCGCGACCGGCCCCGCATCAGCCTCGGCGGGAGGCTCCCGGACGGCGACGTCGGCGGGAGCAGGAGTCTCCACGGGGAGAGCCGGCTCTTCCGGCGCGACTTCAGCCTCGGGAGCGGGCTCTTCAACGGCGACCTCGGGCTCGGGAGCCGCCACTTCCTCGACCAGAAGCTCCTCCATGGGCGCAGTCTCGATAGTCGCGGTCGCGTCGGCGACCGCGACAGGCAGCACCTCCGAAATCTGCTTTCCCCTGATCTTGGCCACGTCCTCGGGCCGTCGCAGCTCCTTCAGAGCCACCACGGTGGCTTTGGCCATGTTGATCGGATTCGTCGTTCCCAGGCTCTTCGCGAGCACGTTGCGGACGCCGGCGAGCTCGAGCACGGCACGGACGCCCCCGCCGGCGATCACGCCCGTTCCCTCGGAGGCCGGCCGCAGCATCACCCTCGCGGCGTCGAACCGGCCCAGCACCGCGTGGGTGATGGTCGAGCCGTGCTTGGGCACCGTGAAGAGGTTCTTCTTCGCATCCTCGACCGCCTTCGTGATGGCGAGCGGGACCTCGCGCGCCTTGCCGTAGCCCACGCCGACGCGGTCGACCTCGTCGCCGACCACGACGAGCGCGGTGAACGAGAACCGCCGGCCGCCCTTGACGACCTTCGCGACGCGGTTGATCTCGACGACTCGCTCCTTGAGCTCGC
>Ga0187777_10000434_pt1 | contig 29433 bp, 26 predicted proteins | sample 1015_Q2_SP5_10_M_FD_132416 | JGI IMG/M metagenome (GOLD analysis project Ga0187777, IMG submission 132416) | Tropical peat soil microbial communities from peatlands in Department of Meta, Colombia - 1015_Q2_SP5_10_MG | ecosystem: Environmental > Terrestrial > Soil > Wetlands > Peat | place... | reverse complement strand
ATTGCAGATCGTTGGCGAAGAGCTATGCGAAACTCTCGATTTACACGCGGGTTCGACCGTGCTCGACGTCGCTGCCGGAAATGGAATGGCCAGTCTTGCCGCCGCCCGGCGCTGGTGTGACGTTGTTTCGACGGACTACGTCGCGAATCTGCTCGAGCGGGGTCGTTCGCGCGCTCTGGCCGAAGGTCTGTCGATCGAGTTCAAGGTAGCCGACGCCGAGGCGTTGCCCTTTAACAACAACTCATTCGATGTCGTTATCTCCACCTTCGGCGTGATGTTCACACCCAACCAGGATCGCGCTGCTGCCGAATTGCTGCGTGTCTGCAAGCCCGGCGGCCGTATCGGTCTCACGAACTGGACGCCAGATGGATTCATCGGACACATGTTCAAGACGATCGGCAAATATATGCCGCCCCCGGCGGCTGCCAGATCTCCGATGCTCTGGGGCACGCGGAATCGACTGACCGAATTGTTTGGATCGGCCGCCAGCTCGATCAAGACCGAGCCACGCAAATTCAATTTTCGGTATCGTTCGGCCGAGCACTTCGTGGACGTGTTCCAGACCTACTATGGCCCCATGCTCAAGGCTTTCGCGGCACTCGAGCCCCACCAGCAGGAGGGTCTCAAGAAAGATCTTTGCGCACTTATCGCGCGCATGAACAAGGCCGACGATGGCACGATGGTTGTGCCAAGCGAGTACCTGGAGGTCGTCATCACGAAGCGATGAGGCATCACCCGGCACCGTGCGCACAAACGCGGTGCCGGGGCACCTGGACTTTTAAAGAAGGAATAACCCGATGGACATTGTGATCTATGGGAGCGCCCGCGCGCCCCGCAGTGCTATTGCCAACTCTATAAAGTCCGAACCGCGCAGGGACCTGTTTGCGTGCTTCATGGATGCACTGAGAGAGACGCGTCGGCGTCAAGCCCGCCGCGAGATCGCAAAATATGCGCACCTGACGGCGCTGCGCGAACATGACGTACCGAATTTGTTATTTCGGGATTTGTCCGGAAACCATGGCGGCAAATCATTAGTGATTTGCCCGATTACCGGCTACCCGTGCGAGGGAAACCGGTCGCATCTTTGCGAAGACTACGGGTGCGCCCGAAAGGGTGGCCTGTCGCCCAATTCGGACGAGAATTTTTGAATGCAGCGTTGAGTAGCGCTTATTGCGTTCCCTGGGTTCCGCAGCGGCCGATTTTGAGAGCCTTGCACTCATCCTTCACGCCGCGAATGCTACCGAGAATCTTGGTGCCAAGCTTGCCGTCCGGCTTGCGGATTACTTCCATTGCATGTTCGTCGTTCACAATGTCGCGCGTCTCGGGATCAATGCTGATCTTGCCGCGTGGACCGTCGGCCGACCAATGCTTGATCTCGTTGACAAAGGTATCCGCGTCAAACTTGCCGTTGAGCTTCTTGATGGTGTGGAAGACGGCATTAATCGCATCCCAGGCATTGGCGGATTCGAAGTCCGGATAGTTGTCAGGACCGTAGACTTCGTGCCACGCCTTGACGAACGCCTTGTTGGCGGGGTTATCGAGATCGTTGCTGTACGAGCTCATCACGATCGTTCCGATTGCGGCGTCGCCCATGGTCTGAAGCTTGCTGTCGGGCACGACGTCCTTCGGGCCAATGAGCTTGATGCCGGCCTGGCGCAAACCGAGCTGTCCGTAGGTTTTGACGACCGCGAGTGCGTGCGAGCCCGATGGTATGAACACGAACAGGCAATCGGGCTTTTGGTCCTTCACCCGTTGGAAGAACGGCGTCATGTCCGGAACCTGCGCCGGATTGCCCATAGGGATGGCATCGATCACCTTGCCGCCGGCTTTTTCAAAGCTGGTCTTGAACGCTTCTGTTGAATCCTTGCCGGGCGGGAAATCGGTATACGCGGTCGCTGCTGTTTTGCACTTGAGCTTATCTTGCGCATAGGTGCCCATCGCGTAGCCGTCGTGCCACATGCTAAACGAGAAACGCACGATGTAGGGCGAGAGCTGCGTAATCCATGCCGTGCCGGCATTGGCAATGACAAACGGGACCTTGGCCTGGGTTATCACTGGCGCCATTGCGATGGCGGATGGTGAATACACGACTCCAAGAATGAGATTGACCTTGTCCCGAGTTATGAGCTCGGTCGCCGCGGTCTTGGCATTCGCTCCGGATGGCGGCCCTTCGTCGCGCTTGATGAGTTCGACTGTATGCGGCGCGATGTCCTTGGCATGAAGCTTCATATAGAGGTCGAAAGCCTTGTCCTGCACATCGCCAAGATCGGCGTTGGCGCCGGAATAGGGAATCAGAATTCCGATTTTGATGTGTTCGGCCTGCGCCGGCGCGGACAAAACCGCGCCAAGCGCCAGGCAGCCTAACCACGTGACGGCTCGCATCGTTCCTCCCAGAGACTAAATTTTGGACGTTCTCGTGTGGCCCTGGCTGACTTATAGCAGGCAAGCGTAGCGAGCGAATAGCGGCGATTCAACGATGTGTATGTGTCGTCGTGGGCGCAGGCCCAATCGGCCTGCCGCGTCGATCAAGAGTTGCTTTGCGCTAGGTCAAACCGGCCCTAGCGGCCCGTCATAACCTTCAACAATCAGCGGGCACGGCAATTCATTTCGCCGATGGAGATCATGACCGGAAATCAACCGCATATTCCAACCGAGGTTTATCTCGATTTTCTGGGAACAACGATTCACATTCACTGGGACTACCACGCAATCTTCATGACCAGCATCTGGCTCGTGCTCGTTCCACTTTGCATTATTACGATCAGATTCGGCAAACCAAAACCAGCGCCCTTCGGGATCAGGGAAGAAATCAGACTCAGGAATTTAGCCTGGTGGTGGTTCAGCGTTCACAAGTTCGGATTTTACCTTGTGATCGGGCTTTCACTTGCGGGCGCGGCCATAGCGTTGACGGTCAGCCGCAGCTTCAGCGGTTCTGTCCATTCGGTGTTTGGAATTGCCACGGTTGTGATGGGCTGCTTGCAGATTGTCTCTGCGTGGCTGCGAGGCACGCACGGCGGCAGATACTACTTCAAGGCCGATCCGGATGACCCCTCGACATGGCACGGCGATCATTTCGACATGACCCCGCGCAGGCGGAAATTCGAGGCCTATCACAAGACCGCCGGCTATTTCGCGGGCTTCTTTGCGGTCGGCGCAGTGGCCTCCGGCTTGATGCAGTATCGGATGCCAATACTGACAATCGCCGTTCTTGTAACTGTGCTCGTCGTTTTCGTGCTTTGCATTGCACTGGAGCACAAAGGGCTCCGATATGATGGTTATCGTGCGGCCTTCGGCAATAATCCCGATCACCCGTACAATAAAGCGCGCAAGGACTTGTAATGGGCACCCGCCATCAATCGATGGCTTGATGCCGGCCGCTGTCTTTGCTAGCGGCTTGTCCAAATCCCGAATATCACCGGCAGATATAGACAGGTAAGCGGCGGACCATGCGCATTGCAGCCATCAATACCCCCCAGGGCAAAATATTTGGCCTCGTTCAGGATGACAGTTTTCGCCCTTTCTCGGTGGGCAGAGCATCGGTGCGCGATTTACGTCACGTCATTAAACTACTCGGTGAAGGCACGCCCCCGGAAACCGGTGAGCCGGTAGCGCTCAAGAACGTCAAGCTTGCGGCGCCGGTCGGACCGCTGGCAAAGAACGTAATCTGCGTCGGAAAGAACTATCATGACCATGCCCAGGAGTTTGCCCGCAGTGGCGTTGACCAATCCGGCGACAAGCAGGAAGTCCCAGCCGATCCGGTCATCTTCACCAAGTCTACTTCCTCGATAGCCGATCCGTTCCAGAAGATCCCAGCGTCTTCCGATCCGACTCACACCGTGGACTACGAGGGTGAGTTTGGCGTCGTTATCGGCAAGCGCTGCAAGAGTGTGAAGCGTGCCGACGCACTCGATTGCGTCTTCGCATATACGATCGTCAACGATGTTACCGCGCGTGCTGTGCAGCAGCGTCACAAGCAATGGTTTCTCGGCAAGAGCCTGGACGGTTTCTGTCCGGTCGGACCCTGGCTTGTCACGCGCGATGAGTTCGGCGTACCGGATGCTCAGGAACTTGCCGTGTTCGTGAATGGGGAGCGCCGGCAGTTCGCTGTGCTGCGCGATATGATTTTTGACGTGCCGTCGTTCATTGAGACCGTGACGAACTATGTGACGCTGGAACCGGGCGACCTGCTCGCCACCGGCACGCCTGCTGGCGTCGGCATCGGTTTTGACCCGCCGCGCTACCTGGTTCCCGGAGACACCGTGAAAATCGCAGTTTCCGGGATCGGCGAGCTTACCAATCCGGTGGCCTAAGCAATCTATTCCCCTTATAAAGCGCCTCGGACAGGAAAAATCGACCAGGTCCTTGCTTTATATCAATGCTTCCCAAACCAAAGGCCGTTTCCTCGTATAGTGTCGCATGGCATCGCTGCCCGGGAAAATTGCCTCAACAAATCGATCAAATACCGCACGCGAGAGGAGTAACGAATGGCAAATCAACCTTGGAAAACTGACGATTGGTTCGTCAGCGAATGGAATTACGCCCCCGAGGTCACCAAGGAGTTCAAGTTCGCCAAAAACATCAAGATTCATGACGTCACCCTGCGCGACGGCGAGCAGCAAACTGGTGTCATCCTGAGCAAGGATGAAAAGATCCGTATCGCAGAGGCCCTGGCAGAGGCCGGGGTACACCGGATCGAAGCGGGCATGCCGATCGTGTCTCCGTCTGACAACGACGCGATCAAGGAAATCGTCAAGCGCAATCTGGGGCCGCAGATTTTCTCATTTGCCCGTTGCATGAAGGAAGACGTCAAGCGCGCCATCGACACCGGTGTGAGCGGTGTGGTGATGGAGATCCCATCCAGCAAGCATATGGTCGACCTCGCTTATCGTTGGCCGATGGAAAAGGCAATTGAGACATCGATCGAGGCTACAAAATACGCGCACGACAATGGGCTTGAAGTTGTGTTCTTCCCGATCGACTTCTCGCGCGCCGAACTCAAATGGGCGCTCGATCTGATTGAGCGCGTAAGCAAAGACGGACATATGGATGCGCTTGCATTGGTCGATACCTTCGGCGTGGTGTCGCCGCATGCTATGCGTTACTTTGTGCGTGAGGTTCAGAAGCGCATCAAGAAACGCCTGGAGGCTCATTTCCATCAGGACTTCGGCATGGGCGTCGCCAACACGATTATGGCGCTGGCCGAAGGCGTCGAAGTCATGCACACGACTGTGCTCGGAGTCGGCGAGCGTTCCGGCAACGCTCCGATGGAGGAAATCGTCATGGCGTTGAAGACCATGTACAATGTTGATGTCGGCATCGACACGACCAAGCTCACTTCGCTGGCCAACCTGGTGCAGCGCCTGACTGGCGTGGTCGTTCCCACCAACAAGGCGATCGTCGGTAGCGGGCTTTATCAGATCGAATCCGGCATCATCGCCAGCTGGTTCAAGAACTGCGGCGAGAAATATGCCACCGAACTGTTCCCCATCCGCTGGAGCGCTGTCGGTCAGCCTCCTGCGGAGGTGGTGATGGGTAAGGGCAGTGGCATTGATTCAATCAATATCTGGCTGCAGCAGATCGGCATGCAGGTATCCGAGGAGGACGCCCTCAAGATCACCGCAGCAGTCAAGGCCTACTCGCTCAAGAACAAGAAGATGTTGAGCCGCGGCGAATTCCGCGACCTGGCGAGGAGCATCGTTAATCGCGCAGCCGCCTAGGACTGCAATCGCAGGCAACAATAAGCCCCGGGGCGAGCGCCCCCGGGGCTTTTATTTTTTGCTCAGAACCAACACTCAAATTTTGAACGGAACAATCTTCTGTTTTTGCTCGCCTAACCCTTCGATGCCGAGTGTGACGACATCGCCAGCCTGCAAATATTTTGGCTCCAGTTTCCGGCCGAGGCCAACGCCTGCGGGTGTGCCGGTGACGATTACGTCACCGGGCTCCAACACGAACAATTGCGAGCAATACCAAACGATATGACGGGAATCGAAGATCATATTGGTTGTGTTGCCGCGCTGGCGCTTTTCGCCATTAACATCGGTCCACATAGCAAGGTGCTGCGGATCGCGGATTTCATCCTTGGTGACGAACCAGGGGCCGAGCGGGCCAAAGGTCTCGCAGCCCTTGCCTTTCGCGATCGTTTGACCGTGTTCGAGCTGGAATTCGCGCTCCGAAACATCGTTGCCAATGCAATAGCCCGCGACCACGTCCATTGCCTTGTCCTTGTCGAGGTAACGCGCGCGCTTGCCGATGATGATGGCAAGTTCGCACTCGTAGTCGAGCTTGCTCGATCCCTTCGGGATCATTGTGTTGTCGTTTGGTCCGCAGATGCAACTCGGAGCTTTGTTGAAGATCACCGGCTCTTGGGGGATCGGATTGCCGCCTTCGGCAGCGTGATCTGAATAGTTGAGACCGATTGCGATGAAATTGCGCACGTTGCCAATGCAAGGGCCGAGGCGTGGCTTGCCCGAAACAGCCTTCATCCGCCTGAGATTGGCTTTTCGTACCTTTGCGAGACCGCCCGAGGCGAGCATTTCGCCATCGATGTCTTTCACAATGCGTGACAGGTCGCGAATTTTGCCGTCATCGCCGATAATGCCGGGTTTCTCACGGCCGGGTGGGCCGTAACGGACGAGCTTCATATTCAACTGTCTCCTTCGAGGCGTTTGTATTTTTTGTGTAGCTGCAAGGTGGGTCGGGCCGATCATGCGACGGCCGCGGGCAGGGGGCAACCCTTCCGGGGCGGCATCGCTCTGCGTGCGCCGGAGGCAAAGGCCCGCCAGAACAGATGCTTGCGGGCGCGCGCAAAATGGTTAGCGAATTCCTGTCTATTTGGGCGTCTTTTGATGCTCAGTTTCATCGCCTGATAATTAAGCAGACGTAGGATGTGATTGGCCGTTTCCGTTTGACGTCAGGGCGTAGGCAAGGCCGATATCGACGGAGGCACCTATGGATGAGAGACGCAAGGCGCAACGCTCACGCGCACTCAAGGCCGGTACCATTTCGTTCAACCGCGATGCCGCGATCGACTGCCGCGTGCGAAATCTGTCGAATATCGGTGCCTGCTTGGAAGTCGCAAGTCATGTGGGCATTCCCGATAACTTTATGTTGCTGGTCAGCTACGACAATCTCAGGCAGTCATGCCACGTGATCTGGCGGTCTGACACGCGCATGGGTGTTGAATTCCGCGCTGTCTAGTTGAAGCGCTTAGAGGCTTATGTGCGGACGGGGATACCGGCGCACATACGGAATCGGCGATTTCGCGGGAAGTGGCGCGCGAGTCGCCGACCATTTGACCACCAGACAAATTGGTTTGTTGCATTGCGGTAGCTGCTGTGGCGTAGCGGCAACAGCTGCGCAATTTTTGCTTAAGTTCTCGCTCTTCCAACGTTTTTCGGCCCTGTCGCTATTGTCGCGCGGACGACGTGAGGTCACCATGCCGCAAATCACACCGGGATGACTCAAGTTGGGGGACGAAATGCCACGACGGGGCTTGATGGGCTGTTTCCGCGCGGGAAGTGCGCTCGGCCTTTTGATGGTTGCAACTGTGCAGGCCAATGCCGGTGGGTTCGCTGTTCACGAGCAGAGCACCTACGGGCAAGGCAGCTCCTTTGCGGGTATCGCGGCTGGCGGATCACTGTCTGCGATGTTCTGGAATCCGGCAGTGATGACGCAATTCGCGGGGATCCAAAGTGCGTCAAGCTATACGGGATTCTTTCCGCATGTGCAGAACACCCCTGCCGCCGGCAGCACACTTCTCGGACTGCCTGGCACCATCCTAGGCGGCAGCGACAATGCGTATAATCAGTCGCTGATCCCCGCCGGGTATTTTTCCTACCAACTCAGCCGGTTCAATCCCAACCTCTGGATTGGGATGTCAATGAATTCACCGTTTGGCCTTTCGGCGGCGCTTCCCGAGTTTTGGGCAGGCCGTGATTATGCCTCGAGCGCTACTACGCTGACCACCTACAACGTGACGCCGAGCATCGCATACCGGTTTAATGATTGGATCAGTGTCGGGGTGGGTGTGCAGATTCAATATGCCAAGGTCAGTTTAAATCATGGGTTAAGCGCTGCTGTTGCACCTGGCGTAATTGTACCCTTTGGTGATGGTACACTGACGGGCAATGGTTGGGGCTATGGCTTTACCGCTGGCGTCACACTAACGCCGACGCCTTCGACCATGATCGGGATCGGTTACCGTTCCGGCATTAACCAAAAAATCAGTGGCGAGCTCCTGCTGCCCAACGGCGTGTTTGGGTTAGAAACTACTGCGAATCTTCCCGGCACTGTTTCGCTAGGAGTGAGGCAGCGCATCGATCCACAATGGACCCTACTCGCCGGTGTGGAATGGACCAACTGGAATCGAATTGGTACTGTGAACGTACCGGTCGTTGGTGGCCCAAGTACTTTCTTGCCGTTCCAATATCGGGATGGATGGTTCTTCGCGCTCGGCGCCGAGTATCAAGCGACTGAGCGTTTGGCTTTGCGTACGGGCTTCGCCTACGAAATTTCGCCGGTCACGGATCAGGTACGCACCCCACTCATACCGGATAACGATCGCTTCTGGGCGTCGATCGGGGCGAGCTTACAGATCATCAGGGGCCTGAAGGCCGATCTGGCATATACGCACGTGTTTGTACGCGATGCGACGGTCAATATTTCCGCCGCCTCGGGCAATCCATGGTTCGGGACATCAGTGACATCCGCTAACCCGGCCGGCGTTGCCTATGTTGGCAACGCAACGTCTCGCGCCGATATCTTTTCAGTTGGCCTGAATTGGCGGTGGGACGAGGTGATGGGTCCCGCTCCAAGTAAAGCGGTCATTACCAAATAGGGGCTGTGGCAGGGGTTGGGGAACGAAGGCCGGCACCACCGTCGGCCTTCGTATTTAGAAGGCGCCGTTAAAGGTGCCACCATCGATTAAGAAATTTTGTCCGGTGATATAACCGGCATGCGTGGAGCACAGGAACGCGCAGGCGGCGCCAAACTCGTCAGGATTTCCGAAGCGCTTAGCCGGAATCGTAGCGATTCGATCGGCGGCGACCTGGGTGACGCTTTTGCCTTTTTGCTCCGCAGTCTTGCTCAGTACCCCACGCAGCCGATCGGTATCAAAGGCGCCGGGCAATAGATTATTGATAGTGACATTCTTGTCCGCAACGGTACGCGCCACGCCGGCAAGAAATGCAGTCAAGCCGGCACGGGCACCGGACGAAAGGTCGAGACCGGCGAGAGGCATCTTCACCGAACCCGATGTGATGTTGACAATGCGGCCGAACTTGCGCTGGCACATCGGTTCGACCACTTTTTGGATCAGCTCGATTGCAACCACCATGTTGGCGATGACGCCGTCGATCATCTGCGGACGCGTGAGCTCACGGAAGTCGCGCATCGGCGGCCCAGCATTGTTGTTGATGAGGATGTCAGGTTCCGGACAGGCGGCCAGCAATGCCTTTTGACCTTCCGGCGTAGCCACATCGGCAGTGACGGGGGTGACCTTTACGCCGGCAAGACTGGCGAGTTCGACGGCGGCCGTTTCCAACTTTTTTGCGTCGCGCCCGTTGATCACTACCTCGCACCCCGCCTCAGCAAGAGCGCGCGCACAGGCCCTGCCGAGCCCGCGGCTCGACGCGCAGACGATGGCTTTGCGACCGGCAATTCCAAGATTCATGGGTTTCCTCATGTAACGAGCGACGACGGGCGAGTGTTAGATCGCCGCGCGGAAGCGTCAAGCGGTGTCCTCGTCGCCACGCGAGAGGGCCGATGTCGCCGGACTGTCGCATAGGATTGTTATTTCGCGACGCGAAGCAGGCTGAAATGATTCGCGAGGAGGGCATGCTGCGCGATCCGGCGAAGGAAGTGATGAAAAAGGCCTATGCCCGCTGGGCGCCGGTCTACGACGCGTTATGTGGCCCAGTTTTCCTCAATGGCCGGCGCGCGGCCGCAAGTGCCGCGCGTGAGGTCGGCGGCCGAATTCTGGAGATCGGAGTCGGGACCGGCCTTTCATTCGACGACTACGATGGAGCGACCGAGATAGTCGGCATCGACATTTCTGAGCCAATGATAAAGCGCGCGCACCTTCGCGCTATAAGCGGGCGCTATCCGTTCGTCAAAGAACTGACCGTCATGGATGCGCACGAATTGACATATGACGATGCCTCATTTGACTGCGTCGTCGGGCAATTCGTCATCACGCTCGTGGAGGATCCTGAGCGCGTCCTATCGGAATGTGCGCGCGTCGTACGGCCGGGCGGGCAAATCATTCTGGTCAATCACCTTTATTCCGAGCGCGGTTTGGCCGCCGCGGTCGAGCACTTGCTCGCGCAAAAAGCCCGCAAGCTGGGTCTGAGGCCGGAATTTCCTTTCGAGCGTCTGGCGGCCTGGGCACAAAACCATGGCGGTGCGGAATTGATTGAACGCCGGAAGGTCGAGCCATTCGGTATCTATACGTTGGTGCGCTTTCTCCGGACCGACAAGCAAGATGTCGCCGCATGAGCCGCAAAGTTTGAAAAAGGTAAACAGCGCTGTCATAAAATTGAAATGAGCGGCTGGTATGTGTCGCCCATGATCATTGTATCGGAGATCGTCGCGCCGTGACGGACAACGCCGCGCGGCGATTTCGTGCGCTGTTTATTTCTGACATACATCTCGGAACGCGCGGCTGTCAGGCCGAAAGACTGCTCGACTTCCTCCGTCACCACGAAGCCGAAATCATTTATCTGGTCGGCGATATCGTCGATGGCTGGGCTCTGCGCTCGTCCTGGTACTGGCCGCAGACACACAATGATGTGGTGCAGAAAATCCTGCGCCAGGCGCGCAAGGGTGCGCGTGTGATCTACATACCCGGCAATCACGACGAATTTCTACGCGGTTACTACGGCACGCACTTTGGCGGCATCGAAGTCGTCGAAAATACTGTTCATGTAGGTCTCGACGGCCGTCGCTACTTCGTCGTGCATGGTGATATCTTCGATCTGGTTGTGACTCAGGCGCGCTGGTTGGCGCTGCTCGGCGACAAAGCCTACGAGTTTGCGCTCACTGCCAACCGGATTTTCAATGCATTTCGCCGTGTGCTCGGCGCGCCTTACTGGTCGCTGTCCAAATGGGCCAAGCTCAAAGTCAAGAACGCCGTCAACTATATCGGTGCCTTCGAAAAGGCGCTGGCGACTGAAGCGAAGCACCATCAAGCCAATGGCGTGATTTGCGGCCACATCCATACTGCCGCCCTGCATGACGATTACGGGCTTCGCTACATCAACTGCGGTGACTGGGTAGAAAGCTGCACGGCCGTGGCGGAACGACTCGACGGCCAGTTCGAGATCATTACCTGGATTCATACCGGTCACGAGGCCGAGTCGGCCAGGACACCCCAGCGGCCAACGGCTGAAGCGGCTTGAAGGCATGAAGATTTTGGTCGCCACCGACGCCTGGCATCCACAGGTCAATGGCGTTGTTCGCACCCTGGGCCATGTCGCGCGCGAGGCGCCCGCGTTTGGAGCGGAGCTCGAATTTCTTAGACCGGATCAGTTTTGGACATTGCCGATGCCGAGCTATCCGGAAATACGGCTCGCACTTCTCGGACCTGGCGATATAGAGCGCTGCCTCGAGCGAGTACAGCCTGACGCAGTCCATATCGCGACCGAGGGGCCGATCGGTCACGCTATGCGCCGAGTCTGCCGACGCCGAAGGCTGCCTTTCACCACAAGCTTTCACACCCGGTTCCCTGACTATCTTGCCGGGCGGCTGCCGGTACCGGAACGCTGGACCAATGATGTCACCTGGGCCTGGCTGCGGCATTTCCATGCCTCCGGCGTTGCAATCTTGGCAGCGACACCAACACTTGCTTCCGAGCTAGGCGCTCGTGGATTCAAGAACGTAAGACTATGGCCACGCGGTGTTGATGCCGAACTGTTCCGGCCGCGCAAGGGACCAGATCTCAGACTGCCGCGGCCGGTTTTTTTGACCGTGGGGCGGCTGGCGGTCGAAAAAAATCTCGAAGCATTCCTCAAGCTCGATCTGCCAGGAAGCAAACTCGTTGTCGGCGACGGCCCGGCGAGGAAATCGCTGATGCGGAAATTTCCTGACGCGGTTTTCATCGGGTCGCGGCAAGGAGATGCCTTGGCGCAAATCTATGCCGCGGCTGATGTTTTTGTCTTTCCGAGTCGCACCGACACGTTCGGCCTGGTGATGCTGGAGGCGCTCGCAAGTGGCGTACCTGTGGCAGCGTTCCCGGCTGCCGCGCCGCGCGATGTGATTGGCATATCGAATGTTGGTGTGGTGGACGACGATCTCGGTCGGGCTTGCCTGGCGGCACTCGAATGCTCGCGGCAAGAGTGTCGCGACTTTGCCCTGCGAATGACTTGGACGGAGAGCGCGCGGATTTTTATTGAGCACATTACAGAGGCGACAAAATTGAGCCGTAGGCAGGCCGCCTGATACCTGGACCGGCGTAAGGCAGCCATGACAGGGTCTTTGCGCCGAGCTACGCTTAAGGTATGGGTGTCATCGACAAGACCATTCTACCGACGGCGGCCGATATTGAAACGGCCGCAAAACGCCTTGCCGACGTTGCTGTGCGCACGCCCCTCATCAACGCGCCCGTCCTTGATGAGCTGATCGGTGCGCGCGTTTTTCTAAAGGCTGAGACCTTACAGCGCACCGGCTCGTTCAAGTTTCGCGGCGCCTACAACAAAATCTCGTCAATACCACCCGAACGCCGGGCGGCCGGAGTGGTGGCCTACTCCAGCGGCAACCACGCTCAAGGTGTAGCGGCTGCAGCGCGTTTGCTTGGCATGCGTGCGACTATCGTAATGCCGCGCGATGCGCCCAAGGCCAAACACGAACGCACGCTCGCGCTCGGTGCTGAAGTCGTGCCATACGACCGGAACAGTGAGGATCGCGCTGCCATCGCCAAAAAAATCGTGACAGAACGCGGTGCGACACTGGTTCCACCTTATGACGACACGCTTATTATTGCGGGGCAAGGCACCATCGGTACGGAGATCGTCGACGAGCTTGCGCGGCTTTCGCTCAAGCCTGAGGTCGTCGTCGTGGGCGCCTCCGGCGGTGGGCTTGCCGCCGGCATTTCGCTTGGAGTGAAGGCATCAGTGCCTTCGGCAAAGTTCTTTTTGGTCGAGCCCGAAGGTTTCGATGACACACTGCGCTCGTTCGCGAGTGGAAAGCGAGAGGCTAACGCGCGCATGAGCGGCACCATTTGCGATGCGTTGATGAGCAACACGCCGGGCGAGCTTACGTTTCCGATCACGCGCGAACTGATTGGGCAGGGTACGACGGTCAACGATGGAGAAGTCCAGCGTGCGGTTCGCTTTGCATTCAAAGAACTGAAATTGGTGGTTGAGCCGGGCGGCGCGATCGGCCTTGCTGCGCTGCTCGCTGGCAAAGTCGATGTTAAAGGAAAAGTCGTTGTCGGCATTCTCTCGGGCGGCAATGTAGATGTGGAAATGTTCGCGCGGCTGATCGCGGAATGAACATTCGACGGCTCAGCTAAACAGTGCGAGGCGTTCCTCTTCGCCTAGTGCCATAATAGACGCCAACGGATCGGCTGCGTGGCTGGTCGAGGTCGTGATTGACGTTGACTCAACACCGGCCGCAATCATTGGCTCAAGTCTTGGAATTTCGATGACGAAGCGGTCTTGATCACGACCCCGCAAATTGACCGGGTCAATGAAGGTCACCTCCGCCATCGTGGCTTCGGTGCGAACGAGAGCGATTGCCGGCTGGAGCGTGGTGGTCGGTGACGGGATCGGCAATTCAGGCTGATCCGGCTGGGGCACCACCGCAAGAAATGTGCGATCGGCCTTTTCAGGCTGCACGTCGGATTCGCCCGCCGGCGTGGGCTCGATTTCCGTTTTGGTTTCCGCGGGCAATGAGGCGATGATGCTGCCGATCCGTTGCTCGACCAGTACTACGAGGTCCGCAAGTTTCGATGCCTTCATCGTCTGTATGCCCGCATCAAGCTCGCTGCGCGCCGCAGTGATCTCTTCTAGGAGTGCATGCAACACGAATCTGATGGATTCGGCTTTGGCAGGTTCTTTTTTGGCTGCGATCAATGTTTGCAGCTTGTCGATCGCGGCTAATAGCAGTTCGGTATCGGCGTTGCGGTTGCGCCGCGCATACTCGGCGAGGAACGCGCGCCCCCGGGCGCTCGCCGAGAGAGCTGTGGAGAATGTTTGGTAGTCGCGCTCCTGCAGCCCATCCCAATGCAGGGGATCAGCTCGCGCGCTAGTCTCGGTCGCCATGTGCAATCCCTGAGCGCCCGTTTATCAATCATGCGGCTTGATTCGGCCAGCGGCACTTTCCGGCGAATGGCTGCGGCCAATCAAAAAAGGCCATGTGCGGCAAAGCGTTAGATGGAGCTAAAGCCGGCGCGATGCGATCTATAAACGGGATCTCTTGGGGCTTCGTGCCGCGGCTGTCGGCTCTTTACGTCGGCATATTCGTTCTGTCCGGCATCCAGATGCCGTTTTTCCCGGTCTGGCTCAGAGGCAAGGATGTGGACGCGGGGATGATTGGCATTGTGATGGCGGTACCAATGATCGTACGCGCACTCACCACGCCATTTGTGGCGCGGGCGGTCGATCGGCGTGATGCCGTGCGTGCCGCGATCATGCTGGCGAGTTGCTCCAGTATCTTGGGGTTTGTGCTGGTCGGAATCGCGGACACGACGATCGCAATTCTGATCACATACGTGCTTGCTTCACTTGCGTTGACGCCGGTGCTGCCGCTTGCGGAAGCCTATGCGCTCAGAGGGCTCGGTGCCCTGGGTCGTCCTTATGGGCCGGTGCGGTTATGGGGCTCAGCTGCCTTTATCGCCGGTAATTTCGCCGCGGGATTTGCAGCGGACGTGATCCCGGCACGCGACCTGATCTGGTTGATTGTGGCGGCCAGTGTGCTGATCGCACTTGCTAGTCTGGAGCTGCCACAACTGTCGGCCTCCGCGCCAAAGACAAGTGAGCCGGTCAAGGCGCGTGGCAGCTTGCTGTCCGATCCTGTATTCATCGCGCTGTTGGTTGCATCGAGCCTTATACAGTCAAGTCACGCCGTCTTTTACGGATTCTCTGCTCTCCAGTGGGGTGCCGCCGGCCTGGATGGAACGGCGATCGCTGCCTTGTGGGCACTGGGGGTCATCGCCGAGATGATCCTGTTCGCAGCGCAAGGACGGTTGCCGCCATTTTTTACCCCGACAGTCTTGCTGATGGTTGGCGCGCTCGGCGGCACGCTGCGCTGGCTGGTAATGGCATTCGATCCGCCGACGTTGGTGCTGCCATGGGTACAATTACTTCACGCGTTATCTTTCGGTGCCACTCACCTAGGCACACTCATGCTGCTGGTGCGCATCACGCCGGCCAATCAAGGCGCTACAGCGCAAGCCTATCTTGCAATCGCGCTCAGCTTGACGATGGCTGGAGCGATGGCGATCTCGGGCGTGCTTTACGGGGACTTTGGCAGCCGTGCTTACGTGGCAATGGCGCTAACGGCCCTCGCCGGAGGCGCTTGCGGATTCGTAGCGCACCGGATGTGGCGCGAGCCTGCGCGCTGAGCGCATCTGTTCTTGCACCCCGCGGTCGCAGCTCGTCACAATGCCGTCAAGCTCGCGGCCTTGCAGGAAGATCATTCTGCGCGACAGGCCGCCATGCCGGCTGATCCAGCGTCGCACCGAAGCCGGGTAGATATTCCAGAGCGCCTGCGTGCCAAGGGGACTTGTTACCGGCCGTCCCTCACGGTCCGGCATCCAGGCCGCGTGAAAGCCGAAGCGCGCACGCTGTGTCGCGCAAACGCGGTCATGCGGGACCAAGCCCAGCACCAAGGTGCAAGCCGACAGGCAATTTCCATCAATGACAACATTTTCGCCGGACGAGCGTAACGACGTGAAGGCTTGCAGGTACTGGCCGATCTGACCACCGCGATCTTCTGAGATCCGCATGGTGGCTGATGCCGATGTTACGCTCAGCAACGCCACGGCGGCGCCGAGCACCAAACCCCAAATGCGCATAACCCCGTCCCGTTACCGTCGCCCTGCCGACTATGGCGGTGCGATCTTGATTCAAGTCTAAGCCAAGCGAGCAGCTTACGGAAAGCTTTGCCTTGAGAAAAGCGGAGAGGAAAGGCTAAAGAAAGGCACATTTCATGAACGAAAACAGGCAGCCGGTGGAACTTGGCCGAGTCTGTGGATAGTCCGGGCAGCCGGGTTCCATAGCTAGCCCCACAGCGAGGGCGAGGGCGGATAGACAAGGCTATCGGCGTAGCGCAAGCCGTCAGCGCGGTCTTTCTCGAGCAGCAGTGGACCATCGAGGTCGACAAAGCGCGCCTTTTGTGCTGGCAGGATGGCTGGTGCCATCGCCAGTGACGTTGCCACCATACATCCGACCATGATCGTGAGATTTCGTCGCTCGGCTTCCGCAACCATAGCGAGCGCCTCAGTCAGTCCACCCGCCTTATCAAGCTTGATATTAACTGCATCGTACTTGCCGGCGAGCGCCGAAAGGGAAGTCCGGTCATGAACGCTTTCGTCGGCACACACTGGAAGACGACGCGTCATGCGGGCAAGCGCATCATCGTGTCCCTGCGGCAACGGCTGCTCTACCAGCGCGACACCGGCTTCCTCGCATGCGTCGAAATTGATGGCGAGATTGCTCTCGTTCCAGCCTTCGTTGGCGTCGACGATCAACGTCGCACGTGGCGCGGAGGCGCGAACAGCACGGATTCGCGCTGGATCGCCGTCGGCGCCGAGCTTGATCTTAAGCAGGGTGCGACTGGCGGCCCGCTCGGCGGCTCTTGCCATTTCGGCGGGCTCGGCAAGGGAAATCGTGTAGGCAGTCGTGACCGGGTGAAGTGCTGCCAAAGCCGCAAGTTCTTGCACCGGCCGTACAGTCCGTTTGGCTTCCAGGTCCCATAGGGCACAATCCAGCGCATTGCGCGCAGCGCCTGGCGGCATTGCGCCTTGCAAAGCGTTGCGGTGGATACCTCGTTCCAGCTCCGGCCGCATGTTTTCAATGGCTTGGGTAACGCTCTCGACGCTTTCGCCATATCGCGCATAGGGAACGCATTCGCCACGGCCCCGCGCGCGGCCATCCGAGAGTTCTGCAACAAGGACTACAGCCTCCGTTTTGGCGCCACGGCTAATTGCAAAGGAGCCTCGTATAGGCCAGCGCTCGGTCACGAGAGTAAGGGATAGAGACGCGTTCACGGACCCGATCTGCTGATGTAGTGGATTACCGCACCAAAACGAACGGCCCATGCTTGGGCCGTTCAGTCATCGTTTCCAACGCCTCGCGGCTGGTCGACCGGAATTCTAGTCGAAGCGGCCCGCTGCGTGCGCCAGCATGGTGTAAACCTTGCCGGTCTCCGAAGTTAAATAGGTGCGCGCCACGACTTGACCGCGGTCGTCGCGCGAAACCTCGTCAAGCAAGCGCTCGAACTCGTCAATGTAACGATCCACCGTTTGCTTGAATTCACGGTCGGCCCGATACTTTTTGCGAATGTCGTCGAACGCCTGCTGGCCCTGCAAGGTATAGAGCCGCCGGGTGAAGACGTTACGTTCGCCGCGCTTGTAGCGGTCCCACAGGTCCGCGGCGGCATCATGGTCGATCATGCGGGCGATATCGACCGAGAGCGAATCCAGCGATTCAATTGTATGACGCGGAATACGCTCTTCGGTTGCCCGCGCGGTTACATGTTCGCGCATGGCCTCACGTCCTGGCTCGCGCGGCAGCTCGCGCTGTGGCTCGCCTTCCTCACGAGAGGCGCGATTGAGCAGATCGGTGAGCCAGCCACGACCGGGTGGGATTGGTGTCGGGGTGAGTGAAGCGGGTTCAGGACCGCGGCGCGCCGGTGAAACAAAACCGCCGCCAGGCTCACCACGCTGTATGGGACGCGGTAGTGCTTCATTGCGTTGTGGAATGTCGTGGCGCGGCGGAGCTTCGCCACGCGGCGAGTGTTCGCTGCGGGGCGGAAGGTCGCTGCGGCCTCCGACCACCGCGAGGGTTGGCTCTTCGCGCGTCCTGCGCACCGGTTCGACTGCATCGAGATTTCGACCATGCCGGGCAACGATGCGATTGAGCTCGGCCAGTGCCTCGATCTGGTCAACGATAACCCGGCGCATCTGAGCGGCGCTTTCAGCCGTCTCCTGCGGCAACTCGAACACGCCTCGGCGCAGCTCGTTACGTGTATTTTCCAACTCGCGGTGCATTTCAGCGGCCATTTGCTTCATGCCCTGCACGGTTTCCGTAAACCGCTCGCTGGCATTGCGGAACAACGTGTGGGTTTCGCCGGTAACTTGCTCATAGATCGCCCGCATTGCCTCAGACGCCCGCAGCCGTTCTTCCTCGGCGTTTTCACGCACACGCTCGTATTGTTCACTGATAGCGCGCGTTCCCTCGGCACTGGCCTCCGAAACAAGCCGCGCGACCTCGCGCGCACGCGTGGAGGCGGCTTCAAGCGATTCGTCGAGTAGGCCGGAGAAGCGGCTGAGCCGCTTTTCGAGATCTTCAGTACGGATATCAAGCGTTGCAACCAGCGAATCGAGCTGGACGCGACGTTCGTTGACGCTGTCCTCCGTGCGCTGATTGCCGTGATCGATGATATCGACGGCCTTGGCGAGCTCACGACCATGGATGTCGAACCGATGGGCCAGCTGGCCCAGGTCCGTGATGACCTGCGTTGTGATACCGCGGAAATTGGCGATGTTGGTCTCGACTCGTCCGGTGGCGTCGCCAGTCGAGGCTGCAACCTCATTCATGGCGGTGACGAATTCCGACACACGTAGCATCAAGGTGTTCTCAAGTGCGCCCATGTTCTCATGCGCGCCGCTCAGCACCTCTTGCAACAGGATGTTGGCTTCGCGCAGCCGCTCGAATAGAGCGGTCGTATCGGAGCGCAGCATCGTGTGCGTTTCCAGCATCTCCTTGACACTTAAAGTCGCAGTTTCCCTCGACTGGGCGATTGCCCTCTGTGTGACGTCGTTAAGTTCATTCAAAGTGCGGCTAACGGCGCTAGTCGCCGCCTCGCCCGCGGTATTGATCATGCGCGAGATCTCGGTGCTGTTGTCCATCATCGTGCGCGTGAAGGCGAAGCCCTTTTCCTCGATCGACTTGACCGCCTGATCGGTCGCCCCCGTGATGTGGCGCGCAAATTGCTCGCCCTTCTCCGCAAGGGCGGCGAGTACACCGCCACTCTTTTCGGACAACACTGTCGTCATTTCATTGGCGCGGCGGGAAACTACGGTGGCAATTTCATCGGCTTTGCCAACAAAGCTTCGGGAAACTTCCTCGCTGACGCCAACGAGCGTGCGTTCCGCCTCTCCGGCGCTGGTGCGAATTGCCTCGGTAGTGGTGAGCGCGAGTTGGCCCAAGGAGCGCTCTGCCTCGGCGGAGTTGACTTTTATGGCCTGGCTCAATTGCTCCAGCCGGGCGTTGAGTGCATCGGCGGCCGCCTTGCTCCGCGTCTCAATCTGACTGGTCACAGTTTCTGCACGGCCGACCAGGAGCTCCTCGAAACGCCCGACACGGCTATCGAGGTTGTTGGCAACCTCCATAGCGCGTGCTCCCAAAGTCTGGTCGAGCTCACCAATTTTCGTGGCGATGGCGTCTGCCACTGCGGAGCCGCGCGAATCAATTGTTCCGGACACTTCGCTAATTCGTCGATCGAGGGCGCCGACAACGTCCTTGCCGCCCTCGGTCAGCGTCCTGGCAAGCTCATTGACGCGGGCGCCGAGCACAGATTCGAACTGCGATAGACGCTGGTCGAGCGTGCCCGAAATGTCGGCAGTCCGGCCTGTCACGCGCTGATCGAATGTATCAATATAGTTGCGCAGGGCATCTGCGACATCCTGAGTGCGCTGGCCAAGCCGTCCCACGAGTTCCCCACCATAATTTTTCACGGTGTGGTCGAATTCGGTCATATGGCGGGTAATGAGGTTGCCGAGATTGTTGGAATCGCGAGAGATCTTTTCGGTAAGTTCGGTTCCGCTTTGGTTGAACATGGCTTCAAAAGCCTGCAGGCGGGCCTCAAGCATTTCCTTGACCGCTTCACCGCGATTATTGAGAACCGCAGCCAATGCCTCCGCGCTCTCACGAAAAGTATCCGCTACGGTATTGCTGCGGTTTGTAACGGTGTCTGTGATACGCGCCCCGGTCTGCTCGAGCTTTGAGACGACGTCGCCGCCACGCAGGGACAGATCAAGAATGAGCGAATCTCCGGTAGAGCGCAGCGTGTTATTCACCTCGTCGGCGCGTGAAGCGATCGACTCAGCAAGGCGGGCACTCGATTCGGCAATAGAATCGGTGAATTGCTGTGAACGGCTCGCCATTGTTTCGATGGTAGTAGCGGATTTTTGCGCGAAGCTCTGCGCAACCTGGTCAAGGCGAGCGGTCATCATTTGCTGCAGGCGCGCCGCGAGGTCGGCGAACTCATCATGTACATGTTCGGTCTTGAAATTGAGGCTTGCAGAGAGACGATCGCTGGCAGACGAAATGGCGGTGGTCGCGCCGTCGCTGGTCGTTTCCAGACGATCGAGGAGGGTCGAACCGCGCTCGCTCAAGGCATCAATCATCGAATCTCCGGCATGGCCAAGCGCCAAGGTAATGTGTTCGCCTTTCTCGGTGAGCGATCGCGTGACGCGTTGCGCCACTTCGTTGACCTTGTCCGAGACGAGATCGCCGACTGATGTGATGTCGTGGGCAAGGTCAAGATGGACACTGGCGATGGCATTGCGCACCTGCTCGGCCTGATTGACCAGGGTTTCGCGCTGATTGCTCAACTCGGTCAGCAGGTCCCGGATGCGGACTTCATTGTCATTATAGGCGCGCTCGAGCGCAGAGACTTCGTTGTGCACCAGCGCTTCCAACTCGGCGGCGCGCGCGAGAGCGCGCTCGACGCCATCGCCCATCGCAGCGACCTCACGGCGAATTGCCTGGCCGACGGTGACAATTGATTCACGCGCAACCGTCTCAGGCTGCGCAAGACGCATCGCCACTTCTGCCATGGATTCGACGACCAGGCGCATATCCTGGGCGCGGTTGAACATGTGAGCCAGCACAAAGAAAAAAATTACCGGAACGGCAATCGCGACAGTCAGCGCGATCATGGCGGCAAAGCCGACGCCCGCCGTTGCAAAAAGGGACCGCGTTTCGGTGCCATAGAGAGTGGTGAGCGCGAGCCCGCCCGCGACCCAGATGAAACCGGCGATGCCGGCGGCGATGTACGGCGCGCGAGCCGGGCGATGGCGCAATGTTTGAAGGATCTGTCCGATACCAGCGCGATCATCATTGGCGGCGCGGCGCGGCGCTGCGTCGCCAACTGGCCATCCGTCCTGAGAAGCATCTTGATGGAACAGGTCGGCGCCTGCAGGCGACCCCGTGGGGTTAGCGGGGTCACCGTCGGCGGCAGGGGTAAAGGACGCGCCGGTTCGCGTCTCGGGCGCGCGGATGCTGAGAGCCTCCTGAATCGCGGAGAGGGCCTCTTCAGTCGCGTCTTTAGTTTTCTGTGGAATATTCGCCATTAGGTCGTCGCCTCGTCATTACGCCGGACTGTCGCCGCGGCCCGAACCCCATGGATAACCGAAGGCGTGCCACGAGCAGGCACCTTTGCGGCCGTTTGCATCGCAAACGCCCCGATTAACCGCCCGGTAATCATCCTATCGCCTTGGCAATGCGAAAGAAACCACGCTGGTAACGACTTTTCCATCATCGTTAACTGATTGCTAACCATAGCGAACATGCCTTGGCCCCGCCAAAAGCCGGCGGCATGCGGCCATATCAGGCCACGGTGTGGCCAAATTGAACGGAGCACCAGACACGAGATTTCACCGCTATTAACCAGTGTCGCTTTTACGGCATACCCCGCAGATATCCGGCGGCCCCGTATTTACCCGGTTTTGGTTCCAATCGGGCCAAACTCTCAAGCAATAAAAAAGAAAACGGGAGGGCGGGATGGCGCAAGCCACGGTCGATTTTGGACGCGCAGGCGTGCCGGAGGACGCGGTGCTCGACCGCAGTCATCTCGCGCGCATGACTTTTGGGGACCAGAGTCTCGAGCGGGAGATATTGCAGTTGTTCGATCGCCAGGCCGAACTGCTGCTGAGACGCATACGCGTGAGCGAACCTGCCGCTGTCGTTACCCTTGCTCACACGCTAAAGGGATCTGCGGTTGGGATCGGCGCCGGGCGTGTCGCATGTGCTGCCGAGTCTGCTGAGCTTGTCGCGAGCCGCGCGCCCAGTGAGTGTGACGGGGCAGTCGATCGGCTCGCACAAGCCGTCGGCGAGGCAAGGATCCTTATCGCTGCCGTTCTACGCGCAGAGTGACGGGGATGGCGCCTCAGCGCGAATGACTATATAGGAGGCGCGCGTCACCTCCTGCGTAGCCATTTCTTGCCTTCCTTTCCCTATGCCCAAAATCACTTATACCGATCCCAGCGGCACCGCGCGCACGGTCGAAGCCGAAGTGGGTTCGACTGTGATGGAAACGGCGATCCGCAACAATATTCCCGGCATCGAGGCGGAGTGCGGTGGCGCGTGCGCCTGCGCGACTTGCCATGTCTACGTCGATGAAGCATGGCGAGAGAAGGTGGGCGGTCCGTCACCGATGGAGGAGGACATGCTCGATTTTGGTTATGACGTCCGGCCAAACTCGCGGCTGTCTTGTCAGATCAAGGTGACGGATGAACTCGATGGTCTGGTGGTGTCCACACCGGAGAAGCAAGCGTAGGGTCCGGCGGTTTCGGGACTCAACGGCCGCCAGATCACCATGCAAGATCAGATCATCGGTCCGGCACTCAGGGGCACACGACCGAAGGCGCCTCTGTTTATGAAGGTGATGCAATGGCTGCTGCGGCGCATTCCGGGCCGCCTGCTCGCTCTTGGCATAAGACCGGAGCACATCCGCACGCCGGAGGCATTTCCGGTGCCTAAGGTAGCGGCCTAGGGTTTCATCCCCGCTGGGGCAATCTGGGATGATTTGAGACCCATCTCATCCAGGGCGCGGCGTACCAGTCCCGAAGCCTTTGCTTCCTCAATGAACTCGCTGACGTAAGATAACGCCGCCGGCTTGCCTTTTGGCACGCAAACAGCAGTCGAAGAATTGAGGAAAGCGTCGTCGAGAATACGGGAACCGGCGATCTTGCCAACCAGTCCTGACAGGGACTCTCGGGAGAGTGCGATAGCCTCAATCCTTTTTTCTTGCATTGCCGTGACTGCGGCATCGACTTTGGCGAATTCAATATGAGTGGCGTTTGGTGTGGCCTTAATGGCGGCGCGGAATGTTGCGGTATTCGCAACACCGCCGATACCGATGCCTTTAGCATTTGCATCTTTCACGGACTGTATTTTTGAGTCGGGGGCCGCCAGAAAGGTGCTCTGGAGCAGGTGATAGGCGTTACCGAAATCGACGAATTTCTTGCGCTCCTCATCCACAGGAAGAAACGCTACGTCCCAGCGATTGTCAGACGCCGAATTCTGGATTTCGCCCGAAGCTTGATGCGGCAGGATTTCAATTGGAACACCGAGCTTCTTGGCAAGCGCCCGCCCCAGCGTGACGGCGACGCCCCGATAGCCATTCTTGTCCTTGATAGCGAATTGCGCCGAAGGCGAGGGTGCAACCGCGATGGCAAGACGGAGCTTGCCTGTGGGGGCGAGCTCCTTGAGCACTACAGGGTCGGTCATTTTGTTTGACTCACTTTGCTGCTGGAGGTGCCACCGTTGCCGACTGGTTGGCGCGTTTAACCGCTTCAGCGACAAAGCCCGATGCCTTCACATTCTCGACAAAGGTCCGCAGATATTCGGCACCTGCTGCTCTGCCCTTGGGTGTGCCCATAGCCTGCTGGATTTCCATGAAATGACCATCCATCACGCGCACCTCAGGATGGTCTTTGGCATAGATCTCCAATGCCTGTCTCACGCCAGCGGCAGCTTCGAGCCTGTCATTGACGAACATATCGATCATGGCCCGTCCGCCGCCAGCTGGCGCACGGACCACAGTGGCATTCTTGATCGTGCGCGTCAGGAACAGGTCGTAAGCTGATTTCAAACCGACCGCGATGCGCACGCCCGGGCGATCGACGTCGGCGATCACACGCAAAGGCGAATCTTTTGGAACCATATAGGTACCGTCGATAACGACATAAGGCGCGCTGAATTCGATCTCGGCGGCGCGCGCCGGTTCAATGGCAACGAAAGCGATGTCCCATTCCCCGTTCCTGACCGCGTCAAATACCTTGCCGGCGGCATCATAACGGACGAGTTCAACCGCAACGCCCAACCGTCGCGCAAGCTCGCGTGCAAGATCGGGGGTAATACCTCTAGGCTCGCCGGTGACCGGGTCGGTCTGGGCCAGCACCGAATTGCCGAGGTTAATTGCCGCCCGCAGTTTCCCGGTGGGCGCCAGGTCCCCTTTGACCGCGTCCGTTGGGGATTCAGCCAAAGCGGCCAGCGCGATGCCGCTGGCCAGCGAAAGCGTTAACAGTGCGGATCGCACCAATGCGGTCACGAGGTCCCCAAACAAGATGTCAAAGATGGTATGACTTCCGGGCGGTTGATCGAAGTTTAGGTGATGTCGGCGCGCGATCCAAGGCGGTTCGCTAGATAGTGATCATGCGGATTGGAAAATGTTCCACAGATAAAAGCGTTGGCGATTAGGCCAGCGCACTGCTTTGCTGGCGACTTGACGAGGGCATGCCTGGGGCGAATTCTGCCAGTATGTTCGTGACTTTTTTTCAGGAACTAAAATCCGCCGGCGTACCGGTCACGCTGCGGGAATATCTGACGTTGATGGAGGCGATGGACACCGACCTGCCATCGCGGCGCGTGGAAGACTTCTATTACCTGTCGCGTGCGGCGCTGGTAAAGGATGAGCGTAATCTCGACAAGTTCGACAGGGTCTTCGGCTACGTATTTAAAGGGCTGGAAACGCTCGATGCGGTAATCGAAGCCGATATTCCAGCCGACTGGCTGAAAAAGCTGGCTGAGAAATATCTGACTGAGGAAGAAAAAACGCAGATCGAGGCCATGGGCGGTCTCGACAAACTGCTTGAGATGTTGCGCAAGCGTCTCGCCGAGCAAAAGGGCCGCCATCAGGGCGGGTCGAAATGGATCGGCACTGCAGGAACATCGCCATACGGCGCCTATGGATACAATCCGGAAGGCGTGCGTATCGGCCAGGATGCCAATCGAAATTTTCGCGCAGTCAAAGTGTGGGACAAGCGAGAATTCAAGGATCTCGACGATGAAGTTGAGCTCGGCACCCGCAACATCAAGCTTGCGCTACGCCGGCTGCGCAAATTCGCACGCACGGGTGCTCCCGAAGAGCTGGATCTTGACGGCACAATCAAGGGTACTGCGCACAAGGGCTATCTCGATATTCTGATGCGTCCCGAACGGCACAATTCGGTAAAGGTCCTGTTGTTCTTCGACATCGGCGGCTCGATGGATTGGCACGTCAAGGCGACCGAAGAACTGTTTTCGGCGGCGCGCTCCGAGTTCAAACACATGGAGCATTTTTACTTCCACAATTGCTTGTATGAACGCGTATGGAAAGAGAACCGCCGTCGCTTCCAGGAAACGACGGCAACCTGGGATGTCCTACATACCTATCCGCACGATTACAAAGTTGTTTTTGTCGGCGACGCGTCGATGTCACCATACGAGATTTCGGCTTCAGGCGGGTCGGTAGAACACTATAACGACGAGCCGGGTGCGCTTTGGCTTGAGCGCGTCGCGCGGACCTATCCTGCTTGCGTGTGGCTTAACCCCGTGCCGGAGAAGGAATGGGATTTCACTCATTCCATCATCACGGTGCGCCAGCTGATGGGCGGAAGAATGTACCCGCTAACGCTTGATGGGCTCGACCGGGCGATGCGGGAGCTCACGCGGTAAGTCGATTGGCCCCGCACCAGGAAGCGCGTGGGACTTATTTGAACGGGCGTCCGGCCGGGGTCTTGCCGGTAATGCCAAATTCTTCCCGATTTTATGCCGAATGCCGCGGCCTGCTGCGTTTTTAACCTCACCCTGTTGAGGCCAAAACCGGCCTTCTCACTTACAGCTGCACCGCCTGCGATGAGTTCCTGGTGTTGCCGATTATGATCCCAGGCCCATAACGCTTCGACAGAGACCGGTCGAAAAGCAGCAACGCAGGGCCCGGTGGTCCGGCGTTGGTGAGGCCGTGCTGAGTGCAGGCGGTCTAGGCGGCGTTGGCAGGACGCAGGCGTGAGGACTCTTCTGGCGCGGCCTGATCGCGCTGCAGGGCTTTTGCCTCACGCATCAACCGGGCGAAATCTTTTCGGGCAGTTTCGAGTGCCCCTTCCACGACCGAGCACTGCATTTGCTCGCGCCGCAACGAGGCACTGAGTTCCTCGATTCTCTGCTCGGCGACCTGTTTCTCGGCCGCCCTTGCCGCTTCCAGCGCAGCGATCTGCTCGTTGAGCGCAGCGATCGCATCTTCGGCGCGTGTCAGCGCAGCTTCCTTGGCTGTGTAAGCGCGAGTGAGCGCGGCGCTGCGTTCCATCAACGTCGCGCGAGCCTGGTCCACTTCCGTGAACTGCGACTCGCGTTGAATTCGTTCGGTTTCTAGTTCCGCTATACGCGCCTGCAGGGCATCACGCTCGAGGGCAAGCTCGCCTGCGCGCTTGTCGTAGGTGCGGATCTCATCGGCGCGCGCCAGCAGATGTTCGCGTGCCTCGCCCAATAGCTTTTCGCTCGCCGCCGCGCGTGCTTGCAGAGCGTCAAATCGCATGCGCTGGGTGGTCAATTCATGCTCGCGGCGTTCGTTTGCCTCGTCCAGCGCATTGGCGAGTCTTGTCCGTTCCGCGCTCAGCTCCGAGAAATTACCTTCAACGTGCCGCAATCGGCCTTGCGTGGCCGTCAGGCTCGCTTCGGTTTCCGCAAGCTTTCGTGACAAGCGCGCGGATTCTCCGCTGATTTTATCGAGCGAGATTTGCTGAGCGCGCTTCTCGTCCTCGAGCATCAACAAACGCTGACGGGCTGCGTTGAGTTCAGACTCGATCGACACAACGCGCTTGTCAGCAGTTGACAGGCGCTCATCGAGCCGGCGGTTCTCCTCGCGCAGCGCTTTGCCTTCTCCCGTTTCCTGGGCGAGGCGCGCCTCCAGATCGACGATTTGCGCACGGCGGGCGGCGATATCGATTGCGATTTCAGCCTTGGTGGCTTCCAGCGTGCGAAGCAGGTTCTGTGTGGTGGCGAGTTCCTGTCGGAGTGCCTGACACTCTTTTTCGGCAAAATTGGCGCGTTTTTCCAACTCGGCGACTTCATTGCGCAGCTTGCCGTAGGCGGCGCGCGTATTGTTCAGCACGGTCTGAAGGCTAATTTTCTCGGACTTCTCGGCTTCGAAAGCGCGCAGAGCCTTGCTGACCGGATCGACCAGCTTGCCGACCGCAGACTTTATCGTATCGAGTTCACCGATCTTGGCATTCGCGTCGAGCAGCAAATTGCGCAGCGATTCGTTCTCGCCACCGAGCCGGGCACCGAGCGCAGTGAACAATTCCTCGTCGAGTTCGAGCGGATTTTCGGGTAGGGCGGCATTGCTCGGCGGTGGCTCAGCCGGTTTGTCATAAAGGCCGGCCTTGCGGGCGAAAAAGCCCCCGAATTTGCTCATAGATGTGATCCCCTGTGCGCCGATTCGCCCGGCCAAAGCGACGCCGAATCACTCGTTAACCGATCCTAACGAAATCTGAATCCCTGTGGGTAAATGAAAGGTTAACGCCAAAAAACATCTTTTTTTCAGCCACTTAATTTAAGTGATACATGCAAGCGCCACAGTCGAAAATAGCGGCCTGCTCCTAGCATTCACACGCGGTTGGTGATGAAAAGACCTTCGCACAGCCGGAATGTAAGGTCGGCTCCGGCACCCTGTGGCTCCAAGGTTGCTTTCACGTCAGGTGTGACCTGCACAAGCATTGCTCTCAGCAGGGCCAGCATTGTCGCGTCGTGACGGCTCGCCCAGCTCTTGAATTCCATCTTTTTGTACAACTGTTCTTCGTGGGTGATGGCGAAGCCATGATTCTTCAGGGCGACGCGCCACTCCTCCATCGTCCAGGCACGTAGGTGACTCGGATCCCGGAATCGCTCGAAGGCGTTGACGTAGTCGCCGACGCTACCTTCGGGTACGATGTTGTCGACCACCGCAAAGATGGTGTTCGGCTTGAGGACACGGTGCACCTCGACGAGAAACTCCGGGATTGAATCGAAATGATGTGGTGCGATCCGGCAGGTGACGAGATCGAAACTCTCGTCGTCAAAGGGCAGGGCTTCAGCTTTGGCGTAGGCCGTGCGGACATTTTTCAGACCGCGCTTTTGTGCTTCGGTCTTGACCAGATCGAGCATCTCTTGGGTTATGTCGGTCGCCCACACGCGGGCGACGTGTGGCGCAAAAGTATAGGCGACGTGGCCCCCGCCGGTAGCAACATCAAGTGCATGCCAGCTCTTCTGCGGGGAGGTGAGGGTAACCAAGCGCTCAAGGCTCTTGCCGAGAGCATGCGGTGTACTGGTCAAGTAGCTGGCGGCCGTCTTGCCGAATTGCTCTTGGACGAGGGTTTTGTTCATGGCCGTTCCGATCGTTTGGTGGACGAAACTATACCTCAGACGAGAGAAAAGCCCTGCATATTTCGATGCAGGGCTGAATTGCAGTGGATTGCCTGAGGATGGCTCAGTGTCGAGCATTTCCGGTGAACACATAGGCCTGGAGCATAACGAGGACGCTCACCAGGCACGGAGCGAGACCTGGACCTCTGGGCGGTTCAATTTATTTATCGAAACGATTTGCGCTGTCGTCGTATCCGTGGCGGCTGCTGTAAAAGACCAGTGCCATCAGGCCGCCGCCCACCAGAAGAGAGAAGAAGACTCCGCCCGCGATGGCCACATAGCCGTAAAACGGGATCTCATCGCCGCCAAGATGGCGCCAGGCGGCTGCCGCAAACCAGACCGACAGCGCCAGGAGTGCGAGCAACGGCACGGCGACGAGAAGAACACGCGGTACGGTCATGTGAAGCAGCGTCCGGCAAGTCACGCTGTAATAACGCGGAACTCGCACCTGCGTTCAAAGAGAATTTGTCCGGTCGTGCTACGCCTTGCCGGCCGCCTCGGCTGGCGGTTGTTCGGCGGTCTTGGCTCTCTTGCCTTTCGGGGGAGTCTCGTCATTGGCAGCTTCTGTAGGCGGTACCGGCGTGGTGTCGTCGAGGGGTGCTCCGCGTCGCAATGTCGAGCGCAGCGCGGCGACCTCACCTTGCAGGCGAGAATTGTCTTTGCGCGCGGCTTCAAGGGCTCCCTCGACCACGGCGCGCTCCATGCGCTCGCGTTGGAGAGCGGAGTTGAGATCCTCGACCCGCTTCTCGATATTGGTGCGGCTGATCTGGATGTCCGCTTCCAGATGACCATTGCGCTCCGTCAGGGCCGCGATTCTATCTTCCAT
>Ga0187777_10000433_pt1 | contig 29457 bp, 24 predicted proteins | sample 1015_Q2_SP5_10_M_FD_132416 | JGI IMG/M metagenome (GOLD analysis project Ga0187777, IMG submission 132416) | Tropical peat soil microbial communities from peatlands in Department of Meta, Colombia - 1015_Q2_SP5_10_MG | ecosystem: Environmental > Terrestrial > Soil > Wetlands > Peat | place... | reverse complement strand
TGCTTCTCGTTCCGGAGTCGAGTGAGCATCCCCATCCAACAATAACAACGGCGCCAAGCCGACATTAAGGCTGCTACCAACAAGCTTGGTCACGCCACGAATACTCTTGTAGACCAAACCGCTGATCCCTGGTGTCCCTCCCCGGGCAGGGCGGCCAAACACACAAGGCGCACGTGAAATATTGTGCTGCTCGGTTTCCACCAAGTCCGTGAGTCCCAAAACAGCATCGATTGCCAAACGGCTGTAACCCACAATGTCGGCTGGATGAGCTGGGAGAGTCTTGGGCATCGCGGCTCTTGGGCACCTTCGAGGACCAGCACCTATACTGCGATGCAGTATGGCTCACTGCATCTTTTTCTGCAAGGCTTTTCGAAAACGCAAAGTTCAGCGAATATCCACTTTGCGATCAAATGTGTTCGCTTCCGACGGCCGAAGTCCTGCCGGTTGATGGTTGACGGGCAAACCAGAAACTGACCCACTACCGAAGGTCGCGGCGGCTTTGGCTTGAGGCCCTTCTCTCCCATGCTTCCGAAGGGATGGCCTGGGAGGTCAGCTCGAATTCGCCGAAGAGACCGGCGATGACCACATGGAGCTGAGCGAGCGGTGCATCGGGAATGGTTACTCGCCGAAAATCGGGGCCCGGCGCGGGAGTTTGGATGATCTGTCCGGTCCGATACATGGAGCGGAAAAGACAGGCGCCCGGAGCACTCGCGGCCGGATGAGGCGAGTCCTGAGCCCACTCGATGTAGAAAGGCAGAAGGCCTTTCTTGTCTTCTTCAAGAACGAGAGTCTTCCAACGAAAGACTTCGCCGTTCGGCTTGGTCCGCGAACCTGGAAAAGGGCCCAGGCAGGCAATTCCTGTGGAACGAAGCTGGGCCGCGTATTTCTCGATATTCTCAACTGCCTCGGCCCAGCCGACGAGACGAGGTTCACTGAGTGTGGCGATCTCCTTGAACCAGGTAAGTTCCGGCTGCCCGGGGTCGGGGGCGAGAATCTCCAGGTAACAACGTTCGCCCAACTTCAGCAGCGCATTGCGTGTGCCCTTGCCGGGATGAGAGCCGCCCACAGCCGCACGATAGCCGCAAAGCTCTTCCGCGTAGGCGATACCTGCATCCAAATCCCGGCAGCCTAGGATGACGTGATCGGGTTGAATGGGTTCCACGGCCGCAGACTACTTAATGGAGCGGGAATCAATCTCCTGCTTCAACGCGTCAACCAAATCGGCGAGTGGACGTGTGCCGAGGTCGCCCTTGCTGCGGTGGCGCACGCTGACGGTGCCGGCTTCCGCTTCTTTCGGGCCAAGAACCAGCATATAAGGAATCTTTTGCAGCTGGGCATCACGAATCTTCGCTGGCAGCTTTTCGTTGCGGTCGTCGAGATGGACGCGAATGCCGTGGCTCTTCAGCGTTTCGTTGATGTGCTTCGCGTAATCCGACACCTTTTCGCTGACGGGGCAGATTTCGACCTGAACCGGCGCCAACCACAGCGGGAACGCACCGGCATAATGCTCGATCAAAATGCCGAAGAAGCGTTCGACGGAGCCGAGAAGGGCGCGGTGAACCATTAAAGGCTGGTGGCGCGCGCCGTCCACACCAACAAATTCGAGGCCAAACCGCGCGGGCAAGTTGAAATCGAACTGGACAGTGGTGAGCTGCCAGGGCCGACCGATGGCGTCGATGAGCTTGATGTCTATTTTGGGGCCGTAGAACGCACCTTCGCCCACGACCCGCTTGTAGGGAATGTTCATGCGATTCATGACGGACGCAAGTGCGTTGCTAGCGTGCTGCCAGTCTTCAGCTTTCCCGGGATAGTTTTCCGGATGCTCGGGGTCCCAGTCGGAAAGTTCGACTTCGAATTTGTCGAATCCGAAATTTTTCATGACTGCGTAGGCAAATTCGATACAGGCTTCGACTTCCGCCTCGATCTGCTCCGGCATGCAGAAGATGTGCGCGTCGTCCTGCGTGAAGCCGCGGACGCGAAGAAGTCCGTGCAGCACGCCGCTGCGCTCATAGCGATAAACCGTGCCAAGTTCCGCAAGACGCACCGGCAGATCGCGGTAGCTGCGCAGCTTGGACTTATAGATCAGAATGTGGCCGGGGCAATTCATGGGTTTGAGCTGGTAATCGGCCTTTTCCACTTCCATTTGCCCAAACATGTTCTCTTTGTAGAAATTAGCGTGGCCGGAAGTCTTCCAAAGGTCAAAGCGCATGATGTGCGGTGTAAAAACCAGATCGTAGCCGCGCTTCAGGAGTTCCTCGCGGAGCCAATTCTCAATCAAAGTGCGAATCAGGCCACCCTTCGGGTGCCAGAAAATCAGGCCCGGGCCGGCTTCTTCCTGAATGCTGAAGAGTTCCAGTTCGACGCCGAGTTTGCGATGGTCGCGCCGCTTGGCTTCTTCCAAGCGATGCAGATATTCATCCAGCTCCTTTTGATTGAAAAACGCAGCGGCGTAAATGCGCTGGAGCTGGGCATTCCCTTCGTGGCCTTTCCAATATGCACCCGCGACATTCATGAGCTTGAACGCCTGGATACGCTTTGTGGAAGGAATGTGCGGGCCGCGGCAGAAATCGATGAACTTCCCCGTGGTGTAAAAGGAGACCATGGGCTCGTCGGCCTTTTCTTCGATGAGCTCGCACTTGAAGATCTGGTTGGAGTCTTTATAGAGCTTCAGGGCCTCGTCCTTGGGCAGCAGCTTGCGCTCGTTGGGCAGATCCCTGGCGGCAAGCTCGTGCATTTTCTTTTCGATTTTTTCCAGGTCCTGGGGCGTAAATGGCTCATCGCGCAGAAATTCGTAGAAGAAACCATTCTCCACGGGCGGCCCAATGCCTAGTTTGACGTTGGGATACAACTCCATGACAGCGGCAGCCAGAAGATGCGCCGCGGAGTGGCGAAAAACGTAAAGGGCGTCGGCGTCCTTTTCGGTCAGGATCTGCAAGGCCACGTCCTGCTCGATGGGGCGGCGAAGGTCGTAAAGCAGGCTGCCGTCCTCGGCGGGATCCACGGAATTCGAGAAAATACCGGTTTTTTCCTTCGCGCCGCTGCCGTTGGTGGCGCGCACTTTGGCCACCAAGGCCGCATCGGCCAGCCGGGGAGATATGGACTTGGCTATTTCAACCGGCGTGGTCCCCTTCGGGAAGTCCTTAACGCTGCCATCGGGGAGGGTTATGTGAATCTGGTCCATGATCGAGGTCCTGACGCGCAGTCATCTGCTGTGTATTTATCTAGCTAGAGTATAAGGGGGCCGCAGGACGGTCAAGGCGAGCATAATTTCAAAGCAAGACCACCCCCGGCAGGTTTGCGAAGTGACTATCCGAGGTAATGAGCTTTGCCCGGAAATGGCTGGCTGTCGCGTAGATGATGGCGTCCGCCATGGAGAGTTTATGGGTTACGCTTAGTTCCGCGCTATGCATGGCAAGCACTTCATCGAAAGGAGCGACGGTACGTCTAAGCACATCACAGTAGAAAGCATCCGCCAAAGTCCTGCTTTGGTTGAGCAGGAGAATCTTTCGTACCTCATAAATCACAACTGCTGGGACAAGAACAAGACTGTCCTCCCCCTCAAGATAAGGAGCGAAAAGATCCGCTTTGGAGTCGTTTGTGAAGAACTCGAGCCACCCGGAAGAGTCAACGACCACCAGCTCAGAAGCGGTCGTTGCGGTCACGGTAGTCGTCTTTCCACTGAATGCCCTTGGCCATGCCGCGAAGTTCTTTTATCGAGCGCGGGCGCTGAAGGTAAATGCGACGGTCGAGCAGGAAAACCTGCAACTCCTCTCCGGGCTTCAGCTCCAACTGCTCGCGAATCTCTTTTGGGATGACCACTTGGAACTTGGGAGAGACTTTGACGGTAGCCATGGAATGCTCCGGCTCTAGATTATCGAACGAAAAACGGTATGTCAATATACCCATCGATAGTAAAAATGTAATACGTACTCTGGATGAGATTTGCTCGCTCAAAACGCTACAATCTTCTCTCTATTTCCGTTTCAGAATCCCGCAGGGGGCCGGATGAAGCCAATCGTCAGAACTATCGTATTAATCTCCATCTTGGTTGTGGCTACAAACCTACGTGCGCAAACTCCCCAGAAGGTGAATCCGCCGGATGACCGGTACAAGGTTGACATTCTGGAAGTGGTGGCGCATCCGGACGACGAAGCTTTCTTCACGCCCTACCTGGCACGAGAGATTTACGACAATCATAAACGCGTGGCCGTCATCTTCAGCACGCACGGCGGAAGTGGCGTAAACCGCTTCACGCGCGAACGCGGGCCGGCTATGGCGAATGAGCGAGAGATCGAAGCGCGACAGGCTTGCGCGAAGCTAGGCATCCAGAATGTGTGGTTCCTGGACGGCAAGGATACGGCCTCGCAAGACGTGCTGATTTCCCTGTCCAATTGGGGACATGGCGCCAACCTGGAAAAGCTCGTCGGGTTAATTCGCCTCACGCGGCCGGAGGTTATCCTGACGCACTATCCTGGAGTCTTCATTGGAGAAAACCACGGCGATCACCAGGCTACGGGAGTTCTCGCGGTTGAAGCGTTCGATCTGGCGGCGGACCCCACCGTCTTTCCTTCGCAACTTGCCGGAGATATGAGTCACTACGAATCCTATCTCTCGAATCTGAAAACATGGCAGCCCAAGAAGATCTATTTCGGCAGCGATGCCAACGACGGGAAGCAATTCAAAGGCAGCGGTCCGGCGTATTCGGTGCGGGAGGTTTCGCCCTCGCGAAAGAAGCCGTATTGGCTGCTGGCGATGGATTCCGCGATGGCCCACAGGACACAATTCCCAGACGAAATCGACCGGCTTTCGAAAATGAGCGACGCCGAACTGGAAAAGATAATGAACAATCCGGATTCGTCCTGGTGGCCCGAACCGATGACACTGATTTTTGGAAAGTCCTATTACCCAACGAAGCCGACCGACGATGTTTTTGCAAACCTGCAAGGGGCCCACACGGAATGCACTCCCTCGGGAGGAGTGGAGAATCCGTCAGGAACGCCCCACGTGACGCTCGGGGGGCCATGGGGCTTTTACGGATTTTTCCGGAAGGAACACTGCCTGCAGAATCTGCGGGTGGCGGACCCGCCGGAAATCGGTGTGAAAAGCGGCACCGCGCTTAACGTACCCCTGACCATCTATCACGACGAGAAAAAGACGCAGGAAATCGAAATCAAAGTGGAAGCTCCGGCAGGCTGGAAAATAGTCAGCGGGTCGGGCAAGTTCCTGCTACCGGCCGAGGCAAACACAAATTTGCGCGTGGAGATAGAGACGCCCACTCTGAGTCAGGACGAACTCAAGAAAGCCACGCGCCAACCGGTGAAGGTCCGGGTGCAGGGCGATGGAATGGCCGAACAAGAATTGCGGATCGACGTGCTGCTGAGGCCCAACGGCATTCCTGAGTAAGAATCACTGCTTTTTAGGGCGCGTGGCTTCCAGTTGCTCCCATACTGCATCCGGAAGCATCGCCAGGTCGTTGAATTCCCCGGCGCCGCGCAGCCACTGCCCGCCGTCAATCACTACACACTCACCGTTGATGTATTCCGCCATGTCGCTCAGCAAGAACGCGGCAAGGTTGGTGAGTTCATCATGCTTGCCGAAGCGCTTCATAGGGTGTTTGTTGATGGCGTGTTCCTCGAACTGCTTGGAGGGCATCAGGCGAGACCAGGCGCCTTCCGTCGGAAACGGGCCGGGGGCGATGGCGTTGACGCGAATGTGGTATTTGGCCCACTCCACGGCCAGGGAGGTTGTCATGGCTAGAACGCCGGCCTTGGCGCACGCAGAGGGAACGACGTAGCCAGAGCCGGAATTCGCCGCGGCATAGGTTGTGGTGATATTCAGGACGTTGCCGCCGAGTTTCTTGGCAATGCGCCGCCGGGCGAACGCCTGCGTGCAGTGAAACGTCCCGTTCAGCACAATCCCCAGAACAGAATTGAACGCATTCGCGGAGAGTTTTTCTGTACGGGCCATGAAATTTCCAGCGGCATTATTCACCAGGGAATCGATCTCTCCGAATTGCGCCTCCGCGGCAGCGAACGCCGCATCGACGGCAGCGTATTCCCGAATATCGCACGTGGTAAAAGCCGCAGCGCCTCCCTGGCGGTGAATCTCCGTGCATGTCTCCTTTAGCGGCTCTTCCCTGCGCCCGATGAGGAACATGCGCGCACCCAGTTTCGAAAAAGCGATCGCCATAGAGCGGCCCAGACCACTGCCGCCTCCCGTAAGGAAAATTGCGCGACCTTTGAGCAGATCGGGTTGGAACATCGGGCCTCCTTTGCCGGTGGGAAGCTGCATTGTAGCAGGGACAACGAAACGGACGCCGTGAACCGAGTCTACAAGGGGACTGTGGGCGAACAAAAAAGACGAGGGCGGGATGGGGACCTGGACCCACCCCGCCCTAGCGCGGAAGCGATGAAGCGCTTGCCGCAATTACGCTGTGGAGCAACGTTGGGGGCGTTGCAATCAGGACCGAGCCGTTCGCTCCCAAGGATCAGCTCTGGCACTTCCTACTTGCGAACCGACCGGGCCCAACTTCCTTGCACTCCCTGCTTTTCCCAGTAGTGGCCTTCGGGCGAGAAGGAAGGCCTGCGCGTCAGGGAAGCGCGGCAAGAAGCGTATCCACAGCGTGAATCAAATCCTTCCAGGCAACCTCGACCGCTTCCTGGATCCTGGCAATCTCCCCGTCCTCGGCATCCTCTAGTTCCTGGATGCGGTGCTTGAACTCGGAAAAACGTGTGCGGACGTATTCGAGTTCCCAATAGTGCTCCAGCTTTACGTTCACCTTTTGACGGGCAAAACGGTTCTTCAAAAGAGACACGCGAGCCGACAGATCCTCAACTTCGCCAACAGCGCGCTCCAGATAGGCTTCCTTTAATTGCATAAATCCTCATATCTCCCGAAGCGGCACCCGAGAAACCAGCAAGAATTTAGAGCGGCTGGTTGATGCCTGGGAGAAAGCAGGTCGTGCGCCAAAACCGACTAGCGGCAAGTGCCAGAAAAATAAACAGATAATCAATCTGAGAGTTTGTGGATTCGAAGCCGGATGGGTGGGAAGACTCAGAATAGACTGCGAGCCGTGATGAAATAACGCAGTCCCGATCCGGGGCTTTCTCTCCAGGCGGATGCGCTAGTTCTATTACTATGGCAAGCGACTAGTTGGCGGGACCGATGGTGGCGGGAATGGGATGTCCCATGGCTTTTGCGTATTCGGTATCGTAAACCGTGTTGCCGGGGAACTCTTCGGTGAGATCCTTCAGGTTTTTTTGTGCCAATGCGTCCTGCTTTTCCCGGCGTGCAGATAGAGCGAGCAGGATCTGGGCAAAAGGCTTCAGGTAGCGGCCATTGTCGGCCGTCTTTTGAACCTGAGACATTCCGAGTTCCTTATCTCCATGAATCCCGCCAAACCAGAGCAGAAAGCGAGCGGAGGGGGAAAGGGAGCCGATAACGTAATAGGCGACGCCCGGGGCAACGTAGGCGTCATACGCGTCTGGATGGTCGTGCAGCAGTACTTCCGCGTTGGTGTTGGCTTCCTTCAAGTGTTTCAGCGCGTCGTAGTGCTTCTTCAGGAGCATGCTGTCCGCATCCGACTGCATTCCCGCGCACAGAGTCAGGGCATACAGCCCTTCGGGATCGCGGGGTTGGCTCTTCAGGCGATGATTCGACAGGGTGCGTGCCCGGCCGCAAGCGTCTTCGAAATTCTTGATGCGGCCCGGGTCGGGTGTGCCGATGATCCCACCCAAAAAGCGCTTGTCGTCCAGAAAATAATCGCTGGTCAGGACGTTCTGAAGAAAGAACTCTTCGAAGAGATAGGTAGCGGCCAGCGAGACCTGCCCGAAAGGTTCAGTGGGATTCTGATCAATCCATTTCTGGAAGACCTCTCGCGCCTGGGGAAACTTCTGTTCGTAGAGGAGGCGATAGCCCTGATCGAGTTCCGGCACGGTAGAAAAGGCCGGGCCCCGTCCTTGAGCGGAGACAGAACCCGAGTCCAGGGCGAGACACGCCAGAGTCGCGAGCAGCACGCTAGAAAGAAATCGCATGTTCCACCTGCCTCAGAAGAGTCCGGGAAGGAAGCGCGGCTTCCCGTTCATAGCCTCCCGGTAGCGAGCGTCCGAAAAGAGGACGCGCTCTTCGGTACTGATTCGGCGCGACAGAACCAGAATATGGGCGGCGGAACCGATGCCGGCGGTAAGCCAGGCGCAATGGATGAGCGGCAGCACCAGCATTTCAACGAATACAGCAGCATAGTTCGGGTGACGGACGTACCGAAACGGCCCGGTCGTGATGACTCCGATACCGGTGGAGTTCATCACTTCCACATTCCAATGTTCCCCGAGCGTTCGAATCACCCACCAGCGAACCACGTTGGCGGCAACAAAGATGGCAAAGCAAATTGCGGCTAGAACCGGATAAAACGGCCGGTGCAGGAAGACCACTTCCAGCGCGGCACCGATCAAAATGCAAGTGTGCAACAGAACCATGGGGCGAAAGATGGGATCTGGAACTTTCGAAGCCCCGTGTTCCACCATTTCGCGCTGGTGACGGCGGGAAATCTGCAACTCGTAGATGCGCAACAGCGCCACGACAAAGAGGAGACCGAGGTAGGCTTTGACGCTTAATTCCATTGCAGCAACAAAAATTCCGCGCTAAAACCCGGGCCAAACGCCGCCGCCATGGCATGTTCACCGGCCTTCAGGGGACGCTTCTCAAGCCATTCCTGGAGGATAAAGAGAATGGTGGCGCTGGACAAGTTCCCAACGTTTTCGAGGATGTCCCAGGAGGGCTGAGTATCGCACTTGCACAGGCTGAGCTCCTGCTCGACATTGCCGAGAAGGCGCGCTCCACCGGGATGCAGAATCCAGCCCTTAATGTCCTTGCGGGTTTTGCCGTTCCGCTCGAGGAACCCGTGTACGAGTCCCTTGATTTCCGCCCCGATCATCTCCGGAACGTCTTTGGCCAACAGGATATGAAAACCAGAGTCGCGTAAATCGAAGCCCATGGCTCCCAGAGAATCGGGGAACGTGTAGGTTTCCGTGACCAGGATGCGCGGGCCGGGCTTGTCTTGGCCCGTAACCACTACGGCGGCGGCGCCATCACCGAACAGGATGGACGAGATCAGATTCGCCTGCGAAATATCCTTGCGCTGGAAAGTGAGCGACGGCAACTCGACCGAGATGATCAGAACATTCGCCTTGGGATAGGACTTGATGTAGTCGGCGGCGCGCGAAATCGCCATGGCACCCGCGGCACAGCCGAGTTCGGTGAACGGCATCCGGCGAATGTCTGAACGAAAACCCATCAGCTTGATGAGATGGGCATCCAGCGAGGGAATCATGAACCCAGTACAGGAGACGGTGATGATCAGGTCGATGTCCTGAGGGGTTAGCCCGGCTTTCGCCAGGCACTTTTCCGCTGCTTCCTGCCCAAGTTTGATTGCATGTTCGATGTATTCGTTATTGGTTTTGCTGAGGGCTCGCGGCTCGATGGTGTAGTCGATGGGGAAGATGGCGTGCCGCTTGTGCACGTGGGCATTGTCCACGATGGCCATCATGGCTTCGACGCGGCGATCCGGGATGTCGAAGACCCTGCCCATGTAGTACTTCACGTCGTCGCGGGTGATCAAGTGCGGAGGCAAAGCCGTGGCAGACGCAGAAATAACTGCCGGCCTGGAATGGCCGTTCGAAGACCCCTGGTTCGACAAGTTCACGGTTACCGTCCCCCACTCGGCATAAATTGGTCCTGAGACTCGCTAGACGACCGAAATGAATCGCAACCCTGTAAGGCAACACCATTTAGGCGCTTACTGTATATCAAATCAAGCTGCGGGGGAAATATCAAGGACCCGCGTACTGCCAGAGACTGACTTGGATACCAGAAGCAAAAGACTCGATTTCAAGTCAAGCCTGGTGTCTTGCTTCTTTGGCCAAACGTACGTATGCAAAGTATAAACAATCGCGGCCGGATTTGGTTCGGAGGAATGTAAATTTGTTGCAATGGAATCGTTGGTCATCACGGCAGAGATTTGTGGCGAGCGGCGCGAAGAACGGAGTGGAATTGGACGAAGACGTGGTCATCGTCGGCATGTTGATTATGGCACGCGAAACACATGGCCGAGGGCAGGGCGGTGGCCGTCTCGGACAAACTGCCTCCTTCACCAAAGGAGAAGTAAGCCCAGCCGTCCTTAAACCGTGAAGGGTCCTTTACCGAAGCAGCGAGCCCGGTGAACTCGCCTTCGAAGTAGCCTGCCTTGTTGATGGAGACTTTTTGCGCTGGTTGGTAGACCACCAGAAGAAACATGGTCTTATCCGGGAATTTACCCGTGGCTTTGTAGGCATCAAACGCTTCAGGTTGCGTGTAAATATTGTGAAATTCGCCGGGACCCTTGGGATTGTTGGTGTCGTAGCTCATGCCGATATTGGCGCCGACAAAGGTCCAGTGCTCGAAGTTCTTCGGGCGCAGCAGAGCGCCGGAAGAGTCGTACTGTGGCAGCGGCATCGTGGAGACGTCCGGCGACGAAGGCGAACTGACAAACGGGACAGTGGCCAGTAAAGCAGCGACAGGAAGAAGGAGAAAGGCGCGCATCGGGAACCTCGCAATGGAGCGATTGTGCTCTGGAAAGCCGCACGCGGGCAAGGCCCTGCGTAGACGCATTCAGGTCAACAGTTGACGTGCGGAGATTTTAGACAAAGTGGATTGTAAAGCTAGCCCGCGGCTTCCTGGCTGGCTCGGATTTCCTGCCAGCGGCGCGGGCGCTTGTTATACTGCAGGACCTTTTTGCGCAAGCGGATCGACTTGGGCGTGACTTCCACGAACTCGTCGTCGGCAATGAATTCGATGGCTTGTTCCAAACTCAGCTGGCGGTGCGGGACCAGGCGGATGGCTTCGTCGGCAGTGGAAGACCGCATGTTCGTGAGCTTCTTTTCCTTCGTGACATTCACTTCCATGTCCTGCTCGCGGGAGTTCTCGCCGACCACCATGCCTTCATAGACCTCGACGGTGGGGCCAATGAAGAGTTCGCCGCGCTCCTGCAGTCCCCACAGCGCGTAGGCCGTGGAAACGCCGGCACGATCCGCAACCAGGGCGCCGGTCGGACGCAAGGCCATGTCGCCGCCGTACTCCACCCAGCCATCAAAAATGGAATGGATAAGAGCAGTGCCGCGCGTGTCCGTCAGCAATTGACTGCGCAAGCCAATCAGCCCACGCGAAGGAATCTTGAAATCGAGACGCACGCGGCCGGAGCCGTGGTTGGTCATTTTCAGCATCTCGCCACGGCGGCTGCCGATGGTTTCCATAATGATGCCGATGAAGCCTTCCGGAATGTCAATGACCAGCCTTTCGACCGGCTCGAGTTTCTTGCCATTTTCGTTTCGGACGACGATTTCGGGCTTGCCGACCATCAATTCGAACCCTTCGCGCCGCATGGTTTCGATCAAAATGGCGAGTTGCAATTCGCCGCGGCCAAGGACGCGGAAAGATTCGGGCGTGTCGGTGTCCTCGACGCGGATGGAAACGTTGGTGAGAAGTTCCTTTGCCAGCCGATCGCGCAGGTCGCGCGAAGTAAGGTAGGTTCCTTCACGGCCACAGAGCGGACCGGAGTTAACGGAGAAGATCATCGCGAGGGTAGGCTCGTCAATGGTCAATGGCTCCAGCGGTTCCGGGTTTTCGAGAGAAGTAATGCTCTCTCCAATCTGGATACCTTCTACGCCGGCGATAGCGACGATGTCGCCTGCCACCACGGTGTCGGCTTCGTCCCGTTCCAAGCCACGAAAGGTGTAGAGCTTTGTGATTCTTGTGGAGAGCAGCTTTCCGTCCAGCTTGCTTACGCCTACCTCGTCACCGCGATTCAGTGTGCCGTTAAACACGCGGCAGATCGCCAGGCGGCCTAGGAAGTCCGAGTAATCGAGGTTGGTCACCTGCAACTGGAGCACGCCCGCGGGATCGCCCGTGGGACGAGGAATCTTGTTGACGATAGCTTCGAACAACGGAAGAAGATCCTTCGAATCGTCACCGACGTTGCGATGAGCTATCCCGGCGCGGGCGTTCGTGTACACAATCGGGAAATCGAGTTGGTCTTCCGTGGCGTCGAGGTCAATGAAGAGATCGTAGATTTCGTTCAGCACTTCGGCGGGGCGGGCGTCCGGGCGGTCAATCTTGTTGAGAACCACGACAGGGGGAAGCTTCGCGGCGAGCGCCTTCTGCAAAACGTAACGAGTCTGCGGTAGCGGGCCTTCGCTGGCGTCGACGAGTAGCACAACGCCGTCCACCATGCGGAGGGCGCGCTCGACTTCACCGCCAAAATCACTGTGGCCGGGAGTGTCCACGATATTGATCTTGGTATCCCTGAAAAACAAAGCCGTATTCTTGGCGAGAATGGTGATGCCGCGCTCGCGTTCCAGGTCATTGGAGTCCATCACGCGCTCGACGATAGCCTGATTGGCGCGGAAAATGCCGCTCTGACGGAGCATGGTATCAACCAGGGTGGTTTTCCCATGGTCTACGTGAGCGATGATGGCGATATTGCGAATGTCTTGGGTCATGTGCGTAAAAAACGTCTTAAGACAAAAATAGCTGCTGAAACAACCAGCAGCCCGGACGAATTCCTTTCTTCATCAATTACAGGTGCGGTCTACAAACATACATTTTACCAGACCCCGCTCAAGCTGGCCAACGCGCTTTTGTCGCTGGAAGGCGATGGAAACGGCCAGTGTGATATGCTCACGGCGATTTTTTTGCGCGCTTCTCAAAAAGCGAGGGCGATGTGAGGGAACGGATGCGGTGGATGCGAAAGGCGATAGGGGTCGTCGTGACCGTCCTGGTCTTGGGAGTTGCCGCATACACTCAGAACCAAAGACCAGAGCGGCCGGATTTGCCCAGGCTTTTCGAAAAGAAGGAAGTGATGATCCGCATGCGCGACGGCGTGAAATTGCACACGGAAATTTACACGCCGCGCGACGCGCAGGAACCACTGCCCATTCTCATGGAACGCACGCCCTATGGAGTATCCGGAGGGCCGCAGGGCTATAGTGGCCTTCTCTTTGCGGGGCAGGACCTTTACCCGGACGGCTACATCTTTGTGTATCAGGATATTCGCGGACGCTATGGCTCGGAGGGCAAGTTTGAGATGAACCGGCCCCTGCACGATCCGAAGGACACCCAGGGAGTGGATGAGAGCACGGACACCTACGACACGATTGACTGGCTGGTCAAAAACGTGCCGAAAAACAACGGGCGCGTGGGCGTCTGGGGAATTTCCTATGGCGGATTTCTCGCCGCCATGGCCATGGTGAACCCGCATCCCGCCTTGAAAGCGGTTTCCGAGCAGGCGTGCATGGGCGATGCCTGGATGGGCGACGATTTTTTTCACAATGGCGCATTCCGCCTCAGCTACGGCTTCGAATACGCCGCGTTGATGGAGACTTCGAACGAAAACTACAGCTTCAAGTTCGACAACTTCGATTTGTACGACTGGTTCCTGCGGCTCGGCGTGCTTTCCAATGCTAATGAGCGTTACTTCCACGGGAAAATCCCAACCTGGAATAACTTCGTGAACCACTCGACGTACGATAATTTCTGGCAAATCCACGCGGTGGAGTCTGCACTGAAATTCGCCACCGTGCCGAACCTGAATGTCGCCGGATGGTGGGATCAGGAGGATTTTTATGGTCCGATGCGCACCTACGAGAATCTGGAAAAATCCGATTCACAGCACCTGAACTATGTGGTTGTCGGGCCCTGGAATCACGGTGGATGGGCGCATGGTCCCGGGGATACGCTTGGCGAAATTCCATTCGGTTCGAATACCGCACAGTATTTCCGGCAAAAAGTGGAGGCGCCTTGGTTCGCCTACTGGCTGCACGGAAAAGGGACTTTGCCCTTGAAAGAGGCCCTGCTGTTTCAAACGGGGAGCGATACCTGGACGCGGTTTGATTCCTGGCCTCCCAAGGAAGCGAAGAAAAAGAATCTATATTTCGGAGAGGATGGAAAGCTCTCCTTCGATGCGCCGAAAACAAAAAGCGCGGAGGCGTTCGATTCTTACGTGAGCGATCCCGCCCATCCCGTGCCTTACCGCCACAGGCCGGTGGACATGACCTATCCGAACGATCATCCCGGCTCCTGGTACACGTGGCTGGTGCAAGACCAGCGCTTCGTGGACAACCGTCCGGATGTGCTGACCTGGCAGACCGGCGAGCTGGAAGGGGACGTGACGATTGCCGGCGACGTAACGGCAAAACTGTTCGCGTCAACGACCGGAACCGACAGCGACTGGGTGGTGAAACTGATCGACGTCTATCCACAAGAGGTGGAGTCCGACTGGAAGCTGTCCGGTTATGAGCTAATGATCGCGGATGAGATTTTCCGGGGCCGCTACTGGAAATCCTATGAAACGCCGGAACCGTTGACCGCGGAGAAGATTACCCCCTTCACCTTCAGCCTGCACACGGCGGATCACGTTTTCAAGAAGGGCCATCGCATCATGGTGCAGGTGCAGAGCACCTGGTTCCCCCTGTACGACCGCAACCCGCAGAAATTTGTGCCCAACATTTTCGAGGCCAAGGAATCGGACTATCAGAAAGCCACACAGCGAATCTATCGCTCAGAAGAATACCCCTCGAGTGTGGAAGTCTCCGTGGTTCCGGAAACCGACGGCCACTGACCTCAGCGGGAAACCATGGCGGATTCGGGCACGACTGCCTTTTGCGGCAGAAGATTCAGAACCACCTGGAACCACCAGTTCGGCTGATAGTTGATCTGCACGGGCACGCCGCGCAGCGGGCCCTGCGTGCCGGCGTAGAGCGAAAAGTACACTTTCTTGCCGGTCAGCTTGTGCGTGGAGATAAAGTCGAGTTGCAGCAAGTTCTTGTGCGTTGAATCCAACAGAACAGTGTTGTTCGGGCCATGCAAGTGAACGGTCAGGGATTCCACTCGTGCGATTTTTTCCAGGGTGAGTGTGTCCTCTTGCGCGTCGTAGACGTAACAGCGAGAGATAGGCGCGGTGCGTCCTTCCTCGGCGTCGTCCACCAATTCCGCTACCGTGGCCAGGAATTCCGCGGAGCGCTGGCAACGCGAGGAGTCCTGCAGGCTGCGGACCGGACGCGCGGAGTCGGCCAGATGTTCCAGCATCATCGGTTCGGCACGGTCGTAATCGTGCAGATTAAAGTCGGTGCTGGATTCGAAAGGCACCACAAGGGAAAGCACGCGAGCAGGCTCGACGCGGCTCAAGATTCCGGTGAAGTCGTGCAGGCCCTGTTTTTTCTCGCGCTCCAGTTCGGATTGCATCTCGGACGTGGATTTTCCTGTGGAGGATTTCATGAACCCGAAAAAGGCACTGCTGGTGATGTCTTCGGGACGCCCGGGGCTAACGGCTTCCTTGTGCCAGGAGACCTCCGTGCCGGCGCCCCAGCGGTTGATGGCCCGAGGGGCCTTTTCCGGGTCGCTTCCGAACAAAACCTCGATGAATTCCATGCGCGGGTCATCGTCTGAAACTCCGCGCCGAATATAGCCGCCGCCGACATCATCCTTGCCGGCCCAGAAAAACAACAGGCGCACACGCGCGGTCATCATGTAGTCGTATTGGACAAGGCGGTGGGGAGAGAGCCGCACCCAATGCAACGCTTCATCGATGGGTTGCCGGTCCGCAACGGCCGATGAAGCGGGAAGAAGCACGGAAAGTGAAAGGATAAAAAGGAGAGCGAGGGTGGCCTGAAGCACGGCCCTCATGCGGAGGCTGCCCTCCGCCGGCATTTGGCTTTGCGATGAGAGATCATGGCCGCAAGGTAGAGGCAATTTGTTACGGCGATTTGACGAGCGGTTGAAACAACGGAAAGGCTGCTAAAACTGGGGCATCTTGTGTCGAAAGAATTATCAGAATTGAAATCTTGATGCTGGTTTCACGTGGCGGTAACAGGAACTTTTTACGTTCGTAATCAGAAAGAACGCTGTTGATCGACAGTTACAAAGCGATACGGAGCGTTCGATGAACAAAGTCCACACCCAGATCTACCGGTTTCAGGAAAGAGAAAACGAATATTCGGAATGCTGCACCGGCGTTTCCCTGCACAGCCACACCATGCATTCAAAGGAACGCCTGGGGCGCCTGCCGAACTACATGTCGAAAATTCCCGTCGGGTCCTACATTATTGAGCGCGAAATCGGCCGCTTGCATCTCTACCATGGGCGTATTTTCAACTTCAATAAGATGTATTGGACACCGCCGCTCTCCCCGCGGGAGGCTTACGAACTGGAATGCAAGCAGATTGAAGAACGGCTGGGACGGAAAGCCCTGGTATCGTTGACCGATCACGATAGCATGGAAGCAGGACTGCAACTCAGGCTGCTGGAGAAGACGAATCACGTGCCAGTCTCGACGGAATGGACGGTCCCGTACGAAAAGACTGAGTTCCACGCCGGGGTACACAACCTTCCGGCAGCGCGGTCCAGCGCTTGGACGAAGGAGTTTGCCGCGTACCGGGAAAAGCCTTGCCCGGAACTGCTGCGCCACATCCTTGCGGGTTTGCAGGACGAAAAAGGCGTCCTCATTGTGCTTAACCACCCTTATTGGGATGCCGAGAGCATCGGACCTGCAGAGCATCTGCGGGTATTGAGGCAGTTTCTGGACGAGTATCTTCCATTTATCCATGCCATCGAATTGAACGGCATGCGTTCCCGGCGCGAGAATCGCGATGTGGTCGCCATAGGCGAAGCGCTCCATAGACCCGTGGTTTCCGGCGGCGACCGGCACGGTCTTGAGCCGAACGCAGTGGTGAACGTCTCCCGAGCGGAAACGTTCGAAGGCTTCGTTCACGAAATCCGGAACGAGAAGCGCAGCGAAATTGTGATGATGCCGCAATTCTTCGACCCGCTTCCGCTGCGGCTGATTGATAATGCCTGGCACGCCCTTTCGGACGCGCCCGGCGAATTTGGCCGGCGGCACTGGATGACGCGCGTGTTCATCGAGGAGAACGGCGAAGCAAAGGCGCTTTCCCATCTCAATGGAACGCGCTTCCATCGCGTTGTCGACAAGTTCCGCTGGGTGATCGGGCTGGTGGCAAACCCCGCGTTGCGGCCGGCTCTGCGGCTGCCCTTCCTTGGATATGAAGAAGGAGGGCTATGACCCAGGCCCCGCGGGTCGCGCTGTTTTGCGAGACCTACCACGAGATCAACGGCGTGGCGCTGACGGCGCGGCAACTGGTGGCGTATGCAAAGCGGCATAGTCTTCCGCTGCTGGCGATTCATGGCGGCAAATTGCCTGGGGTTCATGAGGAAGGCAGCGTCCGCCAGATCGAATTGAAGCGATCGTGGCTGAGCATCGGCATCGAGAGGGATTTGGAGTTCGATTTCGCATTCAGTCGATATTGCAATCGAATCCGCAAGGAACTTCTGGCGTTTCAGCCGGACGTCATTCACATCACCAGCCCCGGCGAGCTTGGGGAACTCGGCGTCTACTTCTCGCGTCAACTGAGGATCCCGCTGGTTGCTTCCTGGCACACGAACTTCCACCAGTTTGCGGCGCGGCGTCTGCAGAAATTGATCGGTTTTCTGCCGTCGCGCTTGAGCCGGCCTGCCGTGGCTTGGTCACAGGAACGCGGGTTGAAGGTTTTGCTTTGGTTCTATGGCTTTGCGAAAGTGACGCTCGCTCCGACCCCGCCTCAAGTCGAGTGGCTGGAAAAGGCGCTGGGAAAACCGTCGTTCCTAATGCCCCGCGGCGTCGATCCTGAACTATTCAATCCCAATCACAGAACCGTAAGCGATGGAATTCTCCGCCTGGGATTTGTCGGCAGGGTCACGCCGGAAAAGGGCGTGCGCCTGCTTCGCCGTATTGAGCAGGCTCTGCTCGAAAGCGGCATCAACGAATTCCGAATCATAGTCGTTGGAGCGGGCAGCGAAGTGGCATGGCTAAAGAAGCGGTTGCGCCACGGAGAGTTCACCGGCGTGCTGCGCGGTGAGGCTCTGGCGCAGGCCTACGCAAACATGGATCTCTTCGTGTTTCCCTCGAGGACGGACACGTACGGAAATGTGGTGCAGGAAGCAGCGGCTTCCGGCGTGCCCGCGATCGTGACCAATGAAGGAGGGCCGCGCCATCTGGTCGCGCATGGGGAGACCGGTTATATCACTGAGACGGACGCGGAGTTTGTGTCAAAAGTCGTCGAGCTGGCGCACAATTCCGAATTGCGGAATCGTCTGGGAAGGGCGGCGCGGGAAAGAATGGCGGGCATTTCCTGGGACGCAGCATTCGAAAAAACTTATGCCGCTTACCGTCACTGCCTGCTGGAAAGGACGCGAGCGGAGATGGCGCCTGAAAAAGCCAAGATGGCGCACGCGGACATGCAGCGTTAGATTGCAGCTTCGTTAATTTGCCGCCGGGTGCATTTCGCCAGATTGAAAAGCCGTCCAGGGGCCGGCCTTCATGTCTCGAAGATAAGGCTCCTGCCAGGCGTAGTCCGGATGGGCGGCAAGGAACGGCTTTGCCAGAAAATCTTCGCCGCAAGGATGGCCCATCCGCGCGACAAGGCGCATGTCTTTCGCCATGGTCGAGTCGGTCGCTTTGCCTTGGACGGCGCCGCCCGGGTAGTACGGACCCCAATTCCAAATAGAAACCCCGCGCACCGTGCTGTCGACGTGGCCGCAAAGCGTGCGGTCATTCGCCTCGGTTTTCTTTTCATAGGAATCGACGTGGTCGCCCAGCATTTGCTGAGCGAGCGCAACATCGATCTTGCCCTTGTTTTCGTTCAGGAGTTGTTCCCAGCGGACGCGGCGCGCATTGGGCGAACTCGCCATATCCGTGGGGTCAAAGTGCGGCGTATCGAGTTTCAATACTTTGGGGTCGCGAGCCCAATTAGAACCCGCGAACACGCCGTCCCTCGTCCGCCAGAGTTTATAGGCCTTCAGACCGAGTTCTAGCTGCGCAATTTCCCCAGTCTTGCGGTCGCCGAGCAGCCAATCGTTCGCATATCCGCCGTTGTTGCCGTCGAGCATGATCCGCGTGTAGTCATCGATGGAGCCGGCGTATTGCAAGGCCTTTCGGGCGCGCATGAATTCCGGCTTGCCGTTAGGATCCCAGCCTTCGAACTGGGTGATCGTGGTCTCCGTGACCATCAAGCCGTTACTGTTGATGCCGAAATCGTCGTCGCTCACGATCACTCCCGGAAAGCCGTCCATCAACATGCGGTAACCGTGCGTGGGCTGAATATCAAAGATGATGCGCCAGCGCTCTCCGTTCACGTAGTTGGTCCAGTTGTTGTGGGCAATCACGATCTGGCCGTCTTTCGTCCAGCTGCCCGTGGCAACAAAGGCGCTGCAGTTGCCGGGGCTCTTCATGTTCGGAGCGTTCGGTTTTTTCTCTTGCTTGTCCAGCCAGGGCACGTAGTAATCCGGCACTTCTTCGAAAGAATTCAGCGCAACGATGTCATAGACGTCCAACTGCGAACCCGTGCGCGCATTCAACCCTTGTGCAATGCCTTCGAGTTCTTGCTGATATTCCGGATCGAGTTTGGGCCAAAGCTGCTCGCGCGCCACCTGGCGGAAAAAGGGCCAGTCGCGCTTCGTGGAGTGCATCATGTTGGCGGACACAGCCGGAAATGCGTCTTCGATTTCCTTTGCAAGCATGTAGCCATGCTGAAAGCCGATGGTTTCAGGGTCACCTTCGAGGTGAACATAGACCCAGCCGCCGCGCTCGAAGCTGTACGTACCCTTCAAACGAGGATCGTTCGCGGCTTGGCGCTCCCGGGCAGCCGCAACGCTCGCATCCAGGTCGTTCTTGGCGTCTTCTGTGTCTGAGTAGGAGCGCCTTCCGGCCCACAAAAGCCCTCCGCCGATAATCAGAATCGAAAGCGCAATCACTTTCCGCACGACGTCAGACATGGTCCCAGCGCTCCTTTTTGTTGCTTCTGGAAGGTGAAGCGAGTCTATCGAGAATCGCGAAAAGCGACAACCTCACGGCTTCTTCCTTGGGAACGGACATGCCTAACAGCTCGCTTCTCTGGTACATTCAGCGAATGCTGACCGCTATTACCCGAAAAGTGAGCCCTGCTCTGGCGAACTGCGAGCTGAGTTTCATCGAACGTAAGCCTATCGACATGGAAAAGGCGAGCGCACAGCACCACACCTATGAGGAACTTCTGCGCGAACTCGGCGTTCATGTCATTTCCCTGCCGGAGGAGCCCGACCTTCCGGATTCCATGTTTGTGGAAGATCCCGCCATCGTGCTCGATGAAGTGGCGGTGATCTGCCCGCTCGGCACGGAATCCCGCAGAAAGGAATCAACCACGATTGCGGCAGCGCTGGAAAAATACCGGAAGCTTGCCCACGTCAAACTGCCGGGGACGATCGAAGGGGGAGACGTCTTGCATGTGGGGAAAAAGGTGTTTGTGGGAATAACCGCGCGCTCCAACCCGGAGGGCATCCGGCAACTGGCCGTGATCCTCGATCATTACGGTTATGACGTTACGGCGGTTCCCGTGACTGGCTGCTTGCACCTCAAATCGGCGGTGACAAGCCTTGGACGCAACACCCTGCTCGGAAACCGCGCCTGGTTAGACTGGGAGCGGCTGCCCGGATTCGAATGGGTGAACGTGGACTCTACGGAGCCGCACGCAGGAAATGCACTGGCACTTCGCGACTCGGTGATCTTTCCGGCTTCCTTCCCCAAGACGAGGGCCCTGATCGAAGCTCGCGGGTTCAACGTTGTGCCGCTGGATATCAGTGAGTTGCAGAAGGCCGAATCCGGCCTGACGTGCTCCAGCCTGCTCTTCGAGGCTTAGCCCGACTTTCACCTTATGTTCGCCTGCCGGCCGGCGCAGCAATTTCTCCAAATTTTCCTTGGAAATCGGGGAGCGCATGGTATCCTTTCCCTATGTTGGCTATTGCCACGAAGCGAATTTCCTATCCGTCGACGAAGTCCTCCAAGTCGACTAAGTCCACTATTATGCGCACTACGATCGCTTCGGGCGCGGGGAGAAACAGCTAGCCAGCTAGAAAAAGTTTCCAAACCCACCGCCAGAAGCGAACCTGGCGGTGGGTTTCTTAGTTTCAGCCCCCTCCAGAGACGCTCCCGCGGCAAAGAAAAAAGGAGCAGTTACAATGACCCCGGAACAGCAGGAAGCCAGCCTTAACGCGGAGGGTGAGTTAGGCCCTTACGCGCGAAGCAGCGGCCTGGAGCGCGTGCTTGTGCTCCCGGCCGAGTGTCCCGAGCAAGAGAACGTCATAGCCTTCAAATTTGGTGGAAGCTCTCTGTTGGGAGCGGAGCCCCTGCTGCACTCGGCGCGGCTTGTCCAGCAGGAAGCGCAGACCAGGCCCGTAACCGCTGTGGTCTCCGCCATGAAGGGTGTCACCGACCGATTGCTCCGGGTAGGAGAGTGGCTCGGGCAAGGCCGAAATCTGCAGGCGCGCAAGGAAGCCGAATCCATCGTCGAACTTCACCGAACCACGCTGGAGGAATTGCAGCTCGATCCCGTGGAGCACGAGCGCGTGAAAGAGGAACTGACGTTTCTTGCTGCTGACCTGATACACGAAGCCCCGCTGCGTGGACCTGTAGAAATGACCGGGGCTTTGCTGGATCGGTTGGCTTCCTTCGGCGAGCGTTATGCGGCGCGGCTGTTTGCTGCGGCACTTGGCAAAGTTGGCGTGGCGGCGGTACCCGTTGCCTCTTCCGATTTTGTCCTCACTTGCGACAATTTCCGTGACGCCAAGCCACATTTGGAGCACACTCGACGCCGCGGCCGGGAGATTCTGCTGCCGCTGCTGGAAGCGGGAATCGTTCCGGTTGTGACCGGTTTCATCGGTGCAACGCAAGACGGGCGCATCACGACTATGGGGCGCAACAGCTCGGATTTTTCCGGCGCGCTGATTGCACACGTTGTGGACGCGGAGGAACTCGTGATCTGGACCGATGTCGACGGCATCTATACCGCAAACCCGCGGGAATCCGCCGAAGCGAGGCTCTTGCACGAATTGAGCTATGACGATGCGCACGCGTTGGCCGCGAGCGGCGCGAAAGTACTGCATCCCCGCGTGCTGCCTCTTGCGGCGCAGACACAAATGACCGTTTGGGTCAGGAACACATTCAAGCCCGATGCCCGCGGCACACGCATCGGCTCTCTGCAAAATGGAGGTCTGGCATGAGCGCTCGGGCACATACAAAACAATGGCGCGCGGGCGTTCTGGGCGCGACGGGAATGGTGGGGCAGCGCCTTGTGAAGCTGCTTTCAGACCATCCGTGGTTTGAATTGACGGCGGTGGCGGCATCCGAGCGCTCCACCGGCAAGACGTATGCGGAAGCGACGCGCTGGCATCTGGAAGGACCGATACCGGAACGAGCGCGCGGGCTGGTGGTGAAGGATCTGGACCCGAGTCTCGATTGCGATTTTGTTTTTTCCGCGCTGGATTCTTCCGTGGCGGGCGAAGCGGAAGAGCAATTCGCGCGCAACGGCTATCCGGTGGTGAGTAACTGCAAGAATCACCGCATGGATCCTGATGTGCCGTTGCTGATTCCGGAGGTAAACTCCTCGCACGTGAATTCCATCCCGGTGCAGCAGAAAAACCGCGGCTACGATTCCGGCTTCATTGTCACGAATCCCAACTGTTCCACCGCGGGGCTGGTGCTTGTGCTGAAACCGCTCGCGGACGCGTTTGGCATGGAAAAGTTGTTTGTGGTGACGATGCAGGCGGTTTCCGGCGCAGGTTATCCGGGAGTCCCTTCCTTGGATGCTTTGGGAAACGTTATCCCCTACATCGGCGGCGAGGAAGAGAAGATGGAAGCCGAGCCGCAGAAGCTCTTGGGCAAATGGGATGGCCACCGCTTCATTGATGCGGGTCTCGGCATCAGCGCGCATTGCAACCGCGTGCCGGTCGTGGATGGACATCTCGAATGCGTTTCTGTGCGACTGAAGAAGACGGCGACCATTTCGGAAGTACGTGAAGCATTGCGGACGTTCGAGGTCTCCGAGGAACTGGCCTCCTTGCCGACGGCGCTGAAGCATCCGGTGGTGGTGCACGACGGCGAGGATCGTCCTCAGCCGAGAAAAGACGCGAACACCGGGCATGGAATGGCGGCAGTCGTCGGACGCGTCCGCGAATGTCCGCTGCTCGACGTGAAACTGACCTTGCTGTCGCACAATCTTCTGCGGGGCGCGGCGGGTGCGGCCCTGCTCAATGCCGAATTGCTCGCGGCGCGAGGATTTCTGAAGTCGCGCAAGGCGGAACCATCCGAAGTAGAACAAGCCACTCGCTAGAGAAGGCTTTGCCCGGGCACAAAGTAATAGCGGATCAAGTGGAAAAATATCGGCGCCGCGAAGCAGAGCGAGTCAATGCGATCGAGAATACCGCCGCGGCCTTCCACAACCACGCCGAAGTCCTTGATGCCGATGTCGCGCTTGATCGCGCTCATCGTCAAGCTGCCGGCAAAACCGAGAAGGCAGATCATCAAAGAAATTCCCGCGGACTGTAGCGGCGTGAAAGGCGTTGCCCACCACAGCGCGGTGCCGAGTGCGGTGGCGCTTGCCACGCCTCCTACCAAGCCTTCCCAGGTTTTGCTTGGGCTGACGCGCCAGGCAATCTTGTTCTTTCCGATGAGTTTGCCCCAAACGTACTGCAAGACGTCACTCATCTGGTCCACAACCACAAGATAGAGAAGCAGCCGCGCGTCAACCCCATCAAATCCCGGAATCTTCAGCAATAGCAGCGCTGGCGCGTGGCTCAGCGAGTAAACACAAACCATGATGCCGAACTGAATCTTGGAAGAGCGTTCGAGAAAATGCTCCGTGTCTCCGGCAATCGCAATACTCGGAGGGATGAAAATGCACGCAAGCACGGGGATCATGATGGCGAACAGGCCGTACCACTGAATGCCGATCAGGTAATACTGCAGGGGCATAATGACGAAGAAGCTCCAGAAAAGCGTGCGGTGGTCGGCTCGCCGCGTTGGAACCAGGGTCATGTATTCGCGCATGGCGAGAAACGAAAGGATGCCGAACAGAACGAGCGAAGCAATCGGCCCTATGACGACTGCAGCCGTAAAAATGGCGCCCATCTTCCACCACGCCCGGACGCGTGCGTTCAGATTGTCGATCGTGGTGCGACTGGCATCGGTCCGGTGGCGGGTTCTCAGGATGCCGCCGACGAAAGTGGAAAGCAGAAGCAGGAACAACACGCCGCCATAAAACCAGACGAACTTCGGATCGTGAATCGCGGCAATCATCAAGCGGATCCAATCCGGCGCAGACTGGCGACGGCTTCGTGCGCGCGCTCGAGAAAGGCGTCTCTCGGTTCGCCCTTCTCAATGTGCAGCGGCTTTCCAAAGGTCAGCAGACTCAGCATCGGCACGGGCAGGAACTCTCCCTTGGGCAGAATGCGGTTCAGGTTTTCCAGATACGCGGGCACCAACTCCACATCCGGGCGCCGCAAAGCAAGGTGGTACAACCCGGAGCGAAACGGACCCACCTTCTCGCCTGTCCCGCGCGTGCCTTCCGGAAAGAGGATCAGCGAATGTTCCGTGCCGAGGGCATCCGATATTTCTTCGATCAAGTGCCTCCCAACGAAATGGGCCTCGTCGGAATCCCTCGTTTTACTTGTGGTTCCTCGATCAAGAAAGACGGCGTGGAACACATTTTGCGCCAGAAAGCGGCGCACCGGCGTCGCCTCCCAATAATCCTTGGCGGCAATGGGGCGCGTCCTGGCGCGAATTTCCGATGGCAGCGCGGACCAAAGCACGACAAAGTCAAGATGGCTGCTGTGATTCGCAAAGTAAATGCGCTGCCGTTCGTCCGGTTCGCATCCGGCCCACTGTACCTGCACGCCGCTGATCCCGCGCGCGACTGCGGCCAGCAGGCTGGCGATAGGGTGAATTTGATCGCTCATCGGATAGCCGTCCCGAACACTTCAGGGAACGCACCGCGAGTGCGATTGAGGATGATCACAAAAGGGAGCACGAGCACAGTCCAAAGGACATAGCGAGCTATCGGAACAATAGGCAAGTTCAGTCCAAGAAGCAATCCCAAGCCGTAGAAGACCTTACCAGCGCACCTGGTACTGAATCTCTTGGCCCTCCGCATACTTTTGCAGCAGTGTTGTCATCCGTTTGCACGAAGATTCCAGTCCTTCGGCCCCGCCAAACGACACCACAATCGCGGCAATGGTCTGCGTCGCCGAAGTGACCATGGTGCGTTCGGAATCGCTCGTCGGGCTGCCGTGGGGGCCTTCGGCGTCAGCAAAAACCGGCAAGTCTTCCAGGTTCAAGTCGTACTTGCCGATTCCCTTATACGTTTCTCCGGCGCGTCCCGGCCGGAACACTATGTCTCCCTTCACATGCGCCAAATCGTAAAGTCCGATCGGCAGGCGGCTTTCCACGGAAACAAGGTTGATGATGTCAACGACGGAATTGATTTGCGGGAATCCCTTGCCGCTCAAGATCCGGCGCAGCAGCGCTTCGGCCGAGCCGCGATAGCGGGCCGGGTCTTTTCCGAGCGCTTTGTAACCGGCACGAGTAGCAAGGATTTTTGGCGATTCCAACAGAGAGCGCGGATCGGGAAGGTGCAGAATCTCCGTTTCCCGCAGCTTCATCTCTTCCGCGAGAGCGTGCGGCGTGTCCCGGGTGACGACGCGCGCGGTCAAAAATCCCAATGCGGCGCGAGGGCACTTCCCTTTTAAGCCGGGATCCATCGTGAGGTTGACCATGCGCCTAAGAATACCCGAGGAAAACAGGATTCGCACACGGCAACAACACGGGGCATTCTGTTATTTGCGGAATTGCAGGAGTTAACGCAGCACTGGCTTTGCGCGGCAGGCCAGGCAAACGTAATTGGTGTTGCCGCTCACTTTGCCCCACTCGATGCGGCAAACGGCACAAAGCTCGAGCGATTGGTAATCGCAGTCAGCGCAGAGTTCGTCGGTGTGCGAGGGAAGCTCTCTCGCATAGTCGGTGATGGGCACCTTGGTTCCGCAACGCGAACAGCGGATGGAACTCAATTCGCCGCCGATGGCTGGAACGCTGGCAATCTTCTTGTCCATCAGCTCCAGTGCGCGCTTGGCCATATGCTCCCCCGTCAAGCCGAAATGCTGCACCAGCTCCCACGGGTTGCCGGAAACGCCGAAGCGGTCTTCGACGCCGATCATGCTCAGCTGCAGTGGCTGACGGAAATTTGTACGGTGCTTTAGGATCGCTCCGGCGATGATATTGCCGAATCCTCCGACCTGGTGCTCTTCCGCGGTGATGACCACACGCGTCTCTTCCGCGGCGCGAACGATAGTGGCAACGTCCAATGGCTTCACCGTATGCACGTTGACGACGCGCGTTTCGATGCCGTACTCGTCTTTCAGAATCCAGGCGGCCCGCATCGCTTCCGGCACCATGGGACCGCAGGCGATGATGGCCACTTGTTCGCGTTCGTTGTGATACCGGGTTCCCAGGATGATATCGAATGCATCCAGGAACTTAGGCTGATGACCGCGGTAGCGGATGACGTTGGCCACGCCGAACTCGTACGGCGTTTCTTCGGTGGACACCACTGGCGTAGCTTCGCGGGCAAAGCGCAAGTAGCAGGGGCCGGTAAGCGATAGCAGACAGTGTTCCGTCGCCTTCTGGGTCTCCACGGAATCGCACGGAACCACGACATTCATGTTCGGAAGGATGCTGGTCAGGGAGATCTCTTCCAACGCCTGATGCGTGGCGCCGTCCGGACCTACGGAGATTCCTCCATGCGCGCCGGCAATCTTCACGTTCAAATTGGAATAGCAGATCGTGGTGCGAATCTGATCCCACGCCCGGCCGGAAGCAAACACACCGTAGGTGCCGGTGACGGGAATGAATCCTTCCCGGGCCAGCCCGGCCGCAACGCTCATCATGTTCTGTTCGGCAATGCCGACGCTGAAGACACGGTTCTTGCGTTCCGGATGCTTGGCTTCAAAGTCCGTGATGCGAATCGATCCGGAAATGTCCGCGTGCAGTGTAACGACACGCGGATCTTCTCCCGCTTTCTCCAGTCCGCGACCGAATCCCATGCGCGTGGGGTCCATCTCCACCTTCATGGATGCGCGGGAATTCCACCAATACTCATTCACGAACTGGGGAACGCCTGCTTTCGCCTCTCGCGCCACTTCGTTGGCATTAGCAGCAGCCCGTTGCAATAGCGCATCCACGCGGCTCCGGGGAAAATCGGGCGTCAAAAGCTCGGGCAGCGCCTTTTCAAACTGTTCCTTTTTCGGCGCCGTGCCATGCCAGCTCGCTTCGTTCTCCATGTACGAGACGCCCTTGCCCTTGATCGTTCGCGCAAGAATTACCGTTGGCCGCGTCGTTTCCTGGCGAGCGCGAGAGAACGCATCCAGAATCTGCGCCATGTCGTGGCCATCGATTTCAATCACGTTCCAGCCGAAGGCCGCATACTTCTGAGACAGCGGTTCGACGCACATGACGTCCTTGACCCAGCCGTCGATCTGCAACCGGTTCACGTCCACGATGGCGCACAAATTTTCCAGCTTGTAATGCCCGGCAGACATGGCCGCTTCCCAGATGCTGCCTTCCTGCTGCTCACCATCGCCCATGATCACGTAGACGCGATAGCTCTCTCCTCGCAACTTGCCTGCTAGCGCATTTCCTACCCCCGCGCCGAGGCCCTGTCCCAGCGAACCGCTCGAAACTTCCACGCCGGGCACTTTCAGCCAATTCGGATGGCCTTCGAAATTCGCGCCCAATTGACGCAACAACACCACATCGTCCAGCGGAAAATATCCCGCGCGGCCCAACGCCACGTACAAAGCTGGCGCCTTGTGACCGGCTGACCAAAACACGCGATCGCGATGCTCCCAGCTGGGATTCGCGGGATCGTGATTCAAAACGTTGAGATAAAGCGCGGCGGCGATGTCCATCACGGACAAAGTTCCGCCTGGATGGCCGGAGCCTGCTGCATAAATACTGACGACATCCATCGCGCGCATTTCCGCGGCTGCGGCTTTCAATTGATCCACGCTCAGGCGCGGACCGCGAGCTTCCAGATTGGCTTTCATGAGGAAAGCTCCTTCGACTGACACTGAGCCAGAAGACTCAGCGGTTGCGGGGATTCCCTCGGTCCCGTGCGGTGAAGATTCGGCTGGGCCATGGAGCGCCACGGCCTGCCCTGGTTACCCATGGCCTAACGCTAACCATATCAATGCGTTAAGCGATGACGTCGTGCCGAATCCGGAGCAATCGCTCCGGAAGGACCTGGAATCGACAAACAACTAAGGAATAGATGAAGCAAGAGGAAGGCCAGAATGCCAGCCCCTTCGCGGTCAGCGCGGCAGGGGCTTCAGGCGGGCAGTAAAGTGCCGCAGGAACGGCGCGTGATGCACAAGTTGATAGCCGGGAATCTTCTCCCGCCGGCGCCAGACGTCCAGAATCACTTCCACCACGTATTCGATGTGGCTCTGTGTATAGACGCGGCGCGGGATGGCAAGCCGCACAAGATCCATCGTGGCGTGCTCGCCAAACATCAGCGTGCCAATTTCCACGGAACGGATTCCGCCTTCCAGATAAAGTTCCACCGCCAGCGCCACACCGGGAAATTGCGAAACCGGAATGTGAGGCAGAAACGCGCGTGCATCCAGGTAGATGGCGTGCCCGCCCGGCGGTTGTACGATCGGCACGCCTTCGTTCGAAATGTGATTGCCCAGAAACGCGGTGGAGGCGATGCGGTAGTGCAAATAATCCTCTTCCAGCGCTTCATTCAAACCAACCGCAATTGCGTCCAGGTCACGCCCGGCCAGGCCGCCATAGGTCGGAAAGCCCTCGGTCAGAATCAGAAGATCTTTTTCCTGTTGCGCCAGGATGTCGTCGTTGGTGCAGAGGAATCCGCCAATATTCGCCAGGCCATCTTTTTTTGCGGACATGGTGCAGCCATCGGCATAGGAGAACATTTCGCGCGCAATCTCTCGAGGCGTTTTGTCCGCGTACCCAGGCTCGCGCAGCTTTATGAAGTAGGCATTCTCTGCAAAACGGCAGGCGTCGATATACAGCGGAATGCCGTGCCTCTTGCAGATCTCCTTCACCTCGCGAATGTTGGCGAGGGAGACCGGCTGTCCGCCCCCGGAATTGTTGGTCACTGTCAACATCACCAAGGGAATCTTCTTCTCGCCGTGGCGGTCGATCCATTCCTTCAGTCGCGCCGTATCCATATTTCCCTTGAAGGGATGGAGATGCGCCGGCTCTTTGGCTTCCGGAATGGGAATGTCCACGGCTTCGGCGCCGACAAATTCACAGTTCGCGCGCGTGGTGTCGAAGTGCGTGTTGTTTGGGACGATGTCGTCCTTCTTGCACATCACGTTGAATAGGATGCGCTCCGCGGCGCGGCCCTGATGCGTGGGGATCACGTGACGAAAACCAAAGATGGCTTGAATCGAATTGCGGAAGCGCGTGAAGCTGGGCGAACCGGCGTAAGACTCGTCACCGCGCATCATGGCGGCCCACTGTTCCGTGGACATGGCCGACGTGCCGGAATCCGT
>Ga0187777_10000431_pt1 | contig 29487 bp, 26 predicted proteins | sample 1015_Q2_SP5_10_M_FD_132416 | JGI IMG/M metagenome (GOLD analysis project Ga0187777, IMG submission 132416) | Tropical peat soil microbial communities from peatlands in Department of Meta, Colombia - 1015_Q2_SP5_10_MG | ecosystem: Environmental > Terrestrial > Soil > Wetlands > Peat | place... | reverse complement strand
TATCCGACGAACAAAAGCGCGAACGCATTGCCCGCCGCATTGCCCTCGAATTGCGCGACGGCTACTACGTCAACCTGGGCATCGGCATGCCCACGCTCGTCGCCAATTTCGTTCCGCCTGGGATGGACGTGATCCTGCAATCGGAAAATGGCATGCTCGGCGTCGGCCCTTATCCGCTCGAAACCGAAGTCGATCCCGATCTCATCAACGCGGGAAAAGAAACCGTAACGGAGATTCCCGGCACGGTCTATTTTTCCTCGGCCGATTCCTTCGCCATGATTCGCGGCGGCCACGTCGACCTCACCGTTCTTGGTGCACTGCAAGTCGATGAGAAGGGGAATCTCGCCAATTGGGCTATTCCCGGCAAAATGCTGAAGGGCATGGGAGGCGCGATGGATCTTGTCGCTGGCGCAAAGCGCGTTTACGTCGCGATGGAGCACGCCACGCGCGAAGGCAAGCCGAAGATTCTCACCCGCTGCACACTGCCTCTCACGGGTGTGGAAGTTATCGACCACATCGTCACGGAACTCGCGTTCATCGACGTCATGCCCGAAGGCCTTCTTCTCCGCGAAATCGCGCCGGACACCACGGTCGGGGAAGTGCAAGCGCTCACGGAGCCGAAGCTCCTTCTCCCAACCGCCGGGCTGGCGGTCATGCAAGGGTAGTTTCTCGAAAGAAGTGCCCCATGAAGAAAAAACCGGCAAAACCAGCGAAATCCAACCGCATGAGTGGACACAGAGTCAAATTTCCGCCCATCTCCGAAGAGATGAAGCAATGGTCGGCTTTTCTTGAATCAGAGCTAAAATCCTGGCCCAACATTTCCACGCGCTCCATGTTTGGGTTCTTGTTTTTCTATCGCCGCGGGGCGACGTTCGCCGCTCTTCCGCGCACAAGAGGATTTGATTCTCCGTCTGCCCTGATCTTCAAATTCAATTCCATGCCGCCCGCTTTGCAGAAGCAAGCGCAAGCGGATACCCGCTTGGATGCGAGCATGAAAGCATCCAGCAAAGGCTGGTTCTCTTTCGAACTGAGGACGGAGGCCGACCTGCGCGATGCCCTCTTCTGGCTGAACCACGCTTACGAAGTTGCCACGAAATAGCTGCGCCAGGAAGGGCGTTTCTCGTTGGTCACTCTGCTCGTCGGCGCCGTCAATCCGCGCAGTCCATCAGGTAAACTGAACAAAGGTACACACAGACCAGCCATGAAACCAAATTCCATCGTCATCGTAAGCTTGCACTCGCCCAAAGAGAAAATCTGGGGAATCCTGCTCGACGTCAATCCCAGCGGCGTCACCGTGCGCGGCATCGATCTCAACTCCTTTGACCATTTCGTGAGTGAGATCAATCAACTCGATGCCGAACGCGTGGGGCTTCCGACGGTGTTTTTCCCCATGACTCGCGTGGAGCGCATCTCTCTCGACGAGCCTTCCGGCTCGATCCCCAGCATGGCCGAGATCTTTGAGCGCAAGATTGGCCGCACCCTCTTCGACTACCTCGCCCAGTTCGCGTGAGAGCAAATTCAGCGGCCGCCTTCTGAAGCGGGCCGTTCGGCACAAATCCAGGCCGCTTTGAACTTTCGGCTTTTGACTTTACACTCTATCCAATGAAAGGCCCCATCTGGACGGTACCCAACCAAATCACACTCCTCCGCCTCGGCTTCCTGCCGTTTTTTCTCATTTTGCTTTTCTATGAAGAGTACAGGTGGGGTTTAGCCGTGCTTGTCTTTGTGGCCCTCACGGACGCCATCGACGGCTTCCTGGCTCGCAGGCTGCACCAAAAATCCGCTCTCGGCGCCTATCTCGATCCCATTGCGGACAAGTTGTTGCTCTCTTCTTCCTTCGTCGTGCTGGCCATGGGCAGGAAAATGGCGTGGTGGCTCACGATTCTCGTTCTCAGCCGCGATATTCTTTTGCTGACCGTGGCTGCAGTCATCCTGATTATTCAGGGTTACCGGCCATTTCCTCCGAGCCTGCTCGGGAAAACCACGACATTCTTCGAAATTGCCCTGGTCTTTTTTGTGGTGTTCGCGGCCGCTTTTCCTAACGACCGCGCGCCTTTGTTTATCAACTATCTGGCTTATACGGTCGCTGCGTTCGTGATTATTTCGGGCTTCCACTACGCGTTCGTCGTCGCCCGCCGCCTCCACGCCTCCTAGGATGGGCTAGCGGGCCCAGGGCGTGCGGTCCCCGTAGTGAACGAACATCAGCACAAAACTCGCCAGCGTCACCAGTCCTGCCAACCATCCCAACAGATAGGCTCGATTCCGTTCGCTGGGGTTCATGGGCTGCCGGTCCTCCATCACTTTTCCTAAAATGAAGCCCGTTGCCAGGCCGCCGAAGTGCGCCACGTTGTCGGCGCCAATGAAGAATCCGAGAAGGAATACCGTCAGCGCCCAAGAGATCAGCCGCGATCTTAATGCCTTTGCCTCCAAACTGCCTCGCCTGGTGGTTACGGCAATCAGGACACCGATCAGACCCATCAGCGCGCCGCTCGCTCCCAGAGCGGGATGAAAGAGCATGCTCAATGCAAATCCAACCACGCCGGTAAAAATGTAAATGAAAAGGTAGCGCGCCGACCCATACAGTTCCTCGACGACGGGACCGATGTCCAAAAGCACTATCATGTTGAATCCGATGTGGATCAGGCCTCCATGGAGGAACATCGCGGTCACTAAGCGATACCATTGGTGGAGCTCCAGAACTGCGTAACCACTGCTCGATCCCAGCCGGTATGCTGTCTCGATATCCGTTCCCCACAAAATGCCCAACCCGCCGGCTTTGCCCGCGTGCATCGTCCCCATGAGTTCTGCAGCGAACATCACGATATTCACAACCAGCAAGATGGTGGTCACCGGCGCGTGACCGCCGAAGAACTCGCTCAGCCCTTTGCTCCAGGCCGCCAAGCCGAAGCGTAAGTTCGCGCCGCACTCGTGGCATCGTGTTGCGCTGATGCCGACTAGAGCTCCACAGGCCGGGCAGAGCTGTGGGCGCCGCTCGCCTTTGCCAAACATGCCACCGAACATTCTCTTCAGGCGCTCGACGCGCATCTGCCACTGATAGGGAAGGGCCAACACTCCTCCTTGCAGCCATTTTCAGGCGTTCCTATAATACCGGAATCGGGCTTTTCGTACCGGCGAGGGAGCTTATGGACAAATTCGAAGAACTTGGGCGCCGTCTCGATGAAGAATTGACTCGCCTCCGTAAGTATGTCGAAGAAGAAGTCGCTCCAGAAACCGAGAAGCGCACCGCGCAGTTTCTTCGCGAAGTTTCCGAAAAGCTTGCGGAAGCTTCGCGCAAACTGGAAACTCGCGTAGCGGCACGGAACACGCAGAATCCGCAGCAACCGAAATCGTGACCCGCGCGCGGCTACCTCTCGTCGTGCTGTCCGGTTCTGTCAGCCTGCTTTCCATTGGTTGCGCCGCCAAGCGGCCTGTCTCTGCCGCGCCTCCGGCACAGCCTTCGCCCACGCCAAGCTCAACCGCCGAAGCAGCGAAGAATTCCACGAACGTTTCGCCCAATCCTTCGGCGCGGCATACGAAAGCGCCACCGGCCCCTGCGCCCGTCGGCTACACCGAGGAAGGGAACGCCTCCTGGTACGGCAATCCGTTCAACGGCCGCCACGCTTCCAATGGCGAAATCTACGACATGTACAAGCTGACCGCGGCACATCGCACTTTGCCATTTGAGACCATGGTTCGCGTCACGAATTTGAACAACGGAAAAACGACCACAGTTCGCATCACGGACCGTGGCCCGTTTGTGGACAACCGCATCATCGATCTTTCCCTTGCTGCTGCCCGCGAAATCGAATCTGTTGGTCCTGGCGTGGTCCCTGTACGCCTGGAAGTCATCGGCAATGTAGATATCGCGGCCATTACCTCCGGATTCTTTACGGTGCAGGTGGGAGCGTTCCGTGATCGCTCGAATGCCGAGCGTCTTCGCGACCGTCTGAGCCTTTCTTACAATCCAATCTTCATCCAGCAGTATGATTCACCCGACGGGACGTTCTACCGCGTGCGCGTGGGCAAAATTTCCGGCGAGGATGCGGCTCATGATTTTGGCGAGGAGCTCCGGGCCAAGGAAGGCTTCACGCCGTTTGTTGTGCGTCTGGATGACGTCAAAGCTATAGGAGTCAATTGATGGACGAGAGCTGTCTTTTTTGCAAGATCGGCGCCAAAAAGATTCCATCGAAGCTCGTCTATGAGGATGATGACGTTTTCGCTTTCGAAGACGTTTCACCCCAGGCGCCAACACACATCCTGATCTGTCCGCGCAAGCATTTCGCGGTGCTGCACGACGCTTCGCCTGAGGACCAGACCATTCTCGGCAAATTGCAGCTAGTCGCCGCGAAGCTGGCCAAGGAGCGCAACCTGCTCTCCGGCTATCGCACGGTGCTGAACAACGGCGGCGGCGCCGGCCAGTCCGTTTTTCATTTACACCTGCATCTTCTTGGCGGGCGCAATTTCCGCTGGCCTCCGGGCTAGTGTGCTTGCGAGTCTTCCAATCTTTCACGGCGCGGCATTCGGGATCTGGATTTCCATGGAATAGAAGAATTCTGTCGGGAGGCATCATGCGACTTCAAGGCTCGGCTCGTAGAGTAATGGTTCTCATTTTGTTGGTTTGTGTAATCGTCGTACAACCCCGCGTTGCCGCCGGGCAAAAGGCTGCGCCTGCACCTCAACCCGGCGAGCTTACCGTCGACCGCATCTACAGCCAGCCAAGCCTGAGCGGCCGTCTGACGCGCGGAATTGCGTGGTCGCCGGATGGCAAACGCCTTTCCTATCTCGACACCAAGGGCATGGGCAAGGATGCGAAGACCGAACTTTGGGTTATGGACCCTGCCTCGGGCGAGCGGTCCCTGCTGATCTCTTCGGACAAGCTCGAGGCCATTTTCCCAGCTCCCCCTTCCACACAATCACAAGCCACAGGAGCTGGCCGGCGCGCTCCGTCGCAGTACCAGTGGGCTCCGAACGGTGAAGCGATGCTGTTCGAGGGGCCGAACGCGCTCGCCTGGTTCGACCTGAAAGCGCAGACGGGCCGCGTGTTGGTCTCTGGGAAGGAAGCACTCGGAGATGTGAAGATCTCACCGGACTCCAAGTACGTCAGCTTCGTGCGTGACCACAACCTTTGGATCGTCAACACCTCGGATGGGAAGGAACACACCTTCACCACAGGTGGAAACGAAAAAGTCCGCAAAGGTGAACTGGACTGGGTCTATCCGGAGGAATTGGATATTTACTCCGCTTACTGGTGGGCGCCGGATTCCTCCGCCATCGCCTATTTGGAAATGGACGAAACCAAAGTCACGCAGTTCTCCTTGCTCGATTTTGAATCCTATACCGGCGAAGCGGAGCAGCAGCGCTACCCCGTGGCCGGCGGACCGAATCCGGTTGTTCGCGTTCTGGTTGGTTCGTTGAGCGGCGGAGAGCCGCGCGTGATGGACATTGGTACGGATACGAACATCTACATCCCTCGGGTGAATTGGCTGCGGGATTCACGCCGTCTGGCCATTCAACGGCTGAACCGCGATCAAAATAACCTCGACCTGCTGCTGGCGGATGCGTCGACCGGAAAGTCTTCTATTCTACTCACCGAAAAAGATCAGTATTGGGTAAACGTCAACGACGATCTGTCCTTTTTCAAGGACGGAAAGCGCTTTCTGTGGACCAGTGAGCGCACGGGGTACCGGCACATCTATCTGTACGGTCTCGACGGAAAAGAGATCGCGCAGATTACCAAGGGCGATTGGGAAGTTACCCGTATTGACGGCGTCGACGAAACAAAGGGCATCGTGTACTTCACCTCCACGGAAAAATCGCCCACTGAGCGCCAGGTTTATCGGGTGGGATTGAACGGCAGCGGTTTTGCGCGCATCACCAAAGAAGATGGGATGCACAACGTGAATCTGTCGCCGAACTCGGACTTTTTCGTGGATATGTACTCAAACGCGATCACCCCGCCGCGGCAGGACCTCTATCGCGCCGACGGCACAAAATCCGCGACGTTGAACGAAAATAAGGTGGAGGAGTTAGCGCAGTATCATCTCTCGCCTGTCGAGTTCTCCACGGTGAAATCGCACGACGGCGTTTCCTTGAACTGCTTTCTCATCAAGCCTCCTCAGTTCGATCCCGCGAAGAAATATCCCGTGATCGTCTACACGTACGGCGGTCCGCACGCGCAAGTGGTCATGAATGCCTGGACGGGGCCGAACCTACTTTGGCACCAGATGATGGCGCAGAAGGGCTACATCATTTTCGCCCTGGACAATCGCGGCTCCGCAGGGCGCGGTCATGTGTTTGAGGAGTCCATTCACAATCACTTTGGCGCACAGGAGCTGGCGGACCAACTCGACGGCGTAGTGTGGCTGAAGCAGCAGCCTTGGGTCGATCCACAACGGATCGGAATTTGGGGATGGAGCTATGGCGGACACATGACCCTGCAAGCGATGTTCAAGGCATCCGACGTATTCAAGGTCGGATTCGCCGGCGGGCCGGTCACCGATTGGCACTTCTATGATTCCATCTACACGGAGCGCTACATGGGCCTGCCGCAGCAGCACGAGACCGAGTACAAGGAATCTTCTCCTGTGAATTCCGTCGAAAACTTCAAGGGGAAGTTGCTAATCGCCCATGGAACTGGCGACGACAACGTGCACTACTCGAACACTCTTTCGGTGATTAACGACCTGATCAGTCATGGAAAGTATGTGGAAGTGATTGCTGCCCCCGGTCGCGGCCACGGCGTCAGCGACCCGCCGGCGCGCAAGATCGTTTACAACCGCGTGACGCAATTCTTCTTGGACAACCTATAACGTAGGCTGATATTTAGAAGCGCAGGAAAACAGGTCATTCGGAACGGAGTCCGCGGAGTGAGGACGCTCTCTTCGAGGCGAACAAAGAATTATTTCGCCTCTAAATCCACATCCTTGATGGGCAAATCCCAGTGGGCATCGAGAATTTCGAAGCGCCGCTGCTCCTCTTTCTTGTACGTCTCCTGGTCCGGGAAAAGCTGCTTGAGCAGGGGCGCAGAATCGTAGCCATCGTGCGCCACGGCCGCATTCTTGTAAACGATGGTCACGCGGTAATCCCAGCGTCCGTCTTCCGTTGTGTGATACACCGGCGCGACTGCCGTCACTTTCAGCAGCCGGCCCATCTCCACTTCTTTCTTCAATAGCGGGTAGTGATTTTTCCGGAAGAGCGCGATGAACTCGTCGGCATGGCCCCATTTCGTCTTGTAGTAATACTCCACGACAAACGGCTTATCTGCCTGCGGCACACTCTGCGCCTTCGCGCGGCCAATCACTCCAAACGCAAGAATTGCTGCGGCGATCAAAAGCCCTATCAGAAGCGCGGCTCGTAGCCAGGACGGTTTCTGCATGGGATTCTCCCCTAAACTTTCATGGATAACGCATTGTAGCGTGTTTCCGCAGCATCGCAGCCTGCAATCTTTGATAGCGAACTCGCGGCACTTTCAATACGCGGCGCGGGTCAGACGGTCGCGAATCGCGGTCCATTCCTTTTGGTCGGGAGGCAATTCCACGGCAATCCAGTCGAGGCCTTCGCGATCGAGTTCGTGCAACTGCCTGTAAAGCTGCGCGGCATAGTTCTGCGGCTGCGGGGGCATGCGGATGCTGCGGCCGGCTTTCGCTTCTTGCTGAATCCAGAGATACGCGCCGGTTCCGTTTTGTGGCAAACGGCCTTGCACGACCAGCAGAACCCGTGTGCGGGGGCTGTAATGCTTCTTGTGTTGGCCGGGAGACCGATGCGCAGACTCCGCTGGCTCGCCCGTGGCAATCGCGTTGTCGACGAATGCCATACCCGGTCGCAGCACCTCTAGGCCGTCCTTGGTTACGGCAATCACGGTGGACTCGAGTCCAATCTCGCAGGGACCACCGTCGAGCAAGAAAGGCGTGTCGGCTCCAAACGCCTCACGCACGTGTTGCGCCGTTGTAGGCGACAGCTGCGTAAAACGATTCGCGCTCGGCGCCGCAATCGGAACGCCCGTGGCGCGCAAGAGTTCGAGCGCGACGGGATGGCGCGGCACGCGCAGTCCCACGGTCGGAAGCCCGGCCGTCACTTCGTCTGGGATCACCGGTTTCTTGGGTACGACCAGGGTGAGTGGCCCGGGCCAGTATTCGCGCGCCAGTTGCTCCGCCCCGTCGGTCCACTCGGCGGCAAGCTCACGCGCTTGTTCCGCGTTCGCTACATGCACGATCAGCGGGCTGGTTGCGGGCCGGCCCTTCAGGGCATAGATCTTCTTGACTGCCGCGGCATTGAGCGCGTTCGCGCCCAGACCGTATACCGTCTCGGTGGGAAATACCACGAGTCCGCCCGCCAGGATAATCTCGGCGGCCTTCCGAATCTCTTCCTGATTCACCATACTCATTTCGATTGTCGCAGATTTGGCCGCCCCCTGCCCTGCGTGGAGGTTCCACCACCGCCCCAAATAGAGCGTAGTGCGGCCTCAAATTCGTGGTACTAGACCCGAAAAACAGGAAACAATCCCACAGGTCCCCGCGTATCATTTGGCAACAGGGGAGGTGTCCCTATGAAGCGTTTCGCTCCCGCGATTGCCCTGCTTATGCTTGTGGCTCCCACCCTTTTTGCAACGACCAAATCGGAAGTGGTTCTTGCCGGAAAAGCCCATATGGAGTTTGATTGTCCTTCGAACTTGCCGCTCAGTCTGCACGTGCGCTCCGGCGAAATTCTGATCGTGGGCACGGACGACAACAAGATCACCGTGGACCTGGCTGGGAAAAATGCGGACAAGGTTCAGGACGTGAAGGGGCGCCTCTCTATTGCGAACCATGTCGCGGAGCTCCACCTGACCGGCGGGCCAAAGAATGAGTTGCAGATCATCATCCACGTGCCAAAGAATTCAGACCTGACCGCGCGGGTGTTCGCGGGCGACGTCAGCGTGCAAAACGTCATTGGCAACAAAGATGTCGAGCTTCATGCGGGTGAACTTACGATCGCACTGGATAAGCCGGAGGATTACGGGCACGTCGACGTTTCCGTGAATGCGGGCGAAGTGGACGCGGAGATCTTTGGCGACTCCAAGGGCGGGCTGTTCCGTTCGATCTCGCGCGATTCCAGCGGCAAATACCGGCTGCACGCCCACGTGGGCACGGGCCAGCTCAGCGTGCGCTGACAGGCTTTGCTTTCAGCGCGACGATCACGCGAGGCACCAGGTTTTCCAGATAGCGGTTCCCCACAGTTTTGCCCGAAGTCAGCCGCAGGAGAATTGTGATTTCGACCCAACGGGGAGATGGGAGGCAGTCTGCTGTACAGCATAGACTGCGGTTGCGGCAATTGTTTCGTCACTCCGCGCTTTTCGTGAGGTAGCGCTCCGGAATCGGATTCTCGGGAGTCTCTCCGGTCCAATAGACGCCGACCACCCACCAACGAGATCCGTCGTTGAACAACTGGATGCTATTGATGCCCCGTTCAAAGGGCTTGCCGTCTGCCGTCTCGCGCGACTCGTAGGTGCTGAAGATGTGCGTGATGCTGCCAAAGGTCTCCACCTTGCGCGAGATTTCGCGCTCGAAGAAGCCGTGTTCCTTAAAATATTTGTCGGCTCCGTCGATGTAGCCCTGCACGGTGACCGCCCGGTAAGTGAGTGTCCCGTCTTTCTTTTTGAAGGTTGCGATGAGTTGCGCCTGAGGAATAAACAAGGAGCGAAAGCGATCCCAATTGCGATCCCCAGCCGGGCCGCTGATGGAATCGTATAGAGCGGCGACAATGGCATCCCGGCTGGATACATCCGCCGGTTTAGCCGCCGGCAATGCATTCGCGGGCTTGTCAGCCTGGCCAGAAACTAGCGTTGGCAGGCAAAGCAAAAGCACAAGGATCAACAGTGCTGATTTCATGAGGTGTGTGCCCCCTGGCACTTTGGACGCGCCCGCGGCGCAAGACGCTCAAGCATTGCCGCCGGTGGTCTGGCGAAGTATCGTACAACGAAATTCGAAATTCGTACGGTCCGCTGGATGCAGAAGACAAGGGCGCCCGAGTCAATTAATTGGAGCCCTGGCGTGATTCAATCGCGAAGGTAAGCTGCAACAAGGCTTCATCATGCGCGGAAGTTGAATAGTAACTTTGAGGATTTGGAGAGGCGCGGAAAGGATTTCTGTGAAGCCCAAAATGCCCCAATAGTTCTTCGTACATGGGTCCCACCCAGCAAACCGGTCTGGCGGCGGGGCGGGAAGGGCGAATTTTATGGCATAGACAAGTGCAAGGCAATGAAAAGATAGCGCATGATAGGTTCACTCAGATTCCTGTGCATTCTCTGTACTAGAATGGCTATACCCTAGTCGATCCCCTGGATGCGCAGGCTCACCAGTTGATCGATGCTCAGATTCTGCATTCCTCGTGACTTCATCGCGGAGATGTACTCTGGCGTCACGCCGTGAATGCGCATGGCAATGAGTTGATCGGGTTCCGGGTGCTTATAGCCGAGCGACTGCACTTTCTGGATAAACTCGGGCGAAACGCCATGAATGCGGAAGGCAATCAATTTGTCCAGCGCAACGTGGTCATAGCCCTCCTTCTGTAGCGCCTGAATGAATTCCGGCGTGGCGCCGTGGATGCGCATGGCGATCAGGTCGTCCTCGCTTGGCTGGTAGCCGGCCTGATGCAGAAAGCGCACCATTTCCGGTGTAACCCCGTGGATGCGGAACGCCACCAGTTTGTCGCAGTCGGTCACGTTGATCCCGGCATCGCGCAATTCCCGGATGAACGCGGAATCCACGTGGAAAATCCGGAACGCAATTAGTTTGTCCGCATCCAGGCCCTGAAGATGCTCACCTTTCATCTCTTTCGCAAAACTCAGGCTGACGTCCAGCACCGCCATCGTGTACTGCTTTTCCTCGTCGATGCCGGTGAAGCCCAGCGAGTTCATTTCCGATGGAAATTTTGGGTCCGGCACAAAGTGAAAAAAACCGGTGCCTTCTCCGTTGTTTATATACCCTTCACAGTCCAGACGACCGGCATCGCGGGTAATAGTGAACTTCACTTCCTGCTTGCCGGGCTTGGAGACGTCCAGCCCGACGAACACACTCAGCGGCCACGCGGAAGAGTGGGTGGAGGAGTTGCCGTGCTGGTGGCGAATCAGAGAGAATTCCACCTCGCCGGGTTGCTCGCTGCGCTCGATGGTCCAACTTCCGCTGAGATTCTCCGCGGCACGCGCAACCCAGCCCGCCAGAAGCGTGCAGACCACTAAAATGTACGTAAGTATCCCGTCGCGTCGGTTCATGACGTTCCTCCTTGGTTCTTTCCCGGATTACTTTTCGGCGTCGAACACGCCGCTGCGTTTCAGAGCGATCAGTTTGTCCAGTGTCAGGTCCTTGAAGCCGTGGCTGCGTACCTTGGCGATAAATTCCGGAGTGATGCCCTGGACTTTGGCGCCGATCGCGTCATCAATGTCCACTTTGAAGCCGGCCGTCTGAAGTTCCTTGAAATAGGCGGGGGTGACACCCTGCACCTTCATTCCAATCAACTCGTCCGTGGTCGGATGCAGTCCCAGGTCGTTGAAGCCTTTTACGTATTCCGGGGTGACGCCCTGGACTTTCATTCCGATCAGCTCATCGGAATCCACCTTCAGCCCCAAGCCGCGCATCTCGCGTACATATTCAGGCGTGATGCCCTGAACCTTCATACCAATCAGATTGTCGGCGTCTGTCTTCAGGCCCAGGTCGTGCATCTGCTTCACGTATTCCGGGGTAACGCCTTGAACCTTCAGCCCGATGAGTTCGTCCGCGTCGAGGTTTTGACCCGTGGCGGCCGACATCTCTTTGCAGTATTCCGGGGTGATGCCCTGAACTTTGAGTCCAATGATTGTGCCGACATCCACGGTCCCCGCTTGTCCATCCTTGGACCGGATGTAACCCCTCATGGATTTGACGTAATCGGCCGTGACGCCCTGGACCTTCAGGCCAATAAGGTCGTCAACAGTAAGGTTCGTCAGGCCGGCGTCTTTGAGCGAGTCGATATAGCTCTGTTTGGACGCTTCTGAGCTTGCTTGTGCGGCCGGCGCTGCACTCAGGGTTGGTGCTGCGGACGAAAAAGCAACATAGGCATGAACCAAATTGTTCACCAGTGACTGCGTTACGGCGTGCGTCATGGAGGAAGTCGTGGCCTGCACCTTCACGGTCAAAGGAGCCGGTGAAGGAGCAACTGCCGGAGCGGGAGCCGGGGCGGCAGAGGGGCGAGGCCGCGCGTCCTGAGGCGGCGCAGGAAGATGGCTGCGATACTCCGTCACATCGGATGGCGTTGGCACCGGCGCAGGAGCCGGACCGGGCGTTTGCGCCTGGACATGATGAACACTACCTAGCAAGGCGCTTCCTGCCAGAAGCGCCACAGAAAGGCACAAAACGCCCGCAGACAAATTCGCGCCGCGGAAGGACTCAGGCGTGGTGTTTGCTCCAAGCAAGCGGGCGATGCGTTCCACAAGTGGGCTGCGGTTTGCGGCCATTGCCAGTTGCGGTGCTGGCTTGCTCTCGGCCATGCGCGTCAGTGCGTGCGCGTAGGTGACAGCGCTGCCACACAGCGCGACAGCGGCGTCGTCGCAGCAATGCTCCCGTTCGGCGCGGACGCGCTTGCCGAGCCACCAAACAGCTGGGTGGTAGAAGAGCAGCGTCTCCACGCCCACCTGGAACAGATTGACGAACGCGTCGTACCGCCGGATGTGTGCCAGTTCGTGCGCAATTACCGCTTCCAGTTGAGGGGAAGTCAGACCTGTCAATGCGCTCATGGGAAGGAGCACTACCGGACGAATCCAGCCAGCGACCGCTGGGGCATCCAGGCGAAGACTTTGGCAATAACGGACGGCGCGCGTCAATCTCATGCGCCGCTGCAGCGAAATGCAAATCTCGAGCAATTCTTCTGTGACGGGAACGGTTTCCTTGCGACGCAGCCGCTCCACCAGCAGAATTCCGCCAGCCGAACGCAAGCTCAGCAGCACAACGCCGGCGAACCACAATTCCACCAGCCACAATGAATAAGGCGGGGCGGTTTCGTGATGTTGCGGGGCATTCTTTGGAGAATGCTGAAGGGGTTGTGAAGTCGGCGAACCGACCTCGATCCAGGTATCGGAGGAAATCGCCAGCCACGTGGATTGCTCCTGCGCGCGGAACACCAGAAAGGTTCCAACCGGCGCGGCGATCATCAGCGTGAGAGTAGCCACTCCCACCGCATAACGTGCCATCGCGCTTCGGCACAACGCCATCACGACATAGGCCAATGCTGCCAGGGCCGCCCCTTGCCAGAGAAAATGCAGCAGCGAAAGTGCCAGCAAGCGCAGGGTCACCGGAGAGAGCCAGGAAACGAGGGGCGTCATCGGGTTTTCCTTTCGTGCTCGTTGAGCAAACGGCGCATTTCGTCGATCTCTTCCTTGGTAGCTTTGCGCCCGGACAAGGCGTGCATCATCAGTTCGCTGGCCGAGCCGTCAAAGACGCGCTGCAGGACATCCAACGCCAGCTCTCGCTTGGTTTTCTCCGCGGGCTGGACGGCCTCATAGACGTGGGCGCGCTGCTCCTCATTGCGGCGCACCGTCCCCTTGGTGGTCATGATCTGCATGAGCTTTAAGACGCTGGTGTAGCCAATTGGTCTTTTCTCGTTGAGCGTTTGATGCACCTCGCGAACGGTCGAGGGGCCGCGCTCCCAGAGAACATGAAGAATTTCCAGCTCGGAAGAAGTGGGTTTGCGGGTGGAAGTAGTAGCCATGGGCAGAGGCTACTACGAAGATGTTCGTAGTGTCAACGAAAATCTTCGTAGTTTGAGAGCGTCGTTCCGAACGGAGTCTGCGGAGTGAGGAAACCTTCTTTCTCTTGGGTTCTGAGCAAAGAGGGATTCATCGCACAAAAACCGTGCGATGGAGAAGAGTGCCTCGCTTCGCTCGGAATGACGTGGGACATTATTGCGTGATCAGGTCTTTGGCTTTGGGCTTAACGTGGACCGCGTCCAGGCTGGCGGCATCCCATCCGCCTCCCAGGGCTTTCACGAGGAGAACTGAGGTGACCAGACGCTGCCCCTGAATGATGGCTGCTTCCTGCTGATTGCTTAAGAGGTTCTGCTGGGCACTGACCACGTCCAGGTAATTCACGAGCCCGCCCACGTAGCGCGAGGTGGCGATATCGAGCTGGCGTTGTGCCGCGTTCACGGCATCAGCTTGCGATTGCCGCGCGGAGCCGAGCACTTCCAATCCGGTTATGTTGTCCTGTACTTCACGAAAGGCGTTCAAGACCGTATCGCGGTAATTGGCCACCATGGCGTTGTAGCCTGCTTCTGAAAACTGCACTTGGGCGTGGAGAGCCCCGCCCGAGAAAATGTCCTGGGCAACGTTTGCTCCCAGGGCCCAAAAGCCGCTGGCGGCATTCAACAATTGCGAAATGTTCTGGGAGTTCCACCCGCCCTGGCCGTAGAGGACAAGTGAAGGGTAGTAGGCGGACTTGGCGATGCCGATCTGCGCGTTGGCGATGGCCAACTGGCGTTCGGACTCCGCGATGTCCGGGCGCCGCTCCAGGAGGTCCGAGGGGATGGTCGTATCGATCTTGGGAGGCTCGGCGGAGAGTTCACGCGGGGCCAGATGGAAATCCGGCGCAGGCTTTCCGACGAGAACGGCAATGGCATCCTCGAACTGTTTGCGTTGCTGCAGCAGCAGAGTGGCCTCTGTGCGTGTCGTGTTGAGCAGGGTCTCTTCCTGCGCCACGTCGAGCCCGGAAGCGATACCGCCGCTGTGGCGCGACTTGACCAGATCCAAGCCTTTCTGCAGCGCATCCACGGTACGATTCAGAATCCCAATTTCCGAATCGAGTTCGCGCAGCGTGAAATAATCCGCGGCAAGCTCCGCCGTCAGCACCAGGCGCACATTTTCCAGGTCTGCCGCGTTGGCCTGATACGAAGCCTGCGCCGCTTCAATGGTGCGCCGCCGCTGCCCGAACAAATCCACCTCGTAACTGACAGTGAACGGCAGGACGTAACTGTTTTGGGTGACGGGTCCCGTCAAAGGAAAGGAAGAACCGGTGGAACGAGTTCCAGAATAACGCAAGCGTTCGGCTGAAGGATTGGTGGTCACCGTCGGAAAAAGAGTGGCGTTTTGTACCGCAGCGGAAGCACGCGCCTGATCGTAATGCGCGAGCGCCACTTTCAGCGTTTGATTCGCCGCCAGAAGCCCGGTTTCCAGGCCGTTCAATTCGTCGTCGTTAAAGAGCGTCCACCACTCTGTTTTGGGAACTGCGTCGCGGGGTTCGGCCTGACGCCAGGGTTCCGTGACCTGCCAATTCGCGGGCACAGGAGCCGAGGGCCGTTTGTAATTTGGGCCCACTGTGCAGCCGACGCACAGGAGGGCTACCGTTGTCCCGAACAGAATTGCTTTGCGATTCATGACCAATCGGCGAACCAGCATCAGGGCTTTTTCCCAGGTATGGGAGCTGGCTTTCCAGGAGCGGGAGCGGCAGAACTCCCCGCGGGCGCAACGGGCGCGAGCGGATTGGCTACCTCTTTCACATGCACTTCCTGGCCATTTTCGATGGAGTCCGGGGGATTCAAGACGATCCAGTCATTGGAGTTCAAGCCGGTCAGGACCTCGAGTGAGGTTCCGTAGTCGCGGCCGATGCTCAATGCCTGCAAACGAACGCGATGGTTTTCGTCGATTACCACCGCCCGCAGTCCTTCCGAGCGAAATAGAAGTGCATTCACGGGGACCTGCAAGCGCTCATTGTTCACATGGACCAGCAGATGCACTTGTGCATAGCCGCCCGGCAGCAACAGTCCGGATTTGTTCGGGACGTCTACTTCGGTCAGCAAGGTGCGAGTGGCCAGGTCAATGGCTTCCGCGGTGCGCACTACCTCGCCCTGGAATTTCTGCCCGGGATATTGGGTCAGCTCGAGATAAGCGCCGAGCCCTTTACGGATAGAGGGCGCATACGCCTCCGGTACATTGACGTAAACACGAATGGGGTCGGTCTGCGCCAGGAAAAAGAGCTGCTGGGAAGTTCCGCCATTTCCGGCGTTGATCAGCGTGCCGATATCGACATTTCGTTGGGTAACCACGCCGTTAAAGGGCGCATAGACTTTCTGGAACGACTTCAATTCTTCCAGACGCCGCACATTTGCCGCCGCCGACTGCACGATCGCCCGTTTGGCAGCCAGGTCACCGTTGGCGTTGTCCACTTCCTGTTTCGAAACGCCGTCGGTTTTCAGCAGTTCGGTATAGCGCGCTTCCGTAATTTCCGAGAGGTGTTCGTTGGCCTGCGCCGTGACGAGATCAGCCTTCGCCTGCATGAGTTGCTGGTCGACTTCCGGTGTCTCGATATCGGCAAGCAAGTCTCCCTTATTCACGCGGCTGCCGATGTCGTGATACCACTTGACCAGGTAGCCGTTCGTTCGCGCGTAGATCGGCGACTCCACGTAGGCCTGCAGCGTACTGGGCAAAACGAGGTCCTCGGCCTGGCCTTCGGAGGTCGGATGGATAACGGCTACCGTAGGAACGGCGAGCTTCTGCGTATCTTCCGCCAGCGCCTGAAATTGGCTGCGCCGCTGGAGCATCACAATAGCTCCCACGATGACCAGCACAACGACGACCACGAAAAAAACGAGGAACAACGAGCTCTTTTTGGGCGTCCTCTCGCCGGACTCGTAGCTTCCCGAATTGGGCACTTCACTCATGTTTAGGGGCCTCACCTAGCGTAAATCCGAATTCCGTTTATGTCACCGCCGGTCCGGGTCTAAAGGTCCGCTGCCGCCTGCGCTCCAGCCGTCCATGGATAATGGAAAACACGCAGGGAACAAAGAACAGCGTCGCGACCGTGGCAAATAGCAAGCCGCCAATTACGGCGCGGCCCAGCGGCGCGTTCTGCTCGCCGCCCTCGCCCAGTCCAATCGCCATGGGAACCATGCCGATAATCATTGCCAGGGCGGTCATGATCACGGGGCGAATCCGGACGAAGCCCGCATTCAGCGCGGCATCCATGGCAGTCTTCCCCTCATTCATCTGCTCGCGCGCAAAGGAAACCATCAGAATGCTGTTCGCCGTGGCCACACCCATGCACATGATGGCTCCAGTCAGCGATGGCACGTTCAGCGTGGTGTGCGTAAACAGAAGCATCCAGCAGATTCCGGCCAAAGCGCCGGGAAGCGCCGTGATGATAATGAAAGGATCCAGCCAGGACTGGAAGTTCACGACGATCAAGAGATAAGCGAGGATGATGGCGCCGATCAGGCCCACTCCAAGACCCAAGAAAGAAGTGGCCATGGTTTCCACCTGACCGCGGATAATAATCCGGCTTCCACGCGGCAACTCTTTCTCGATAGCTGAGACCCGCTTCCGGACTTCATCCGCGACCGAGCCCAAGTCCCGCCCGGAGACGGAAGCGTACACATTGATCATGGGCTGGACGTTGTAATGAGAGATGGAAGCGGGGCGAGCTATCGTGGTAGTTCGCACCAGGTTGCTCAGAATCTGCGGCGCAACCGTGCTGTTTCCACTTGCGGTGACCGGTGTATTCTCGAGCTCTTGATAGGTGTCCATGCGATACTGCGGCGTTTGCACAGCCACGTTGTAGCTGACCCCGTTCTTTGGATCCAGCCAGAAATTTGGCGCCGTCTGGAAGCTTGAGGAAAGGGAAATGAGCACATTCTGCGCCACGTCTCGCGCCTGCATTCCCACGTATTGCGCGCGGGTGCGGTCGATGTCCAGATATAGCGTCGGGGAATCGAACTGCTGCTGCACGTGAACGTCCACGGCTCCTGGAATTTGCCGAATCTGGTCCTCCAGCTTCAGCCCAACGGCGTAGTTGCCGTCCTGGTCTTGTCCGACGATCTGAACGTCAATCGGAGCCGGGGTACCGAAATTCAGGATTTGGGTCACGATGTCCGCCGGCTGGAAGAAGAACTGCACGCCGGGGAATTCGCGGGGCAGGGAGTGTCTTAGTTCATTCACATACTCGCTTGTGGACCGGCCGCGCTCCTGCTTGAGCTGGACCAGGATTTCTCCGTCCGCCGTTCCGATCGTTCCGGAGTTGCTGTAGGTCAGGTTGAGGCTCGAATACGGGAGACCGATGTTGTCCAGGACTGTGATCAGGTCTTTCTCCGGAATCGTCTGACGAATCACATGATTGATCTGGTCCGCCAGCTTCGCGCTTTCTTCAATCCTTAATCCTGTTCGCGCGCGCATGTGCAAGCGTATCTGGCCCGCGTCCACACTGGGGAAAAAGTCACGCCCGAGGAAGAAATTCAGGCCGGCGCTCAGCACGCAGAAAACGAGGAAGCAGACACAGAAGAGCCTGGCATTTTGCAGTGCTACGGTCAGCGCGCGCCGGTAGCTTTCGCGGAAGCGTTCGAAGTTCCGCTCAAATCCTTGTTGATAACGCCGGAAAAATCCCATTTTTTCACCGGCGTGCTCGTCGGCGTGATACTCGTCCTCGGCGCTTAACAGATACATGGCCATGGTCGGCACGATGGTGCGCGACCACATGTAGGACGCGAGCATGGCGAAAATCACCGCCTCGGCGAGCGGCACAAACAGGTACTTCGCCACGCCCGACAGGAAGAACATGGGGATAAACACAATGCAAATGCAAAGAGTGGACACGAATGCCGGCACGGCAATCTGCTGCGCGCCGTCCAGAATCGCCTGCACCGTTTCCTTGCCCATGGCCAAGTTCCGGTTGATGTTTTCAATCTCCACGGTGGCGTCATCGACCAGGATGCCCACGGCCAGGGCCAGCCCGCCCAGCGTCATGATGTTGATCGTTTCTCCCAGCGCGCTTAAGCAGAGGATGCTTACGAGAATGGAAAGGGGGATGGAGATGGCGATGATCAGCGTGCTTTTCCAGTTGCCGAGGAAGAGCAGGATCATGACCGCCGTGAGGCAGGCCGCGATCAAGGCTTCACGAAGCACGCCTTGAATGGCGGCGCGCACAAACAAGGACTGATCAAAGAATGTCGTGACCACCAGACCTTCGGGCCGCGTCGGAGCATAATCCTGAAGCGTCTGCTTGACGCGATCCACAATCGTAAGCGTGGAGGCATTTCCGGTTTTGTACACACTCATCAGCGTGCCGCGCTGGCCGTTGGCCAGCACGACGTTGGTCTGCGGCGAAAAGCCGTCGCGAACGTGGGCCACTTCGCGCAAATAGATCGTAGAGCCGTTCACGGTCTTGACCGGCAGATTATTCAATTCCTTGACCGTGGTCGGGCTGGCGTTCATTTCCACGTTGAATTCCAGCGCGCCCATCTTCGCGGTGCCTGTGGGCAGAATCAGGTTCTGCGTGTTCACAGCGTTCACGATATCCACAGGGGAAAGTCCCTTGGACTGCAACGCCACGGGATCTGTGTCCACGGAAATCAGCCGAGGCTTTCCGCCGTAGGGGAACGGCATAGAAGCGCCCTGTACGGTTGCGAGTTGCGTGCGGATGAAATTGTTGCCGTAGTCGAAGAGCGCCTGCTCGCTCAAGCGGTCACTGGTGAGCCCGATCTGAAGCACAGGTACGGTGGACGCGGAGTAAATAATCACCAGCGGCGGGGTGGTGCCGGGAGGGAGTTGCCGCAAAAAGGTCTGGGAAATCGCGGTAACTTGCGCCAGAACCTGGGGAACATTCACGTTGGGATGGAAGTAGATCTTCACGATCGCAATCCCATTCAGCGATTGCGATTCGATGTGCTCGACGTCATTCACCAGCGTGGTGATTCCGCGCTCGACGTTGGTGGTGATTCGCCGCTCCATTTCCTGCGGCTCCAGACCCGTGTAGGTCCAGTCCAAGGCGATTACGGGAATGTTGATTTCAGGAAAAATGTCCGTAGGGGTGCGCGGCACGACGACAAGCGTCAGGAGGATGATTACCAGTGCCATTACGATGAACGTATACGGCCTGGAAAGCGCTAATCGTACAATCCACATAGAAGACGACGATTACCTGTATCCGGATAGCGTGGGGCGAGACACACGTACGATGCGCCCCTTATTCTTCCGTTTTTTGGCTACCCTTATTAGACTATGGAAACGCCTGTTTCAGGTACACCATCTCGTAACTTTCCGGATTCGAGCAATGCAAGGCCACTTTGGATGGTCGTTCGATTCTTGGCGTGCACCGGCTGAAGCCTATGCTACGGGGTTATTTGTGGGTCATCACAAATACGCCATCCCAATCGCCGACCGGCTCGTCGGCTAAATATTCTTCGCAGCGTTTACGGTAGACAAGAGAGGGCCCGTCTCCCGGCCACTGTTCCAAGATGGACTGAAACTCTCTTCGCGCCTCACCCCATTTCCGTGCCCGGTAGAGCTTTCTCGCCTCATCGAACCTGTGCAATCGCGCGCGAGTCTCCGTGAGCGTCCCGTTCTGCTGCAAATCCGAGATGCTTGCGACCAACTCATAGATTGTTACGGGCTGGAGTTTCCCCTTCACCCGGATGAGGTCCAACTCCCGGAAAAGGAAGCCCGCGCCCTTCGCGGTCTCATAGGTCGATTCGTTTGCGATGATATGAGTCCCGTATTCCTTGTTGAGCCCTTCCAATCTGGAGGAGAGGTTCACGGTATCGCCCAGCGCGGTGTATCCGTAGCGCAGCGAGGAACCCATATTTCCTACGCTGGCGGCGCCGGAATTCAATCCGATACCGATATCGAGCGCGGGCTTTCCTTCTTCCGTCCATTTCTTTTGCAGTTCGCGGACGCGCTGGATCATTTTTAGGGCCGCCGTGCAGGCCTGTACCGGATGCTGGCCGTCCTCGTAGGGAGCGCCCCAGAAGGCCATCACGGCGTCGCCAATATATTTGTCCAAGGTGCCTTGCGTGTCGAAGACGATGCGTGTCATGTCGAAGAGATAGGCATTCAGAAACAGGGCAAGTTCCTGCGCGTCCAACTTTTCCGAAATGGTTGTGAAACCGCGAATGTCGCTAAACATTACAGTAATTTCCGTTTTGCGCGGCTCGACCAGTTCGGGATTGAGCAAAAGGCGGCGGATCACTTCGGGACTCAAATAGTGACCGAACGCGCTGCGGACTTTTCTTTTTTCTTTCTCTTCAATCAAAGCGCGATAGAGCGAGACCAGCATCACGTTGGCCGTCAAAGTTCCCGCGGGCAGCGTAAAATTGAGCCACCATCCGTGCAAAAACGCCGCGTAAACCAACGCGGTGAAAAGAATCAGCAACCCGAGTCCAATCCAGATCCAGCGTGCTGAAGCGACGGCCAGCGCAAAGCCGAGCGGCAATCCGAGGGCGAGTATCAGCAGAAGATCCAAGACAATCTGGTGCGCCCCGCGCACGAGGAACCCGTTGTTGAGCATGTTGTCGATCACGTTGGCGTGTACTTCAATCCCCGGGTAGTCGATGCCACCGTAGGGCGGCGTTCGCAAATCGCCGATACCCGTGGCGGAGGCCCCGACCAGCACGATTTTGTCTTTGAACGCGCCGGGAGCGAAGTTTCGTTGCACGACGTCCGCGATCGAGTAGTACGGATAGGTTCCGCGCGGTCCACGGTAGTTGATCATCATGCGGCCGAGATAGTCTGGCCGGACCGTAAGCTTGTCTCCCAATTGCAGGCTAGCAATTCCCGCGGGACCGTAATTCACGGTGAGTTGCTCCGTGGTCTGTCCCAGGTACAAGCGCAGGGTTTGAACTTCGAGGGAGCCGTACAGGTCGAAATCATCCGGATTGTTCGAGCGCCCGAAGGGCAACACGAGCAAGGAACGGCGCAAGACTCCATCCGCGTCTGAGGAAATATTGAAGAAGCCGATTGCGGTCTTTTCGTTGTTTTCCGGAGGAGCAAGCTCCGGAATATTAGCTACTGTCGCGGAATAGAGCGTGCCTTCGGCCTGATAACTGTTGAGCAGCGCGGCGAAATCCGCTTTGCCGGTCGCCGGATTCAGGGGCACACGGTTCAACGAGTACCACTGCACCATCTCCGCATATTTGTCTAGGACGGAAGCATCGATGCCGCGAACTTCCTGTGGCTCCAGGAAGAAATTGCCCAGCACGACGGGACCGAAGCGACGCAACGCCACGGCAAACTGCGCGTCCGAATCAAATTCCTTGGCCAGTTCCGCAATTTGTTCTTCCAGTTTAGGGTCAGGCCGCTTGCCTGTCTGTTTGTCCTGCTCCAGTTTTGCGAGCAGCGCGCGAACGGGGGCGGCGGTCATGTCCGGCTTGTCGAAGGTGATGTCGAATGCGGCGATTCTTGCGCCGTCGTCGTGCAAGGAGTCCAGCATCTGCCCGAAATACTTGCGGGAGAACGGCCACTTCCCGAGCACTTCCTGGGAGCGTTGATCGACGGCGACGATGACAATGCGGGAATCCGGAAGGCTGTAACGCGCGGGGCGATAGCGAAAACGCGTGTCCAGCGTGCTGTATTCGAAGCGCTTCAGAAAGTCGAAGAGCGGGGTGCTGCGGTCGCCGAGGAAAGTGAAGAAGTAGATGCCCAGCGCGGCGAGCGTAATTCCTATGCTGATGAAAAAGGAGACGCGGTGCTGCCACCACTCGGAGAGTACCGTCCGCAGGCGAAAAAAGCTGCCTCCCTGCAGGCCTCCTTTTGGGGCGGTGGCCATGGAGAGGGGCACTACTCGCGGACGACGAAATTGATGCGAATTCCGCAGACCTCGATCAGGTCGCCATCATTCAAGCGCACCGGTCCCTGGATCGGAGCGCCGTTGACGGAAGGAATTTTCGCGCCGGTGCCAAGATAATATCCATCGTCGCGCTGGTTGATCTGCGCGGCCACCTGCGGCTTAAACCAGCCGCGCAAGCGAATCGTTGCCATGGGCGACTTTCCGATCACGGTCAGCTTATTGGTGAGGACATATTCTTTCTGATCGACCCTGCCGCTGAGCACGACAAGAGTGGGCATCTTCATGCGCCCCGGGGAAAATTGCGAACGCTCGCCCATAGCCGCGGCCTGCTGCAGCATATCGCGGCGGGCTTTTGTGTCCAGCACCATGGTTTCGTTGATTTTGGGAGCGGCGGCTTTGCGGCCGGTGTCCCAGGGGATGGCGGTATCGGCTGTGGCGTCCACCTTGATGCTGTGCTTGCCGATCCAGATCGTGTCGCCATCGTGGAGCATGGCGCGTTCCACGCGAAGATCGTTGACGAAGGTGCCGTTCAGGCTGTCGAGGTCCTCCACGACCAAACGGTTGCCCTCGAAATACACACGCGCGTGATAGGTCGATACGGCAAGATTATCGATGGCAAGATCGTTGTCCGGGGAACGCCCAATCGATACCGGCCGGCCACCAATGGGAACCTCTTTCACCATTTTGTTCTCGAACATGAGGCTGAGTTTCGCCATACGGCATTCCTCCGTGGGAGGTTCTAGTCTTTTTTGCCCGAGTCCCGACGCAACCAGGAAAACCAACCCTTGGATTCTTCCTGCATCCGCACAACAATCACCGTAACGTTGTCCAATCCTCCGCGTTCGTTTGCCAGGTCGACCAACTTTTGCGCCGCCGATCCCGGATCCGGCTCCGCCTGCAACTTTCCGGCAATTTCCGGCTCGGTCACCATCCGCGTGAGGCCATCCGAACAGAAGAGCAGGACGTCGCGGGGCATCAAATCGACCTCGTCCATTTCCACGTCCACTTCCGGATTCGCACCGAGCGCACGCAAGAGCACGCTTTGCATCTCGCTTTCTTCCGCCTGCTGGGGCGTCAAAATTCCGCGCCTTACCTGCTCGGCCACCAGGGAATGATCGTTGGTCAATTGCTGGAGTCCCCCTGCGCGCAGGAGATACGCCCGGCTGTCTCCCACATGCGCCAGGCTCAGCTTGTTTCCGTTGATCCATCCCGCCGTCAGTGTGGCGCCCATGCCGCGCTGCTCCTGGTGCTCCTGCGCGGACTGGTGAATCTTGAAATTCGCCTGGAACACTGCGTTCTGCAGTTGTTTCGTCTGGGGACTCCAATTGTCCATGGCCCCCCCGTGCACCGTTACACCGGCATCCTCTCCCGCGGGTTCAGCTTGGCTGCAATACTCGCCCACCGTCTCGACTGCCATCGCGCTTGCCACTTCGCCGTGTGCCTCGCCGCCCATGCCGTCGGACAAAATGAAAAGGTTCAAAGGTTCGATAATCCGGAACGAGTCCTCATTATTGGTGCGCACACGCCCCACATCGCTCACACCCCCACTGACGATCTGCACAACGTCTCCTTCCAAGCTCCTCGTGAGCACACACACTTCCCCCGGCGTGGAAACCGGTCCCGACCTCTTCTTATCCACGCTAGCAGACGCTCGTGTACTGTGAAAGGCTTTGCGCCCAAGTGATAACGGCCCCTCCGCGGAACTGCCCCCATGGTCAGTCCGCAAGGATACCCGAAATGACAGGATTCCCACAGTATTGCTGAGGCGGGTGAGGAAAACCCGGCCTAGGTACGAGCGTCATGGGGCCGGTTTTTAGCGAATTTGTGGGCCTTCAACCTGGCGGAAATCTCCTCTACAATCGCATTGTGCATCCCTTCTCGCGTCGATTCTTCCATGCGGTTCTGTATCTGGGCATAACGTGCCTAACCCTATCCCTTGCCAGGGCCCAGCAGGCCCCCTCCGCTTCCGGGGCGCGCATCCTGCTGTTGCCACGCAAGTTAGTGACCGGCGAGAGGGCTACTCTGGCAGTTTTGGACGTGGCGGGACGTTTGACGCCGGGCGTGAAAATCGCTTTCTCCAATGGGGATAAAGTGACAACGGACGTCACAGGGCGAGCGTTGTTCGTTGCGCCGCTGAACCCCGGCAAGATCTCCGCGAGTATCGAAGGGCGAAGTGGCCGGGTGACGAGCACGATCTTCAATTCCGCGGATATCCCCTATGCAACGGAAGAAGTGACGCAAGCGCCGCTCGTCGCTTCGGTCAGCGACCGGTTCGAGTTTCTTGGTCATGGTTTTTGCGGCGATGCTGATGCAAATCATGTCACCATCGGAGGCTTGCCGGGACTGGTGCTCGCCGCCTCACCGGGTTCACTGACTGTTTTACCCCCTGCCGAACTGGACCCAGGGCCGGCCGTAGTGAAAGTGAGCTGCGGGCAGAAGTCTGCGGTTCCGTTCACGATTGTCTTTGTCGGTCTGGAATTGGAGGCTAGCCGTGAGCCGCTGGCTCCGGCCGAACATCGAGCCCTGGCGGTGCGCGTGCGGGGCAGCACAGCAAGAATTTCGCTGGAAGCGCACAACCTTGCGCCCGATGTAGCCGAATTAGTGGGTGGAGGGGCCGTGAAAGCTCTTTCGAGCGGCGGCGCAGACAATCTGGCGAAGTTCGAGTTAGTCGGCAAGAAGCGGGGGAATTTCACTGTTTCGATTCGGTTGCTGGCACCTCTCTCGCCTCCGAGGATGTGACGCAGGCCGATCTGAGTTCGGCCAATACACGAGCTAAGCGAAGAACGGCCCGCCTCGGAAGGCGGGCCCTACAAAGGCGAAGAAAGTTACAAGGGTAAAAAAGCTGTGGCCCATTTCGAAGAGCTGTTCGTTCAGGGTAACCAGTTGCCGCAGCCCGAAGGCTACGCCGATTTTTTGGCGGCGTTCACTGGCGGGAGCGCCAACGTGCCCTGCCGTTCATCCACGATTTCGCCGACCTCGCCGTTCGTCAGAAGATTATTCAGCGAATTCGATGCTTTATCCAGACGCTTGTCCGCTTCCGTATAACTCAGCTGGGCGTTCTTCAAATGCGTGCCGATTTTGTCGAAGCTCTCGCTGAACGTATCCAACTGCTTGCGCATCCCCGCCAGGTTGGCGCTCAATCGCCGGGCATTCTCTTCGATCTGCATTCCGCGCAAGCCCATCGCAATCACGGTGAGGTGCGCGTAAAGGGTATTCGGGGAAACCGCCATGATCTTCTTCGAGCGGCAGTAGGCGTCCAAGGCGATGCCACGAGCATCCGCGCTGCGCAGCAATTCGTAGTAGACCGCCTCGCTGGGCACGAACATCAATGCCAGATCGAGCGTGTCCTCGTCCGGCACGATGTATTTCTTGGCGATAGAGTCGGCATGGAGTTTCACTGCTGTAATAAAGGCCTTGCGCGCTTCCTCGCCTTCGGTTTCGAGACGTTGGAAGGCGTCGAGAGGGAACTTGGAATCGATGGCCATCAGTTTTCGGTCGCGAAGGTGAATCACGGCATCGGCCGCTTCCCCGCTCCGGAATCGGTACTGCTGCGTGTATTGCGTGCGGGCCAGACAATCTTCCAGCAGGCGTTCCAGGGTGGTTTCTCCAAAGTTGCCGCGAGACTTGGTGCCGCCGAGGATATTTTCCAGCCGCGAAGCCGCTTCATGCATCAAGTGACCGGATTCCTGCACCTGTCCGAGTTGCTGCTGGATCTGGGTGATCTGCTCACGGGTGTTCTTCAGTTCCGTGGACATAGCCGTTTGCGCTTGTGAGGTGATCTTCGAGGTGATTTCGGCGGAGTCCCTGGTGCCTTGTTGCACGGCAGCCGTCACGGCTTCCAGCCGCGCGGCGACGGCGCTGGCGATGGTTTCCATTTTGCCTGACGCTTGGGCTTGTGCCGTGGAAAGGCCCAGCAAGTCTCGGCGCAGTTCGTTCATCTGCGTCTCCAGGGCTTCGCTTTTCTTTTTGTCCTGAGTGCTCCGCATGAGCGCCCAGAGGACGAGTCCGATCACAAGCAAGGCAAGCAGCGCGGCAGCTATCCAAACAGGGTTCATGGTTTCTCCGATTCTTTCACGGGAAACGGTCTACCCACTTTACCCGGAAGCCACGCGAAAGTGTAGCGAAGGCAGGAGAAGAATTTGGAGGATTGACTCAGGTTGACGAGCTTAATCACGCTCCAATTCGATTTGATACCCGAATTGGCCGTCGGGCAGGTTACTGCAGTCTACAACCCGGCCCCTGACCGCGATTTCGCTGAAGGGGCTGCCGGAAACCTCGACGGGAACACGGATCTTCATCACAAGGCGAAGACCGGCTTGTAATTCCATAGGGCAGCTCATGATGAACCTTTGGGGTGAAATGCCAATGGCCACTGCGGCGTGCTCGATACTGCCAGCGCCGACACGGAAGCGAAGGGGTAGTTTCGCGCCGTGAAGATCACCCAAGTCCTGGGAAAAAATGGGCATGCTGCAAAACTACGGCAAGCCTCCGTGCACCAATGTGACACACGTCACACCAAGAGAGCAGGTTGTTTGCTATAGTACTGTTACCAGCTGGGTCCGCCCTCACTTACTCCGGCTCCAGGTCACTTTGCTCTTATGCGGCCTCATGTTCGCCCCAGCTGGTTCCGCAACTGCTGTCCTATCCTCTCCGGCTCTGCGACTTACACCGTCCCCCCTACAAGTGAACTCTCCGGAATACGTGGCTTGGGGCTGCCGTTAGTGAGCAGGCTGCGGGACAAACTGAAAGTTATGCAGAATGACTTCCTGGTCCGAGGCGGGCATGGACTTGAAGCACCAAAGATTCATGCCAAGGGGAATAGGGACCTGCGGAATACGCGCCACGAAATCAGCCGGTGCGAAAGTGATCGTCTGTAGGACGTCCGCCGTGTTACCGATGGGCTGGAGGCCACTCATGATGGTGGCAACGATGCGCGTGGAGCTCCATTCGAAGCGGGCAGTGGTGAACGTGGACCCGTTCGGGCTGTAAGTGAAATTGTCTTCCATGGGTCCAAGGGATTTGTTGCCCGTGGAGGGGTAGAAGGTGAAGTCCGCATTGCAGCCGTGGCAGGTGTTGTTCCACCGGGAGAATTCGATGTCGATTTCGTTTTCCGTATCGACGCCAACGCCAGCCTTGGCGCCGTAGTTGAAGAGGCCGAGAACAGTGACGGGATCCATGCTGTCGATCCGGCCTTCGATCTGCCACTGATAGGTGCCGAAGCCGAGGCTCTCGGTGGTGAAGAGCTCGGAAGCGGTGAAAGTTCCCTCGCGATTCATGATCCTCAAATGCAGGTGGCCATTGGTGTCAACGAACAGGTTTGAGGGATCTCCCTTGGCAACACCGGCCATGCCGCCATTGGTAAGAATCCAATCGCGACCCATCCAATGGATGGCGTTGGCGGAAGCGCGAGTGATCGGCGGGCGCCAGGGGAAGGCAACGGCGAACGCAAACAGAAGGAGAGAGAGAAAGAACAGTTTTTGTGAGCATCGCATAACTGGAATCTTATAGCACGAGGTCGTCCGCCAAGCAGTACGCACGTCACAAGCGTTGGCCGGATCAAACTGGCTTGTGCGCGAGGTAGAGGAGACGAAGAAGGCGGCGTTCGCTTGTAAGCACGTGGACGGTAGATAGGAATTTTTGTAATCCTTCGAAGTTTTGTCCGCTTTCCATGGAGAGAAGCGCTTCCCTGCGTTTTTGCCGAGCGTCGCGCCAGCGCCTGGCGATTTCTCCCGCGTTCTCGCTTGTGTCAGTCACACGGATGAGTTGAAAGCCCGCCTGTTGAAGAAGCCGTTCGTTCTCCCCTGGAGGGCTGAAGATGTAAAGGCCAATCGAACTGCGCGTGGCAAGTTCCTGATGAGAAACCACGCCGCTGATGACAAGCGCATCGCTGAAGAGAAAGAGTCCGCCAGGCTTCAGCACGCGAAAAAGTTCGCGAAGAACGGCGAGACGATTGGGAATATGACAGAGAACGTCATTGGAAAAGGCGGAGTCGAAGGAGCAACGATCCAAGGGCAGATTTTGTGAGGCGTCCGCGATCTGGAAGCGCACGCGATCCGTCAGACCGCGAGCTTCCGCAAGGGCGTTTGCGGTATGGATTCCCGGCGCGTTGATGTCCAGACCCAGAAGGCTGCATCCCGTGGTAGCGGCGACATACAAAGCGTAACGGCCAGAGCCGCAGCCGATTTCGAGCACGGAAGAGCGGGAAGTAACTTGCAGAGAGCGAGGAATTTCGTTGGATTCTTCCGTGGTGGCCCAGCCTGTTTGTCCCAGGTCTTCTCCATACGTCTCTATGCGGATTTGACCGTACACCTCATCGCTGTAATGAGCGTACGCGTTGTTGTAGAGGTCGACGCCCGGGGACATAGGCGGACTATTCTACTGTCAGGCGTTCAAAAGAAAAGACCCCGCGGAAAGCGGGGTCCTTCTTCCTGTTGCGCGGTGCGGAGGCGGTTACCAGTAAAGTTTGAGTGCGAACTGCCATTGACGAGCATCGGCGGCTGCGGAGGGTTGGCCCGCTGCGCAGGTGGTGCCAACAAGCGGGTCGCAAAGTTGATTCACAGCGATGATGTTCGTGTGGTTCGTCAGGTTGAAAACGTCGGCGATAAGATCCATGTGGAAGCGCTCACCCAGATTGATCCCCTTGGAAATGCGCATATCGAACTGGAAGAACCCAGGCATGACGAAACGGTTGCGGCCGAGAGTGCCGTCGCAACCGAGGGGCGGAGTAATCCCGGGAACAGTGAAAGGCTGAAAAGAGTTGGTAAGGCAATTCGTGGGGAAGCCGAAAGAAAAGCCAGGAATGAAGGGAGAGGTAGTGCCACCACCGAAATTCGGACGAGCCTGAGAGGAGCTGAGCTCGAGGCGCGTATCTTCACCGGAGATGACGTTGAAGGGGAGGCCGGAGGAGACTTCCACCAGCGGAGCAAAAGTCCAGTTG